>Ga0207158_1160_pt1 | contig 15784 bp, 12 predicted proteins | sample Alteio_BWMinHeat_22_FD_153512 | JGI IMG/M metagenome (GOLD analysis project Ga0207158, IMG submission 153512) | Enriched cells from forest soil in Barre Woods Harvard Forest LTER site, Petersham, Massachusetts, United States -... | ecosystem: Environmental > Terrestrial > Soil > Temperate forest >... | reverse complement strand
TCGCGAGGGAATGGACGCCGAGGCGGCGATCAACAAGGTGTGCAAGACCGACAAGGCGACGTTCGAGAAAGGGTATCGCGACTACCTCAACGAGCAGGTGACGAAGATCAAGGGCAAGACCGTCGTCAAGGCAATGACGTTGAAGGAGCTGAAGGAAGCCCACGAAAAAGACCCGGAGAATGCCGACTTATGTGCGCTGCTTGCCGAAAAGCTGGTGAAGACCGACAAGGTCGAGGCGCGCAGGCGCTTGAGAAGAAGGGCCACCAACTGGCCTCGGTGGTGAAAGCGAAATTGCTATTGCAAGGGGGAGACGCGGAGGGGGCCAGGAAGCTGTTGGAGGAAACGCGCGACAAGGCGAATCCCGAGCCGAAACTGCTGCTGGAATTGGGCAAACTCTACTACGACGCCGGCGACTTCGCCAAGGCGACGGAGATGTACGAACAGGGGAGCGAGGTGGAGCCGTATGACAGTGAGTGGCTGACGCGGCTGGCCCAGGTGCACGCGCAGACCGGAGACAAGGAAAAACAGATCGCCGTGCTGAAGAGACTGGTTCCGGCCGACGCGGACGATCTGGAACATCGCAAACGGCTGGCGCGGTTGCTTGGCGACACCGGCAAGACGGAGGAAGCGGAACAGTACGCGCGGGAGGCGCTGGAGATCGACATTCGCGACAAGGAAGCGCGGGAGATGCTGCTGAAGGCGCTGACGGATCAGAAGAAGGATGCGGAGGCGGAGAAGTTGAAAGCGTTGCCGGAGAAGTGAGAACTTCCGGAGAACACCGGCTGAAGCCGGGACTCCAACCCAGCGAATGTCCACTGGGGGCTGCGAAAGCAAGCACCATGAATCTCCGAAGAAATACGAGTGCCGTGAGCGTGGCGTTGTCGTTTGCTCTTGCATGCGTATGCTTCTCAGGCTGCGGCGGTGGTGGCTCCTCGAAAGAGAGCGGAAAGGCTGCTAAGGTCGTCCCCGGCGTGACCAAAGAGAATGTGCAAAAGATCAAGGCGGGAATGAGCGAAAAAGAAGTAGTGGAGATCCTGGGGCCGTACGACCGTGAGAATATGCCGCTCTCTGGCAAAAAGTCGCAAATCTGGAGCAGGGACGGAATTGAGGTCGTCGTGTTCATCGACGCGGCGGGCAAGGTCACGGGGGAGCCGATTCATAACTTCGGTGAATGACGGCTCTCGAAGGCGCGGGCGAGGCGATTTGATGTCGTTCACGTTGGCCGATTTGCAGCAGGTGATTCGCGACATCTACGACGCCAAGGACAGGAAGCGCGGCGTCGAGGGGACGTACATGTGGTTCATGGAGGAGGTCGGCGAGTTGTCGGCGGCGCTGCGAGGCGGGAGCGAGGCGGAGAAGGCGGCGGAATTCGCCGACGTGTTGGCGTGGTTGGCGACCTTGGCGAACCTTGCCGGCGTTAATTTGGAGGCGGCGCTGGTGGCGAAATACGGCGACGGGTGCCCCGGTTGCCACAAGCGGCCGTGTGTGTGCGGGACAGCGGAGAAACCCTGAGTTACGGCGAGAGTCGAGCTGATGGGCCAACGTGGTGTTGACCGCGAACACGTCGGGCTTACGCCTCGACGCTCGCCAACGCGAGAACCCTTTTCGGATAGCTCATGCGATATCTAGTCCTGCCAGCGCTCGTTCTATCAGCCTTGGTCGTCCAGCCCGAGGCGGCGTTGGCGCAGGGAGCGCGGAAGATCAAGATCGAGAAAGTTCAGGTGGGATTTCCGAAGACGGTGGAATCGTCGTTTTACAAGGCCGCGGCGTGGACTCCCATATATGTTTACCTGACAAACGAAGGGTCCGAGAAGATCGACGGGAAAGAGTACGCGCTCGTCGTCGAGACGACCGACAGCGAGGACGTTCAGAACCATTACACCGAGCGGCGTCTGTTGCCGTTGCTCAACCCCGGCGAATCGACCAACCCGCCGCTGCTGACCTACGTCCGGCCGGGCGGCGACACGAGCGAGATCACGGTTCACGTTCAGAACAGCGAAGGCAAGATTATTGATTCCAAGAAACCGGACCCGTATGCGGCGGAGGCGCTGCCGGCCAACGCCCAGATCGTGTTGCTGGCGGGATCGAAGCTGCACGGCATGAAGCGGGCGCTAATCCACGACGACAAGAAGCAGCGGGGTGAGGACGAGGACGAGGACTCGCTCGACTCCAAGGGTCCGCTGCGCTTTGTCTATGTGGAGAAGGTGGAGCAGCTGCCGGCGCGCTGGTTCGGCTATCAGGGCGTGGACCTGATGGTGCTGACGACGGCGCGCGAGGAATTCATCTCCAATCTGCTCACCGACCAAACCGGCCGGAAGGAAGCGCTGGTTGAGTGGGTGCGTCGCGGCGGGCGGCTGGTCATCAGCGTGGGCCGCAATCAGCTCTTTGTTAAGAATTTTCTCGAGAAGACGCAATTGCTCAAGTGCGACCTGACGGGCACGGCCCAACGCCGGGAACTAACCGGAGTGAAGGCGTGGGCACTGGCAGGAATTCCCTTCGTAGGAACCCCGCGCAAGGACAAGCCCAACGAAAGGAACGACGTGGATTTCGTGGAGCTCGTCCCCGGGCCGGGCGTGGACATACTGGCGCGCGAGCCGCCGAGCGAAAAGGATAAGAAGGAGCGGCCGAGCATTGTCCAAGGCGGCTGCGGTCTGGGCCGGGTGGTGCTAACCGCGTTCGACCTAGACGCGCCGCCGTTTACCTTATGGGACCCGAACGATGGCAAGAAAGAGGGCGGGAAATATGCCTTCTGGAGAAAGCTCGCCGAGGAAATGGACATTCGCCAGGTGACGCACAAGGAGGCCGCGCCGAACGCAAACCAGGGACCAGTCAAGGGACAGCCTCCGCAGCAGAAAATCCCCGGCGAGGTCCGCGAGCCAGGCGAACTGGCGAGTAGTTTGCAGGACAGCCTTGAGGATTTCGACAAGGTGCCGGTCATCAATTTTGGCTGGGTGGCGCTGTTTATTTTCTTTTACATTCTCCTCGTCGGCCCGATCGACTACTTCGTTCTGAAGAAGCTGGTCAAGCGGTTGGAGCTGACTTGGGTGACGTTTCCGGCCGCAGTGTTGACGATCAGCGCCATCGCCTACTTCACGGCGTATTGGCTCAAGGGCAACGATCTAAGGATCAACAAGATCGACGTGGTCGACATCGACTTGAATTCGTCGCGGGCCTACGGTTCGACGTGGTTTACGATCTATAGCCCGCGCATTCAGAACTACACGGTGGGGTTGGAAGCCGCGCCGGCGGGCTGGAACTGGACGGCGCCGGGCGTGGAAGCGACGGGCGACCACGCCGTGCTCGTCGACTGGATGGGCCGGCCGGAAGCGGACTGGGAGCGGCGGAGCCAGCAAGGCATCTTGAACTGGAACCGGCCGACCTATCGCTACGCGGCCGACGCCGCCGGGCTGGAAAGCGTGCCCATCCGCGTGTGGGCCACGAAATCGTTCACGGCGTCGTGGAAGATGACGCTTACCGAGGAGAAGCCGCTATTCGAGGCTGAGCTGCATCGGGTGAATCCTAATTCGGACTTGCTCGAAGGCACGATCACCAGCCATCTGCCGGTCGATCTCAAAGATGTGACTTTGCTTTACAAGGGGATGGCTTATGCGGTGAAAGACGGAAGGCTGGACCGGGACCAGCCGAAGAACATCAACGATCTCAAAGTGGGCGACAAGGGATTGCTTATGCCGACTTGGTTCGACAACGACCACAGGTTCAACGAGCCGGGCTGGAGAGGCGGGGCGAACAAGACCCGAACCCGGAATGGACAGGCAAGCGTCGTTCTACCCGCTCGCGACCATATGAAGTCGCTGTTATTCCATTCCGCAGGCCCTGATGCCACCGAGCGGAATAGCCAGCTGCGAGCGCTGGACGAAAGCTGGCGTCTAAAGGAGACGCACAGGGAGGAAGTCATCCTCGTCGGCAGGACGGCGTATGTGGAAGGGGAGGCGGAAGACGTGAGCAAAAAGGATGTCTCGCCCAGCCGGCTGTGGCTGGGCGTGTTGCCGGACTCGGGGAAGGCGCGCAAGGACCTGGATGGGAAGCTGTCGCAGGAGACGTTTGTTCGCGTGTATATTCCGGTGACGCCGAGAGAAAAGTGAAAATGCATCCGCTCATGGATTTCACAACACGGCCGATGACAGCGGACGAGGTTCTGGTCCTCTTACGGCATCAGCACCGCCAATGCGCCCAAGAGGGAGGCAACCCGGACGCAATTATCCACCCCGAGATGACTGTTGCGGATTGGTGCGAAGCCGCGGACTGGATTGACGGGCCTGAGATGGGCAAGGGCTTGAATGACTATTTCGGCATCGAATTCACAGGAGAGGAGTGGAGAGGTGTCCTGGAACCGAGCCGCAAGCGGACACTGCGCGGAGTTTGTGACTTGGTCGCGTCAAAAGCGCGGGTCGACGAGGTTAGGGAGGTTTCCTTGTTCGGAAGGCCTTGTGTTTCGGCCGCGGTCTTCCTTGCAGTGCGGACCTACCTATCAAGGGCGGGGGCGGACGTGAGACATTTGAAACCTTCGACCCCGCTGGCTGGTTACCTTGGAGAGTCGTGTTACTCCGTTTTCTACCGAGACCTTCCTAAGATCGCACCTAGCAGAGTTCCTTCGCTGGATTTTGAACGATCGCGAATTGAGGCGTGGCTGTTATGCCTTTTCTTAGGGTGTTTTTTTCTCGTCCTTGCGTTGGCCTCTGTTGCGACGTGCACGGGCAATGTGGCTTTTGGCTTCGCAATTCTTCCTCTATACGTTTTAGGCTCCGCGGCGCTTTTTGGCTTTTTAACTTTCACTCGCCGGCCGCCCAAGCGGACGAGGCTCGGCTCCCTGTACAATTTCGGTGACCTTGTCCGAACCATGCTAGGCGAGCCAATTCTAACAACCCCGGACACTAGCCCACATGCATTGTAGCGTTGTAACTTTGTTACTCACTCCGAAGCTGAGACCGGATTCATGATTGAGACGCGAGATTTGACGAAGATGTACGGCGACTTGTACGCCTTGAACCGGCTGACGCTCAAGCTGGAACGGGGCGACGTGTACGGGTTCATCGGCCCTAACGGCGCCGGCAAGACGACGACCATGCGCATCCTGGCGACGTTGCTCAATCCGACGTGGGGCGAGGCGTCGGTGTGCGGGTATTCGATCTACAACGGAGCCAAGGACATTCGCCGACTGATGGGGTACATGCCCGACTTCTTCGGCGTGTACGACGACATGAAGGTGATCGAGTATCTGGAGTTCTTCGCGGCCGCATATCGCATCAAGGGGCCGGAGCGGCGCAAGAAGTGCGAACAGGTGCTGGAACTGGTCGATCTCGGCTACAAGCGCGAAGCCCTGGTGACGAGCCTGTCACGCGGCATGACGCAGCGGCTGGGCCTGGCCCGGGTCCTCCTGCATGAGCCGCAGGTGCTGCTGCTCGACGAGCCGGCGAGCGGCCTCGATCCGCGCGCCCGTATCGAGATGCGCGGACTGCTCAAAGAGTTGCGGAACATGGGGAAGACGATCCTGGTCTCGAGCCACATCCTGCCCGAGTTGGCCGACATCTGCAACAAAATCGGCATCATCGAGCGCGGCAAGCTGCTGTTCGACGGCGACGTGCAATCGGCCATCCGGCAGGTCCGGCAGCACACCGTGTTTCACGTGGCGGTCGGCAACGGCGTGACCACCATGGCCCGGGAACAGCTCCAAGGCCACCCCGAGATCCTCAAGATCGAGCACAACGAGAACGAGGACATGCTGCGCGTCACGCTGAACGACGGAGGGCATGACGGCAGCTTCATCGCCGACATCCTCATCAAGAACGGCTTCAAGTTGAAGATGCTCAAGGAGGAAGAGATCGATTTGGAAGACGTGTTCATGGGGATCACGAAGGGAATTACGAACTGATCGCCTCGTTTAACCGCGACGCGGAGTCTTCGGAGCGCGGTCGCGGCAGGTAGCGCGCTCCGCTCCGAAGACTCCGCGTCGCGGCTAAACTATGCGCATTCTCATCACCGGCGGCGCGGGGTACATCGGCAGCCACGCCGTTCGGTTGTTTCCGGCGCGCGGACATGACGTTTGGGTGTATGACAACCTTTCGATGGGCCATCGCGCGGCGGTTCCGGCGGAACGGTTGATCGTCGGCGATTTGGCGGAGACGGAGCGGCTGGATCATGCACTGATGATCCACCGAATCGAGGCGTGTGTGCATTTCGCGGCATTCGCGTATGTCGGCGAATCGGTGCGCGAGCCGGGCAAATATTACCGCAACAATCTTGTAAACACGCTTGGCCTCATGGAGTGCCTGCGGCGGCACGGCATAGGGCGATTCGTCTTTTCCAGCACCTGCGCGACCTATGGCATCCCCCAGCGCGTACCGATCACGGAGGATGAGCCGCAGAACCCGATCAACCCCTACGGCAACGCGAAGCTGGCGGTTGAACGGGCGCTGGCGGATTACGCGACGGCACATCAATGGGGCTATGCGGCACTACGATACTTCAACGCTTCCGGGGCCAGCGCCGACGCGACAATCGGCGAGGACCACGACCCGGAAACCCACCTCATCCCACTGGTGCTGCAAGCGGCGCTCGGGCAGCGGCCGCACATCGAGGTGTTTGGGACGGACTATCCGACGCCGGACGGGACCTGTATTCGTGATTACATTCACGTGGACGACTTGGCGGACGCGCATTTGCTCGCGCTGGAAAAGTTGGGGCCGGGGGTCGGGCTGAAATACAACCTCGGCACGGGCAAGGGGTACAGCGTTCGCGAGGTGATTGAAACGTGCGAGAGAGTGACGGGCAAGAAGATCGCGATCAAGGAAGGGCCGCGGCGGCCGGGCGACCCCCCTGCCCTGGTGGCTGCGGCGGACAAGGTGCGGCAAGAGCTTGGCTGGCGGCCGCGGTACATGGAATTGCATGAGATTGTTGAAACGGCATGGAAGTGGCATCGGACGCATCCGAAGGGCTATGAAGATTGAATTGAATCACTTTAGTTTCGCCGCGACGCGGAGTCGATCATGTATTTCCCGTTCCCGATGCGGATCGTCCTCGATCTAATCATGAGTCTTGCCGCGATCCCAGGACTCGCATCCATGGACCCGAAACCCCGACCGCATCCGCAAACGCGGTCGATCGTCATGACCAAGCTCGGCATCGTCGCGACGAGTCAGCCATTGGCGTCGCGGGCGGGGACGCAGATACTCGAAAACGGCGGCAATGCGATTGACGCGGCGATTGCGGCGAACGCGGTGCTGGGGTTGGTTGAGCCGACCAGCAACGGCGTCGGCGGGGACTTGTTCGCCATCGTCTATGAAGCGAGGACGGGGAAGCTCTACGGCCTCAACGCCAGCGGGTGGGCGCCGCAGAAGCTGAGCATCGAGTTCCTCAACGCGAAGGGCAAGAAGACGATGCCGCAAACCGGCATTCATTCCGTTACCGTGCCGGGGTGCGTCGCGGGCTGGGAGGCACTGCGGAAGCGGTTTGGGACGCAGGAATTCGCGACGCTGCTCAAGCCGGCGATTTATTACGCGGAGGAAGGCTTCCCCGTTTCGGAGTTGATCGCGGGTTCGTGGAAGGCATCGACCAAGACGCTGTCCGCGCATCTCAATGCGAAGGAGACGTATCTGCCCAATGGGCGGGCGCCGAAGGCGGGCGACATGTTTCAAAACCCGGACCTGGCGCGGTCGCTGCGGTTGATTGCCGACAAGGGGCGCGATGGGTTCTACAAAGGCCGGATTGCCGAGGCGATTGTCAAGATTTCCGAGGAAGAGGGAGGCGTGTTCGAGTTGGCCGACTTGGAGGAATTCCAGCCGGAATGGGTCGAGCCACTGTCCACGAAGTATCGGGGCTGGACGGTGTATGAGTTGCCGCCCAACGGCCAGGGGATCGCGGCGCTGGAAATGCTGAACCTGATGGAACGGTTCCCGCTGGCGGACTACGGCCCAAACAGCGCGGAGGCGTTGCATGTCGAGATCGAGGCGAAGAAGTTGGCGTATGCCGATATGTTGCATTACGTCGGCGATCCGAAGTTCGCGAAGGTTCCCGTCAAGGACATGCTCTCGAAAGCGCTGGCCGAGAAGCGCGCGAAGGAGATCGACGCGGAGAAGGCCCACGATGCGGTGATGCCCTCGGAATTCGAGGACTTCAAGCGCAAAGCCGGCAACGACACGATTTACATGTGCGTGGTGGACAAGGACGGCAACATGGTGTCGCTGATCCAAAGCAATTATCAGGGGTTCGGCTCCGGGCTGGTGCCGCCCAAGTGCGGGTTCATGCTGCAAAACCGCGGGGCGCTGTTCACGCTGGAGAAGGACCATCCCAACGCGCTCAAGCCGAGGAAGCGGCCGCTGCACACGATCATCCCGGCGTTCATGGAGAAGGACGGCACGCGGATCGCGTTCGGCATCATGGGCGGCTGGAACCAGGCCCAGGCGCACGCGCAGTATGTGGCCAACGTCGTCGATTTCGGCATGAACATTCAAGCGGCGTTGGAAGCACCGCGGTTCACGAAGATGACGTTTGAGGGGGTCGATGTGAAGATGGAATCGCGCATTCCCGAAGCGGTGCGGGCGGAGTTGGAGAAGCGCGGGCACAAGATCGAGGTGCTGCCGCCTTATTCCGTTCCGGTGGGGGGCGGGCAGGCGGTGATGCGCGACGGGAAGGGAGTGAATTACGGGGCGTCGGATCCGAGGAAAGATGGGGCAGCGATTCCGGAGGGGCCGGGGCTGGTCGAGACACAGAAATCGAAAACTAGAAAATGAGAATTGAAAAATGAAAATTGGAAGAGGCCGTTCAACTGCAACTATTCGTTACGCACTGTCGCCAGACAAATCCTCAAAGGCATCTGCAACCTTGTTCAACTCGCCGGTTTCGTGGTCCCACCAGTACACTGCATCCGCATAGCGATCCGTTTGCGGTTCGGCTAACAGAACGAGCACGTCGCCGCCTCCGTTGTCTCCTATTGCGAGTGCTTCTGGCGGAAAGTCAGGCCGCTGGCGAGCCAACGTGGTTTCGCGGACAATGTCGTTGCACGTGCGCTTGAGGCGTCTCTTGTCACTGTCGTCAAAGATCGGATACAGCCACCACGAATCGGTTCTGGTGGCCACCTCGCCACCGTTGTTGCTGCACATCTTGGCAACGTAACCAAGAGGTAGCTTCCGACCGAGCTTGGCCTCGGCGCGTTTCACAAATTGAATGTCAAGAGGAAACGCCATCGGTCGCGAAGTTCCGAGAGCCCAAAGTCATCTTCAATCTGCAATTTTCATTTTTCAGTTTTCATTTTTCAATATTCTGACTAATCCCGCCCTCGTTAGGGTTACGAGGCCGCAACGACGGCGGCTTCCAGCGGCTTCGCCGCCGCGGTGCGCTCCAAGGCGGCCTGGCGGCGAGTGGCGATGCGGTTGATGACTTGGAGGAACGCCACGGCGCTGGCTTCGATGATGTCGGTGCTGACCGCGCGGCCGCGCAGGCTCTTGGTCTCGTATTCGGCTTCGACTTGGGCTTCACCCTGTGCATCCTCGCCGACGGTGACGCTGCGCACGCGGTAGTCGCGGACATGCACTTCGATGCCGGTGATGCGTTCCATCGTCTTGAAGATCGCGTCGATGGGGCCGTCGCCGACGGCGGCGTCCTTGTGGATGGTGCCGTTTTTGTTGTTCCAAAGACAGACGGTGGCGGTCGGGATGCCGCCGGCGTTGGCCTGGAACGCTTCCAGGGTCCAGAGGGCCGGGCCGTCGTGAATCTGTGCCTCGGCAAGGGCTTCGACGTCGGCGTCGTAGATCAGTTTCTTGCGGTCGGCGAGAACCTTGAACGCCTCGAAGACTTTCTGGAACTTCACGTCGTCGAGGTGGTAACCCAGATCGCGGATGCGCTGCCGGAGGGCGTGGCGGCCGCTGTGCTTGCCGAGGACGAGTTCGGTTTTAGGCAGGCCGACGTCCTCGGGGTCCATGATTTCATAGGTGGACCGTTCCTTGAGCAGGCCGTCCTGGTGGATGCCGGCTTCGTGGGCGAACGCGTTCTGGCCGACGACGGCCTTGTTGCGCTGCACCTGGATGCCGGTGACGTGGGAGACGAGCCGGCTGATGGGGTAGAGGCGGCGGGTGTTGATGCCGGTCTCCAGGCCGAAGAAGTCCTTGCGGGTGCGCAGGGCCATGACGACTTCCTCGAGGGCGCAGTTGCCGGCGCGCTCGCCGAGGCCGTTGATGGTGCATTCGATTTGCCGCGCGCCTTCGCGCACCGCGGCCAGGCTGTTGGCGACGGCCATGCCGAGGTCGTTGTGGCAATGGACGCTGAGCACGATGTTGTCGATGCCGCGGACGGTCTGTTTCAAATGGCGCATGGCGGCGGCGTACTGGCTGGGGACCGCGTAGCCGACGGTGTCGGGGATGTTGAGCGTGGTAGCGCCCGCCTCGACGGCGTTCTCGACGACCTCGGCGAGGAAATCGAGTTCGGTGCGCGCGGCGTCCTCGGGGGAGAACTCGACGTCGTCGCAGTAGCCCTTGGCACGCTTCACGGCTTCGACGGCGCGGCGGACGATTTCCTCCTTGGCCATCTGGAGCTTGAACTCGCGGTGAATGGCGCTGGTGGCCAGGAAGACATGGATGCGCGGCTTGGCGCTGTCCTTGACGGCTTCCCAGGCGCGGTCGATGTCGTCATCGTTGCAGCGGGCCAGGCCGCAGATGATTGGGCCGTGGACTTCGCGCGCGATGGCCTGGACCGACTCAAAGTCGCCGGGGGACGCGATCGGGAAGCCGGCCTCGATCACGTCGACGCCGAGGTCCTTGAGCGCGTGGGCGACCTCCAGCTTTTCGGCCAGGTTCATGCTGGCGCCGGGGGATTGCTCGCCGTCGCGGAGCGTGGTGTCGAAAATGATCAAGCGGTTCTCGGACATGAATAGACACTCCCTTACACAAACGAAACGGCCCTGGAACTCACAGGTCCCAGGGCCGGTTTGTATTTTCTGTCGATACGAAACTCGGCTCGCCTAGACCTGTGCGCCAACAAGGGCAAGGAGAAGTAGGGGCAACAGGATTAGCAGGCCGGGGTTCATGGGAATAATGATAGATCGGGCGCAAACGAAAAGCAATGCGAATTCGTGGAGGTTGGCATGAAATTTGAGCGATGGGAGCTGCACGACTGATCCAAACGTAGCCAGCGAGCGCGCTGGCCAAGTCGAGTAATCGCCTTCTATTTGATAGGCAGTGGTTACGGTCGTCCAACTACTTTTGCGCCCACCAGGCCTTCCAATCGGCAATGGCCTTCTCCTTTTCCTCGTTGGTGGCGTCGCGGCTCGGCCCGAAATCCTTGCCGCTGAGACTCTTCAAGGCGGCATAGGCGGCGCGAGCCACAGGCGGTTCGGAGTCGGCCATCAGTGGGATCACGTCAGGAACGAACGCGATATCATCTTTCATGGCACACGCGAGCGCGGCAGCTCGGCGGATCTCCAGGTCATCGTCCGCAAGCTTTGCGCGCAGAGTTGCGGCGGTCATGCGGGCCAGTCGCTCCGCCAATGCCTGGCGCGCTTCTTTTTTCGCGTTTCCTTCAAGCCGCGCGGTGACCTCGGCCAATCCGGCGGTGTAGGCCGGCCCCTTGCCGTCACGCAGTTTTTCCAGGGCCGGGCCGCGCTGGTCGGCGTTGGCCCTCCGCATCTCATCGACCAGCCGGGCGGCATCGAGTTCGGCGCGCTGCTCGCCGGCGTCGGGATTCTCTTGCACCTTCTCTTGCTTCTTGGCCGCATGAGCTTTCCGGGCAATGCGTTCCTTCTCGAGATCGGACAACGGATGATCGCCGGCGGGCGGCTCATCATTGCGGCGGGCCAGCCAGGCGCGCCAGCGCGCTGCGGACGCCTCGCAATCGTCTTTCCTGGCGTCGGGCAACGGACCGAAATCGACGCCGCCGCTACGAACGGCGAGCGCCAGCCGCGCGGCGAGGCGCACCGCGTCGTCCTTGTCGACAAGCCGTTCCACCAGATCGGTCTCGCAATGCAGACCGCGATCGCAGGCGACCAAGACCGCGGCCCATCGATCCTGCGCGTCCTTCGCTGTCAATTGCCCGCGCAAATCCCGATCGGAAAGTTCTGAAGTTTTGCGCAGGAGCTTTTCCAGTTCCCGTGTGCGCTCCTCGGTATCGATTTTGGCCAACGTGACCAGATCTTCCAAGGGATTAGCATGAGGCCGGATGGCGAGGGGCGGCGGAGGCGCTACTGGGTCGGGCTTGTTAAACACGCCATGAAAGGAGGGCAACGCATCGAAGCGATACCTTCCACCTCCACCTAATAAAAGGGTGCCGTGACCCCACACAACGTCGCGAGGTTTGAAGGCATTGCTCACGAGGTTCGGGTTCGGGAACTTGCCTGGGCGCATACTGCTGTTCGTCTGGAAAAGCATGGCGGTCAAGTCCGGGTTGGCATCTAGGCTGCGCGTGACGCGCTTCTTGGTTACGGCGTCGAGTTTGCCGACCATTTCGAGCTTGGGATCGATCTTCAAGACGGCGAGCAACGCCTCACCACGGACGGCCGGTTCGGGGTCCGCGCACGTCGAGAGCAGCTCCGGCAGGGATTTGCCGGCATCCGGCCCGATCCTGCCGAGCGCGTACGCGGCCCAGGCGCGCAGGTCCGGGTCCTTGTCCTTGAGCATATCCGTGAGGGCGGGCGTCGCCTGCGAGGCATTGGGGCCAATCTGCGCCAAGGTATAGGCAGCCCAGGCGCGCAAGTCGGAGTCGCCGTTCTTGAGCATATCGATCAAGTCTTCGACGGCTGCTTGCTTGCGCGTGGACAGGATCTTGGCCGCCTCCAGTTGTTTTGCCGAGCCGGAAGCCTTCAAGTCCTTGATTACCTCCGAGGTGGGCCTCTCGGTTTCGTCGGCCCGGAGGAGCGCGCTCCACGACCATAGCGCTGCGAACGCCACGATCAGCGAGAGAGTTCTCATGACATGCGACCTTTCTCGTCGGCGGAGAGAGATGGACATGTTCCGCCGCTGCCACTGTAGCCGCGACCAGTCGGCAATACAACGAGAAAATCAAAATGCTGGATGGGTTAACGGGCTGGCCTTTCGCGAACCGAGTGGTTCCGCGTGGCTACAAGGCAGTTATAATAGCTATCTCCCTGATCGATCGGTGCGGCAGTCAAATGGAAAGGCGAGACGATGCTCCCGTGCAACCGTAGACAATGGTTCCAGAACGCAGCGGGTTTGGCGGCAGGCTTGACCCTTGACGAGGCCACATCAGTTCGTGCCGACAAGGCGAAGGACGCCGATGCCTTTGAGTATTGCTTGAACACCAGCACGCTTCAGGGGCAGAAACTCGACCTGATCGAACTGATTGAGGTCACGGCGAAGGCGGGGTATCAGGCGATCGAGCCGTGGTCGCGGGAGTTGGACCAGTATGTGAAAGACGGCGGCGATTTGAAGGATGCGGCGGCGCGGGCCAAGGATCGAGGACTTCGGGTGCTGGATGTGATCGCGTTTTTTGAATGGGCGGTGGATGATGAGGGGCGGCGGAAGAAGGGGATGGAGGAGGCGAAGCGCGTGATGGAGCGGGCGCGGCAACTCGGCGCGAAGCACATCGCGGCGCCGCCGGCGGGCGCAACGGATCAGGCGGACTTGAATTTGTTCAAGGTCGCCGAGCGGTACCGGACGTTGCTGGAGTTGGGCGAGAAGATGGATGTCGTGCCGCAGGTGGAGTTCTGGGGGTTTTCGCGGCCGCTGAGCCGGTTGAGCGAGGCCGCCCTTGTGGCGGTGGAGAGTGGGCATGAGAAGGCGTGCATCCTCGCGGATGTTTATCACATGTATAAGGGCGGCTCGTCGTTTGACGGACTGAGAGTGGTGAATGCGAACGCGCTGCACATGATCCACTTCAACGACTACCCGGCCGATCCGCCGCGGAACGCTATCAACGATGCGGCGCGTGTTTACCCCGGCGACGGTGTGGCGCCGTTGAAGCAGGTTGTCCGCATCCTGCGCGATATCGGATTCAAGGGCGTTCTGTCGCTGGAGTTGTTCAATCGCGACTATTGGAAGCAGGACGCGAAGGAAGTGGCGAAGACGGGGTTGGAGAAGATGAAGAAGGTGGTGCGAGAGAGTTTGGAGTAAGATGCAATGCCAATGAGATATAAGCTGGTGCTGGGCGCTTTGCTTGGGTTAGTCGGCATCTCATTTGTCTTCATGCTGGTGAAAGGGATCATGCCATCAAGGGGCAATTCGTACCCCGCTAGTGACTCGTCTGAGAAAGACGCATTTACTATTCCGCGTGAATTGGCGGCCGAGAGGCACCTGACGGTGTGGTGGGACGCGGCACCACCCGGAGTGCGGAACAAGACCGTGAGTTCCGGCGAGGGGAGCAACGTGAATCCGGCGGATTACACGGGGCCGGAAGCGTGCAAGGAGTGTCACGCGGCGAACTATCGCTCCTGGTCCGGGCACCCGCATCGGTGGATGAACGCGTTGGCTGACGCGACGACGGTGAAGGGCGACTTTTCGGGCGATGCTTCCATTTTCTACAAGGGAGGAACGGCGGCGTTCGACCGGCGGGACGATGCGTATTTCATGCATCTTGAACGCGACGGGGAGAAGAGGAAATACAAGATCACGCAGACGATCGGCTCGAGGTTTTATCAATACTACGTCGGCAAGCTGGTGGAAGGCCCGGAACCGGCGGCGCACCACTTTTACAACAAGGACCATGTGCTGGCGTTCGGGTACTGGCTGGACCAGAAGGAGTGGGTGCCCGTGGTTCACATTGGGCCCGAGGGCAAGGACGCTGAGCGGTCCGATCCGTTCAAGCCGCCCGACAGCGGGGGGCACTATGCGGAGTACGCGGCCAGTTGCAACTATTGCCACACGACGTTTCCGCTGGGCGATCTGCTCGGACGGCGCACCAGACAGATGGGGGAATTCGCGCCGCGGGCGATGCATTGGCAGGAGCGGGATTACCTGGCGGAGGCGCATCCCGACAAGGTGCCGATGATGGAGGAACTGCTGCGGAACGGCGGGCGCGGGGAAGTGAGCGCCGATGTGCGCGGGGAAGGGGTGCGGAACCCGATGCTGGATTGGGAGGCACCGCAGTACGCGGCGACGTTGGGCGTCAGTTGCGAGGCGTGCCACCTGGGGGCGCGCGAGCATGTCGAGAGCAAAGGGAAGGTGCGGCCGCGGTTCTTTCCCGCCAGTCCGCACATGCTTGTCGAGAAAACAGGGCGCCCCATCGAAACGGGCCGGACGCACGACAACCTTAACTGGGCGTGCGGCCGGTGTCATGTGGGCGGCCGGCCGGCGTTCGCGGCGGGCATGTCCACCTGGAACTCGGTGGAATACTCCGACGCGATGCGCGGGAGCTGCTATTCCAAATTGCGCTGCATCGATTGTCACAATCCGCACAAGCCGATCGGGGAGAAGTGGACGCCGACACCCGAGAAGGATGACAGGGTCTGTCTCAAGTGCCACGAGAAGTTCGAGCCGGCCGAGCCGCGGCTGGCCCACACGCACCACAAGGCCGGAACAGAGGGAGCGCGGTGCTTGAATTGCCACATGCCGCGGATCAATGAAGGGCTGCAAGACGTGGTGCGCACGCACATGATCTATTCGCCAACGCGGGCCGACATGATCGAGGCGAACCATCCCAACGCCTGTAATCTGTGCCATACCGACAAGCCGATCGACTGGACGCTGAGCAAAATGAAGGCGTGGTACGGCACCACGGTCGATGAAACGAAGATCGTGGCGAATTACCCCGAACGCGCCAAAGCGGCGGCGCTGGGGTGGCTAAACAGCGGCAATGAATCAGTGCGGCTGGTGGCGGTGGATGCGCT
>Ga0207158_1159_pt1 | contig 15786 bp, 13 predicted proteins | sample Alteio_BWMinHeat_22_FD_153512 | JGI IMG/M metagenome (GOLD analysis project Ga0207158, IMG submission 153512) | Enriched cells from forest soil in Barre Woods Harvard Forest LTER site, Petersham, Massachusetts, United States -... | ecosystem: Environmental > Terrestrial > Soil > Temperate forest >... | reverse complement strand
ACGCTCCCGGCTCGCCGTTGCGAGTTAACCGTTATCACCGTTTGGCAACGGCCGGCCTCCGGTCGCTGACGCTCCTGGCTCGCCTTGGGGAGTTGCCGTTATCACCGTTTCCTTACGGCGGGGGCTGCGCCATTGGCATTCAAAGACGATCACTGTCCACGAAACGTATCCGGGGTACGGCGCGGACAGCTTGTGGCAAAGGGAGGGCGTGAAAGCATGCATGGGGCGAACCTCCTGATGAAGCGGCCGGAACATCCGCTCAGTCGCATTCTATGCAAGTGGGGTGGGGTTTGTCAAGATCAATATGGAGTAAATCTATCGCGTGAGTGCATAAAAGGGACTTTCGAGGACAATGAGTGATACGGTCGCAGGGTGCGGCAGAGTTTTTGGGTTCAGCTGGCGGGGTTCACGGTTTTCGGGCCGGCAGCATGCACATGCCGTCGTCACAGGGAACGAGGCTGTAGCGGTTGCGGGCAACCCAGAGGTATGCCTTTTGACCGAGTGCCGGGACGCCGGGGATGTAGAGGAACGGTGCGATCGGCCACAGCAACGGGAGACGCCAGGCTAGCCAGCGGAAGGCGGCGAAGCCGTGGTAGACGTGCTTGCCATCGGGCGTCAAGAGGTGCATTTCTTCCAGCAGACGGTCGGGATCAAGAGGCACATCGGACGCCGGCAGGTTGGCGGGGTCGCGAGCGTCGAGGTAGTGAAGACGACCGAGCCAGTCGAGGCGCTTCAAGACGGCGACTGACTTGAGGCAGAAGGGGCAGAGGGCGTCGTAGAGGATGTGAGCACATTCGGGGTAATTCATGATGAATTCTCCGGGAAGCGTTGGACGCGCGCGCGAAACGGCAAGCCAGTGAGGGGTTCTTTCCTGAAGCTGTTGTTTGCTCTACGATAGCCGCAGGTTACAAAGCAGCAATTGGATGATCCTCTCCCATGTCCGCCACGAAGAAACTCCTTGCGTTCGATCTCGGGGCCGAGAGCGGCCGGGGGATTGTCGGCCTGTTCGACGGGCAGAAGCTGCGGCTTGAAGTCGTGCATCGCTTCGGGAACGGGCCGGTGCGGACGCTGGACACGATGCACTGGGACGCACTGCATCTGCACAGTGAGATGCTGACCGGCCTGCGCAAGTGCGCCGGCGAGCAGGGACCGCTGGACAGCGTCGGCGTGGATACCTGGGGCGTGGATTTCGCGTTGCTCGGACGAAACGGAACGCTCCTGGGCAATCCGCGCCACTACCGCGATCCCCATACCGAGGGGATCATGGATGAGGCGTTCAAGGTCGTGCCGCGGAAAGAGATCTTCCGGCAGACCGGCCTGCAATTCATGCGGTTCAATACGCTGTTTCAACTGCTCGCCCTCCAGCGCGATCGCTCGCCGTTGCTCGACAAGGCCGAGACGATGCTGCTGATGCCCGATCTGTTCCACTACTTTCTAACCGGCATCAAGGTCAACGAATTAACCAACGCGACAACGAGCCAGATGTATGACCCGACGGTCAAAGGCTGGGCATACGGCCTGGTGAAGGCGTTTGGATTGCCCGTGAACATTCTCGGGTCGCTGGTGCAACCGGGAACGGTACTTGGTCCGTTGCGGGCGTCGGTGGCGGAGGAGACGGGCGTGACGCCGATCCCCGTGATCGCGCCGGCGACGCACGACACCGGCTCGGCGATTGCGGCGGTGCCGTCGACGGGGACGTCGTGGGTGTACATCAGCTCGGGAACGTGGTCGCTGATGGGCGCGGAGTTGAGCGCGCCGCTGATCAGTGACAAGGCGGAGGCTTACAACTTTACGAACGAAGGGGGCGTAGGTGGGACCATCCGCTTTCTGAAGAACATCGCCGGGCTCTGGCTGGTGCAGGAATGCCGGAGGATCTGGCAGCGCGCGGGCAAGAACTATGGGTATGACGAGTTGACCCGGCTGGCGGAAGGGGCGCCGGCGTTTGTCAGCATTGTCAATCCAGATCATGCGTCGTTCATCCTACCGCCGAGCATGCCGGTCGCGCTGGCGGACTATTGCCGCAAGACGGGACAGCCGGCGCCGACCGAGCCGGGCGCGGTGATCCGGTGTGCGCTGGAAAGCCTGGCCTTGCGATATCGGTGGGTTCTGGAGAAGCTGGAAGAGATGATCGGACGGCGGCTGGATGTCATTCATGTGGTCGGCGGCGGCTGCCAAAACGAGCTGCTGTGCCAGCTGACGGCGGATGCGTGCAACCGGCAAGTGCTGGCGGGGCCGGTGGAGGCGACGGCCATCGGCAATGTGCTGATACAGGCGGTGGGGTTGGGTGCGCTGGGTTCACTGACTGAGGCGCGGGAAGTGGTGCGGCGGTCATTCGAGGTGCGTACCTTTACGCCGCGTGGGCCGCAGAGCTGGGATGCGCCGTATCAGCGGTTTCTGGAGTTAGTGAGGCGGGATGCGATGCCAGGATGACTTGCTTTCTGGTGAACGGCGGATGACCGATCGGCGAATCTCCGATTGCAGATTGTTGGCAATCCAAAAGCTGTCAGCTACCAGCTATCAGCTATAAGCCGGCGGACGTGTCGGTTGGATCAGGCGTTTGGCGATCAAGGTACGTGGGTCGATTCGATGCGGAGTTCAGTCATGACGGCCACCCCTGCCCTGCCCTCCGGTGCGTCGAACAACGCGCGGCCGGTGACCGTTCCGGACTTCCTCGCAGCCAAGGCGCAGGGCAAACGGTTGGCAGTGCTGACGGCGTACGACTACACGATGGCGCGGCTGTTGGACGCGGCCGGCGTGGACGCGGTGCTGGTGGGCGATTCGGTGGGGATGGTCGTGCAGGGCGGGACCCATTGCCTGGCCGTGACGCTGGAGGAGATGATCTATCATACCCGGCTGGCGGCGCGAGGTGTGCGCCGCGCTCTGCTCATCAGCGACATGCCCTTCATGAGCTTTCAAGTCAGTGCCCAGCAGGCGCTGGAGAACGCCGGCAGGCTGGTCAAGGAAGGTAGCGCGCAGGCGGTGAAGCTGGAAGGCGGCGTGCGCACGGCGCCGGCGATTGAGGCGGTGGTGGGGGCCGATATTCCTGTCATGGGCCACATCGGACTGACGCCGCAATCGGTGCACCGGCTCGGCGGCTTCCGCGTGCAGCGCGACGAGGCGGAACTCATGGAGGATGCCCAGGCGGTCGAGCAGGCGGGAGCGTTCGCGCTGGTGCTGGAATGCGTTCCGGCCGAACTGGCGAGGAAGATCACGTCCTTAATGCGAATTCCGACGATCGGCATTGGGGCGGGCGCAGGGTGCGACGGGCAAGTGCTCGTGACGCATGACATCCTGGGATTATTCGATGAGTTGCGGCCGAAGTTCGTGAAGCGCTACGCCGACGTAGGACAGGCGATTGCGAGAGCGGTGGCGGGCTATTGTCAGGACGTTCGCGCAGGGACGTTTCCGGCGGCGGAGCATGAGTTTCGGTGAGGAATTGTGTCACGTAGACGGCGAGCGTCGAGCCGTAAGGCCGACGTGGCGTTGGCCGGGAGCAGGTCGGCGAACACGTCGAGCTTGCGCCTCGACGCTCGCCGATGCGCTCGCAACGTTTAAGCGTCACGCATACATTTCAGGCCTCGCCTCATTCCAGAATATACTATAGTTGTCTGGCTCACTCCCCCCCGGCAGCCTCCTGCCTACCTGTCCCTTCCTTTGCGGAGACCATTACCATTTCTCCGGCTTTCATGCAATCGGGCGAACCCGTCAGATCTGGTACACGGAATGTGGGACGCGGTGTTTCGCATGCGTCCGTGGGCTGGCTGATCAGCGGGGCGGTGGGCGCGGCGTTCGGCGGGCTGGGCGTGTTGGCTTCGCTGGGCGCGGTGGGTCCTACGGCGGCGTTTCCGGCCATCGGGCCTGCGTCGCCGTTCCTGGTCGCGGCGGGTATCGTTGCCATTACGTTGGCGCTGGTGTTTAGCGTCAGCGTTATTCTCGTCAAGCGGGCACGACAAGCCGAGGCGGCGGAGGCCCAGTCGCGGGACATTCTCGATCTCGTTCCCGAAGGCGTATTAATCCTGGACGGCGATAGCCGAATTGTTTCCGCGAATCCACAAGCGGAAAAAGTGTTCGGCTATGAGGCAGGTGAGCTGCTCGGCCAGCCGCTGAGCCTGCTCTTGCCGCAGCGCGTGCCGGAATTATCGAGGCGGCTCGGGGAGAAGAGCGTTGCCGGATTCTCCGCGCCGGAAGCGCCGGTCCGGGCAGAGTTTCCAGGCCGGCGCAAGGGCGGCGAGGAAATCACGCTGGAGATATGCGTGAAACCGGCGCGATCGGCCCAAGGCCGTCTCGCCACGTTGGTCCTGTGGGACATCTCGGAGCGCAAACAAACGGAGGAGAGCTTACGCACCAAGGAAGCGCACTTGAAGCTCGTGGTCGACCAAATGCCGGCCATCCTGTGGACGACGGACCGGGACTTGAACATCACCTCCTCGGCGGGCGGCGGGTTGGCTTCCATGAAGTTGCAGCCGAGCGAAGTGATCGGCATGAGCATGGCGGACTATCTGGAGCGCGACAATCCGGAATCGACGCCGATCGCCGCGCACCAGAGGGCGCTGCGGGGCGAATCGCTGAGCTACGAAATGACGTGGCGGGACCGGACGTTTCAGGTGCGGGTCGAGCCGCTGCGCAACGCAGACAAGAGGACTACGGGGACCATCGGCATCGTGGTGGATGTCACCGATCGCAAGCAAACGATGGTCGAGCTCAAATCGCGGGCGCAACAGCAGGCGGCCATAGCGGAACTCGGGCAGAAGGCGCTGTCCGGCATCGGCCTGGACGCATTCATGAGCGAGGCGGCGGGCCAGGTGAAGGCGACCCTGGACGTTCAGTTCTGCAAGGTCTCGGAGGCCCTGGCCGATGGCAAGGCTTTTCGGCCACGGGCCGGAGCGGGCTGGCGGACGGCGAACGGGGCGCCGCCGTTGGTCGACGACGTGACCGAGTCGGAAGCTAGCTACTGTCTGTTCGTGGGTGAACCGGTGGTGGTGGAGCACCTGCCGACGGAAACACGATTCCGCGGGTCGAAACTCCTGCACGATCACAAGGTTGTAAGCAGCGTGACCGCGATCATCCACGGGAAGCAACGGCCCTACGGCGTCCTGGGCGCGTTTTCCAGCCAGCCGCGCAAATTCACCGACGACGACGTGCACTTTCTTCAGGCGGTCGCCAACGTTTTGGCCAGCACCATCGAGCGCCGGCAGGCCGAGGAGGCGCAAGCTCGTCTCGTCGCCATTCTGGAAGCCACCACGGACGTAGTGGCGATGGCCGGGCCCGATCAGCGTCTGTTGTACGTGAATCGGGCGGGGCGGGATTTTCTGGGTCTGGGCGCGGACGAGATGGTGGCGACGAAGACCATCGCCGACTTCCACGCGGAAAAAGAACGGAAGCGCTTCTTCAAGGAGCGGGTGCCCACGGCAATTCGGCGCGGGGTGTGGAGCGGGGAAACGACTCTGGTGGGCAAAAGCGGCCGCGAGATCCCGGTATCGCAGGTTATTTTGGCGCACAAGTCGCTGACGGGAGCGGTCGAGTTCTTGTCCACGATCGCCCGCGATGTCAGCGAGCGGTTGCGGCTCGAAGAGCAGTTTCACCAAGCCCAGAAAATGCAGGCGGTTGGCCAACTCGCCGGCGGCGTGGCCCACGACTTCAATAATCTCTTGTGCGTCATCATTGGGTGCAGCGACGTGCTGCTGGGCGGACTGACGGCGGACGACAAGAGGCACGGCTACGTCCAGGAGATCAAGAAGGCGGGCGAGCGCGCGGCATCGCTGACGCGGCAGTTGCTCGCGTTCAGCCGCAAGCAAATGCTCATGCCTTGCATCCTGAATCTCAATAGCCTCGTGACCAACCTCGACAAGCTCCTGTTGCGGTTGATCGGCGAGGACATCGAACTGATCACGGCGCTGGACCCCAACTTGCATCCGGTCAAGGCCGATCCCGGCCAGATGGAACAGATCCTGATGAACCTGGCCGTGAATGCGCGCGACGCCATGCCGCAGGGCGGCAAGCTGACGATCATGACCAGCAACGTCGATCTGGACGAACCTTACACACGCGATCACGCCGAGGTGCGTCCCGGACCCTATGTCGAGCTGGCGGTCAAGGACACGGGTTGTGGAATGACCGAGGAAGTCTTGGCGCGCATCTTCGAGCCGTTCTTCACGACCAAGGAAGTCGGCAAGGGGACCGGCTTGGGTCTGGCGACGGTGTACGGCATCGTCAAGCAGAGCGGCGGCCACATTGACGTCTTGACCATTCTGGGCCAGGGGTCGACGTTCAAGGTGTACCTGCCGGGCACCGGGGGCCGCACGCAATCGTCGGCCGATGCGACGGTGCATCTAGACATACCAAGCGGGACGGAAACCGTGTTGCTCGTCGAGGACGAGGAGGGGGTGCGCGCCCTGTCACGCCAGGTGCTTCAGGATAACGGCTACGAAGTGTTGGAAGCGCGCGACGGCCTGGAGGCCCTGACCATGAGCGCGAATCACGCCGGGCCGATCCATTTGTTGCTAACCGACGTGGTGATGCCGAAGCTGAGCGGAAGCGCGCTCGCGGAGCGCTTAATGCCGTTGCGACCTGAGATGAAGCTACTGTTCGTCTCAGGGTTCACCGAAAGCGCGCTCGTGCGCAATGGGGTGTTGACGGGCGAGGTGGAGTGCTTGCTCAAGCCCTTTACGTTCGACATTCTGGCCCGCAAGGTGCGCGAGGTGCTGGACCAAAGGCCGCAACAGCCGCTGTCGCGCCCGTCGCTGGGGAAGCAGGACACGGCTTCGCCCGTGAGCAACGGGCACGCAGCGAACATTGACCGGCGTTTAGTGCCGCGGGTCAATCCGGGCGAATTGGCGCGAATCGAGTGCACAGAGAACACGCTGGGTTGGAGCGCGAACCTGGCGGAGGCGTTGCTCGACGTATCGTTGGACGGCGCCGGGTTGATGCTCAAATCCGCGATGAAGGAGGGCCAGGAAGTCGAAGTGGTGCTCGCCAGCAGCGGTCCGGACGACACGATCAAGGTTCCCGCCGAGGTAATCTGGTTGCTGCCGGCGGAGAACGGTCGGTTCCGGGCCGGAGTCCGATTCCGGCGGCGGTTGAATCCGCTGGAGTTGCAGCGGTTGGTTTAGGCACCCGGATTCCCCCCGCACGGGCCCGTATGGTGCACAGAATTAGGAACGCCTCCGCGACGAACATGTCCCGGAGGCGTTGTGCATTTCCTCAACGCGGCAATCCTCTTAGTACCCGAGGAAACCAGATTCATTTGGATATGCGCCGAGCGCGGCGATAGAATAGCGTAGAGACACTTCTCGGCGCGTCCAAAGCTGCGATGCGCCGGAACTAGGGAACACCTCGAGGAGGGTGGCATCATGATTCGTAACAGGTTCGTTCTTGCGGGAGTGCTGGGGCTTGCGGCATCGGTTCTGCTGTTCCTGCCCGGCGCCGGCGTTGCCGGTCCTGGCGGCGGCGGTCACGGAGGCGGAGGAGGCGGGCACGGAGGTGGAGGCGGAGGACATAGCGGCGGTGGACACGGCGGCGGCGGACACGGCGGAGGCGGATATTATCATGCCGGCGCAGGAAACTATCATGGCGGGTACTCCTCGGGGTACTATCATCATCACAACGGCAATGTCTTTATTGGCGTGGGCCTCGGCTATTATCCGGGATTCTACGGCATCTACGGCCCGTCGTACTACTCCTACGACGACGTCCCCTACTACCGTGGCAGCAACGTGATCTACGCGACCTCGTCGAACGGACCAGCCGCGCCGGCGGCCCCGGCGGCCGACCGGGCGTACATGACGATCCAGCTTCCCGTGGACAAGGCGGACGTGTGGATCGAGGGGGTGAAGTCGGTGCAGGAGAAAGCGGCGCAGGAGTACGTGTCGCCGCCCCTGGAAGAAGGCCGGAAGTACTACTACGAGGTTCGGGCGCGGTGGACGGACGCGAAGGGCAAGACGGTCGAGGCGAAACGATCGTTTCCGATCTACACGGGCAAGCCGGTGCTGATCGATTTCACGGAGCCGCCGGCGCCGCCGAGTGAGAAGTAGATAATCGATGCGGTATCTTCGCAGGCCTCGGCGAACGCGTTACGCGTTCGCCGAGGCCTGTGCATTGGATGCCGCCGAACGACAGGCGGGGAAGTGAGCGCCCCGTGCTTCGTCAATCCAAGATTGAGTGGTTGGAGTTCCGGCTTCAGCCGGCAGAGACCGGCTGAAGCCGGAACTCCAACACAGCATTTCAACTCTGACGATGCACTAGTGATTTGGTACGTCCGGCAAGGGCATGGCGCCGGGAGGCGGAGTGCCATTGCCGGCGCGGACGTAGGCGGCGCGGCGGCGCTCGTATTCCTCCGGCGTGATTTGCTCGAGCTCGATCGTCCCGCCTTGCACCGCCTGCTGGTGCATCTGCTTCAGGAAGGGAATGCACCAACCGCAGCCGGTGCCCGCGCCGCCGCAGTCAGCCAGCTGACTGGGCACCTTCGGGCGAGTTTGGCGAACGAAGTTGACCAGCTTTCGCCGCGATACGTGAAAGCAGTAACAGACTTTCGCATCCAGGTCCATGGTTTGCCGGCCGGGAAATAAAACCAATTTGAGCCGCGACGCCTCTTTTCCTTCATTCTCTACTATCTTTCATCAAGGGACAACGGATGATGAACGAATAACCTAGGGACAGAGGACACCATGAACCAACCGATCATCCTCTGTGGTCTGGGGCGCATCGGCGGCAAGGTGCTGGAGTTCTTGCGAACCGCCGGGTTGCCGGTCGTCGTTATCGATACCCAGTGCCAGGAAAGCGATCCGCGGCTAGAGGGAACACGGCTGATTCGCGGCGATTGCCGGCGGCCGGACGTGCTGGCCCAGGCCGGCTTCGAACACGCGCGCGGCGTAATCATCCTCACCAGCGACGACCTGGTCAACATCTCCACGGCACTTACCATCCGCCATCTCTATCCGGAAATCCGCATCGTGATGCGGATGTTCAACCAGGACCTCATTTCGCGCCTGGGCAAAGCAGTACACAATGTGTACGCGCTGAGCACTTCGACGCTGACCGCACCCCTCTTCGCTCTGACGGCGTTGACCGGGCAGGCGCTGGGAACATTCCGCATCGACGGCCTGACGGATGGACGGCGGCAAGTGGGCCAAGCGACCGTGGACCCCGGATCGCCGCTGGTGGGCCGTACAGTGCGGGATACGGCGGCCAGCGTCCAGGCTCAGGTAGTCGCCCACCTTCCGGCGGGCCGATGGTTGAACGACGTCGATCCCGAAGCGCGGCTGGCAGCCGGCGACCGGCTGGTATTGTGCGGCGAACCGCGCGGCTTGGCGCCGCTGTTGGCCGAGCACGCCCAGGATGCTGCTCCGCATGTCCGGTGGGCGGGCTGGCTGCGCCGGCAGGGGCGACTGCTGCGGCGCACCGTGGGAGAGATGGACACGCGCGTGAAGATCGGCGCCGGGATTCTCCTTGTCGTGGTCGCGTTCAGCACCATTGTGTTCGAGGTGAGCGTGGGAAGGTACGGCTTCGCCGAAGCGTTCTTCCGGGCGGTCAGCATCCTGGCCACCGGGTCGGACATGCACGAGGAACATCTGGTCGAGCCCTGGCAAAAAGTCTTCGCGGGAATCCTTCGCATCTTCGGGCAATGCTTGATGGCGGGGCTGACGGCCATCGTGACCAGTTATCTCCTGCGGATGCGGCTGGGGGGCGCGCTAGAGATCCGGCGGATTCCGGACGGCGGGCATGTCGTCGTTTGCGGTCTAGGGAGCGTGGGCTTCCGCGTTGTCGAAGAACTCTTGGCGGCCGGCGAGCGCGTGGTGGCCATTGAGCGCGCCAACGACGGCCGGTTCGTGGCGACGGCACGGCGACTGGGCGTCGCGGTGATCATCGGCGACGCCAAGGTGGCCGAAGTGCTGCGTCAAGCCCATGCCGACACCGCGCGCGCGGTGATTGCCGTGACCAGCGAGGACCTCATCAACTTGGAAATCGCGTTGCTTGTGCGTGAGAAGAACGAGCAGCAACGCGTCGTACTGAGGCTGGCCGACGCCGACCTGGCTAAGACGCTCCGCGAGGCGGCGAATGTGCGCCTGGCGCTGTCGATTGCCGCGTTGGCCGCGCCGGCGTTTGTGGCCGCAGTGTTCGGCGACCGCATCCTGAGCATCTTTCCGCTCGAAGGCCGTGTGCTGGCTGTCATCGACTTGCTGATCGGCGAGAAAGACACAGTGTTCGTCGGCCAGCCGGCGCGGGTGGTGGCGGTCGACTACGGCGTGCTGCCGGTGGCGATCTTGTCGCAGGGCGGGTCCGGTTCCGGGCAAGCGTTCAACGCTCGGCTGGCGAGCGGCGACCGGCTCATTGGGATCGTCGCGCTACCGGACCTGCAACGATTGATTCGGCGCGAACCACCGGCGCGCGACCGAGGCGTGGAGGTCGACGCTATCCCGCTGCCAACGCGTGGGTGGATGGTGACGCTGCTCCGTGCGCGGCAGGGAATCTCCGCTGAAGAAGCAGAGAAGGCGCTTGATCAATTACCGTTGCGGCTGGCGTCCGGATTAACGGGCGGGGAGGCGGAGGATCTGGTGGCGCAGCTCGTTCGGGAGCGAGTGAGCGCACGCGTGACCCCGCAGTAGATCTTCATGTTTCGGTCGTTGGTGCGGGGAACTGAGCGCAGAGTTCGCGCACCTGACCGTGGATGCGTTGCCGAACATTCTCGTCGTCGGGAGCGGCAAGCGCGTCGGCGATCCAAGTTCCCACGTGCTTCATTTCCAGTTCTTTTAGACCGCGCGTCGTCAACGCGGGTGTGCCGATGCGGATGCCGGAGGGGTCGAGGGGGGCGCGCGTGTCGAACGGGATCATATTCTTGTTCACCGTGATGCCGGCGGCGTCGAGAGCGGCTTCCGCCGTCTTGCCGGTTACGCCGCGCGCGGCCACGTCGACCAAGAGAAGGTGGGTGTCGGTGCCGCCGGAGACCAGGCGAAAGCCGCGCGCGGCGAGAACGGTAGCAAGGGTTTTTGCATTCGCGACGATCTGGGCGGCGTAGGCCTTGAACGAAGGTTGCAGCGCTTCGCCGAACGCGACGGCCTTGGCGGCGATGACGTGCATGAGCGGCCCTCCTTGAATGCCGGGAAAGACGGCCGAATTGATCTTCTGCGCCCACGGCGGTTTGCAGAGTATGAAGCCGCCACGGGGGCCGCGAAGCGTCTTGTGCGTGGTTGAGGTGACGAAGTCGGCAAACGGGACCGGGCTGGCGTGCTGGTCGGCGGCGACGAGTCCGGCGATGTGTGCCATGTCCACCATCAGGAGCGCGCCCACGTCTTTGCAAATTTCGGCGAAGGCGGCGAAGTCGAGGGCGCGCGGATAGGCGCTGGCGCCGGCGATGACCAACTTTGGCTTGTGTTCGCGCGCGGTCTTGGCGATCTGGTCGAAGTCGATGCGTTCGTCGTCCTTGCGGACGCCGTAATGTACGATCTTGTAGAGTTTGCCGGAGATATTCAGGCGCATGCCGTGGGTGAGATGGCCGCCGTGGGCGAGGTCCATGCCAAGGATGGTGTCGCCGGGTTCAAGGCAGGCGAGGTAAACGGCCGTGTTCGCTTGCGCGCCCGAATGCGGTTGAACGTTGGCCTTCTCGGCCTGAAAGAGTTTCAGCAGGCGGTCGATGGCGAGGCGTTCGGCGACATCGACAAACTCGCAACCGCCGTAGTAGCGCCGGCCCGGGTAGCCTTCGGCGTATTTGTTGGTTAGCACGGACCCCTGGGCGGCCATGACGGCCGGGCTGGTGTAGTTCTCGGAGGCGATCATCTCGAGGCCCTGCTGTTGGCGGCGGCGCTCGCCGGCGATGGCTTCCCATATTTCGGGGTCGGCTTGTTTGAGTATGTCCATGGATTCCCTCACGTTGGGTACGCGCTCGCCGGAGGCTCGCGGCTAAACGAGTATGCCGAAGTCGCGCAATTTGGCAGAGAGATCGTCGGGATGGCGATAGACGATGCCGCGCACCCCACAGGCCTCGGCGCCGGCGACGTTGGCGGGGAGGTCGTCGATAAAGACGCACTCATCGGGCCGGCAGCCAGCCCGGCGGACGCATTCCTCATAAAACCGCGCGCGCGGCTTACGGACCCCGATTTCATGTGACAGCACCAGTCCGTCAAAGTGAACCAAGGTGTCGGCGAATTGGCTCAGGAACCGATGCGAGTGCAGCGGCGTGCAATTGCTGCCGAGTACCAGGCGGTAGCGCGGCTTCAGGCGCGGCACGAGGGAGCAAACCTCGGGATTGGGGGTGAAAACGTCACCGAACAAGCCACCGAGAACTTCATCGCTCCCCTCAATGGTGCAATGCTCGCGAAGGTGGTCCAGGAACTTGGGGGCGCTCAACCGACCGCTTTCGAGCGCGTCTTCCAGTTCCGTCGTGAAGATGGCTTGGAAAATCTCCTCCTCCGTCAAGTGGCTCCGCTGCGCCAAATGCCGGGTGGCGCGGTGATGGTCGAAGAACGCGAGGACGTTGCCGAAGTCGAAGATTACGGCCTGAATGCTCATACCGATCTTGGTATGGAACGCGGGCGCGTGCTGCAAGACGGAGACCACAACCGCCGGATCACGGTTTGACCACGTCAACCATCTCGACGTTGGACAGGTCCCAAAGTTGCACCTCGCTGCCGCAGCCCGCGGCCAGTTTTTTGCCATCGGGGCTGAACATCAGCGTGTTGGGGCCCACGCGGCCGCGATCCGTCTGAATCGTCGCCCGCGCCTTTCCTGTCTTCGGGTCCCACAGGCGTATGGCGCCGGCGCCGTCGCCCGAGGCGAGTAGCGCGCCGTCCTTCGTAAAGGCAATGGCCGTAACGTCCGTGAGGTGCTGGCAGACGGTCCGCTGGTTCTGGTTCGGCACATCCCAAAGGCGCATCAGGCTCTCGTTCCCGCCCACTGCCAAGGTCTTGCCATCGGGCGAGAAAGCCAATGCCCAAATCCCGCCGCCTTCGGCCCCTGCCGGTTTGAGTGTGGCCAGCTTGCGTTGCTCGGCGACGTTCCAGAGGATCACGCTCTTGTCCCAGCTCCCCGTGGCGAGCGTGGCGCCGTCGGGTGAGAATGTCGCGGCGCTAACCTGGTCCGTGTGATCATTGAAGGTCGCGCGCACCTTTTCCGCGTTCACGTCCCACAATCTCACAACCCGGTTGCCGTGGCATGTGGCGATCGTGTTGTTATCGGAGGAATAGGCCACGCTCCAGAGCGAGAAACCGCCCTGCTCGAGCCCCGCGAGGGCGACGCGCTCCCGTTTCGTCTTTACGTCTATGAGCTGCACGATGCCGCCGTGGCTGACCGTGACGACCGTCTTGCCGTCGGGAGAAAGAGCCATGGAGGTAATCGGCTCCTTGTGGCCGGGCGGAATGGCGAACTTGAGCGTGGCGCCGGCAAGATCCCAGAAGCGGACCTCGCCGTTGTCGGCCGCAGCGACGAGCGTTTTTCCTTCGTCGGTGAAGGTCAGCGAGACGACCTGACCCGGATGGCGGAAGAACATGCGCCCTTTGGGGTCCGGACCTTCGACTTCCGCGAGGCCTCCGGGCATCATCGGTCCCTTGTCGGGCCCACCTTGCTCCCAGGGCTGATTCCTCATGGCCTGCCGGTCCTCAGCAGCCATCTGTTCATCCAAGCGCGCATTCTGAGCGGACGCCGAACGCATGCCAACCCAGGAGAAGAGTAATCCGCCGATCACAAGCACGCCGAGGCCCAGGACGAGCAGCAAGCCGCCGCCCACCAAAAACAGGATCAGCAGCAACCCGCTCGACGACTTCTTCGCTGGCTTGCGCAACGGTTCGTCTTCCTCATCGGGATCGAAGCGCCGCGCGTCGGCGGCAGAAGGCATTCGCGACAAGCCCGGCTTGCCTGCGATCGCTCCCTGGTCGGATTCCGGGTGGGCGCGCGGCGATGAGGTCAATTCGCCGGCGGGGGCGCTGGAAGGCGTGAACGTCATGCCGCATACAGGGCAGAGAATCGACTTGCCCAAAGCCTCGTCGGGAACACGCAATGCTTTTTGACATCCGGGGCACGAAATCGAGGTTGGCATGGCTCTACACCGTGAAAGGAGAAACGGGTGGGCGCAGGCTCCACGCGCATTTTAGCTGGGTGAGCGGCGTCCGTGTAGCGCGAAACGGCTCAATCGACGGGCGGCAATATGTCCGGCTCGACCTGGTAGGCGTCGGCGAGCGTGTTGGTGGTGTTGAACAGTCCGGCGATGGCGAGGACTTCGCCGAGGGTTTCGGGGTCCATGCCGAGTTTGCGGAGGGCGGCGGTATGGGAATTGATGCAGTAAGCACAGCCGTTGGTGGCGGAAACGGCCAGCGCGATGGCCTCGCGCATCGCGGGATCGAGGCGTGTCTTGCGGCCGGCGGCTTCGGGGTGCATGAGGGCTTTCAAGCGGGTCCAGATCATCTCGAGATGGTCAGGGTTGGTGGCCAGAACGCGCCAGAAGTTCGGGACGCGATCGAGTTTCTTGGTGGCTTTTATGTCGCGGTAGATGTCGGCCACCTTGCCCTTGGCTTCGGCTTCGGGGATAGGGCGGACGGTGGCGATGCGCGGTTCAGACATGGGGATCTCCTTTTACGTGGCCAGTGCGACATTATAACTGTCTGATCGGTTTGTCGTTGACAACGGGCGCAGCGGGCGCGAGACTCCACACCGTTTCGCGAGGGCCACCCCTACCCTTCCTTGCCACAGGTTCCAGCCATGAAACATCAGACGCCGGATCGAATTCGATGGTACGGATTACCCGGGTTCATGTGCCTCGCCCTCCTCCTCCTGGGGGGCGGCGACGCGGCCGCGGCCGAACCCGAATGGAAGGCCGGCCTCGCGCAGATCAAGATCACGCCGGAACGGCCCGTGCTGATGTCGGGTTATGCCTCGCGCACCAAGCCATTCGAGAAAGTGGCCGCCGACCTGTACGTGAAGGCGCTGGTCCTGGAAGACCGCGACGGGCATCGGGGAGTGATCGTGACCAGTGACCTGCTCGGGTTTCCGGCAGAAGTGGCCGAGCCGATCTGTGAGCGCATCCAGAAGAAGACCGGGCTGAAGCGCGAGCAGATACTCCTCAACTCCGCCCACACCCACGCCGGACCGCAGCTCAGTCTGAAGGCCCCGGCCAAGGACGACCCGAACGCCGGGGAGAAGCTGCGCACCGTCGAATACACGCGCGACCTGCAAGACAAGGTGGTGGAGGTGGTCGAGAAGGCGGCGGAGCATTTGGAACCTGCCCGGCTCTCGTGGGGCGGCGGGGTGATAGACTTCGCCATGAATCGTAGAGAATTCACCGCCGACGGCATCATCCTTGGCGTGAACGCGCGGGGATTGGCCGACCGCAGCGTGCCGGTGCTGCGGGTCGATGCCGCGGACGGCAAGCTGCTCGCCGTGCTCTTCGGGGCCGCCGTCCACAACACGACGCTCGGTCCGGACAACATGCAAATCAGCGGCGACTACGCCGGTTTCGCCCAGACCGTCATCCAGGACAAGCATCCCAAGACGCAGGCGATGTTCATGATCGGCTGCGCGGGGGACGCCAACCCGTACCCGCGCGGGACGATGGACCTGGCCAAGAAACATGGCGCCGCGCTGGGCGAGGAGGTGTGCCGGGTGCTGGAGACCAAGCTGCGGCCGGTGACGGGTCCGCTCAAGATCGCGTTCACGCGCGCCGACTTGCCGCTCCAGCCGCCGCTGTCGCGAGAGGAACTTCAGAAGCTGGCCTCGGACAAGAAGAATTCCAAGTCGCTGGGAGTGCCGATGATGCTTGCGGCGCTGGACCGCGGCGAGAAGCTGCCGACGCACTACACCTGCCCG
>Ga0207158_1158_pt1 | contig 15863 bp, 18 predicted proteins | sample Alteio_BWMinHeat_22_FD_153512 | JGI IMG/M metagenome (GOLD analysis project Ga0207158, IMG submission 153512) | Enriched cells from forest soil in Barre Woods Harvard Forest LTER site, Petersham, Massachusetts, United States -... | ecosystem: Environmental > Terrestrial > Soil > Temperate forest >... | reverse complement strand
GGTGAATCAATTTCGCGGTAAAAAGAATGCATAAGCCGGTGTGGAATAGAATCCACAAGCGCATAAAGGTCAGGAACCGGCTGGCCCACGTCAGATAGATAAAGACCGGATAACAAATCATGCTCTTTGGATCGGCCAGGTAAGGCTCTCCCATATCCCGGTAGGGATTCCAAAGAGGCCGCATGTGATGTGTCCATAGATAGCGGCTAAAGACCCAATTAGGAAAAATCTCTCTCAGGACATTGTCATTGATGGGTAATTGGGCGTTGAAGAAAAGACGTCGCCAGGCGAAAAGAATGACGGCAAGAAAAAGGCAGGTTAAAAAAAGTAAATTCGAGAGTCGTACCGATTGGAAAGGTGGCTCGATACTATTAGTCTGGCCACCTGAGCCAGGATGAAACAATGAAGATTTATCCACAAAGGAAAATGTTGAGCGACATAAGCGCGCATCTCGCGGCCGGTGGATACGTTCTCAAAATCTCACCCTGTTAGTGGTCTGAGAAATAAATAGGTTCCCTGTGAAAAGATGCAAAGAGGGGGCTGAACGCTTAATCTCTATTCCACCAGGATCCGGTAATCCTCCCAGGACAAATTCGGGTCTGCATGGATAATCAGCTTGTGTTTGATGAAATTTTCCAGGCGCTGGTGGCGTTCTTGGAAGTACTGCGCGACCACGGGGTTGAGGAATAACTTGATGTGATTGCCCGGACGCCCGTGGGTAAGCAGGAGGATCTCCCGCTTCAGTTTAATGAACATCGATTCACGGGAAAGAACCCGCCCGCTGGCATGGCACTGGGGGCAGGCTTCCCCCAGCAAGGCAAACAAAGACTCTCGTTTGCGCTCGCGGGTCATCTCGATCAGTCCGAGGCGGGTAATCGGCAGGATTTTTATTTTGGCACGGTCGTTTTTGACGAAATCCGCCAAAGCTTCCATGACCTTCTGACGGTTGCGGGCGTGGCGCATGTCGATAAAGTCGATCACGATAATACCGCCGATATTCCTCAAGCGCAATTGGCGCGCCACCTCCAGGGCGGCTTCCACGTTGGTGACGGTGACGGTTTCCTCCTGAGAGCGCTTGCCGGTGAACTTCCCGGTATTGACATCGATGGCGCAGAGCCCTTCCGCCTCCTGAATGATGATATAACCGCCTGAAGGCAGCTCGACCCGAGCCGAGCGGATCTTCTCAATCTGGGACTCGATGTTGAACGCCTGGAAAAGCGCCGTTTTGCCTTCATACAGCTTGACGCGCGATTTGAGTTCCGGGCTGATCGAATCCAGGAATTCCATAAGGTCGTGGTATTCACTGCGTGAATCCACAAGAAAGATCGAGGTGTTTTCCGTGAAGATGTCGCGGACCGTCTGGAACACCAAACCCAGGTCGCGGTGCACCAGGCTGGGCACAGGGGCGGCCTCATACCGGCGCAGCATCGCCTCCCAGAGGCGGGTCAAATACTGCATTTCGCGCTTGAGCGCGACTTCTTCGGCGCCTTCCGCTTCCGTTCGGATAATTACGCCGCCCTTTTCGGGAGCGCACTCCGCGACGATACTGCGGAGACGTTCTCGCTCCTTCCGGTCTTCGATGTTTTTGGACACTCCCACGTGCTGGGCCTGCGGCATATAGACCAGGAACCGTCCCGGAAGGGACAGGTCCATCGTAATTTTAACGCCCTTGGTTCCGATGGCTTCCTTCGCCACCTGAACCATAATTATTTCGTTGCGTGCGATCATTTTCTCGATCTGCGGAGAGGGTGAGCGGGTTCCGGTGGGAACAACATCGCTGACGTAGAGATAAGCGTTTTTTTCCAGACCGATATTAACAAACGCGCTGGAAATGCCGGGCAGGACGTTGTCCACCCGCCCTTTGTAAATATTCCCTACAATCTTCTCAGACTCCGTCCGATCCACCAGGAGCTCGATCAGCTGGTTGTCTTCGACCAGAGCCACGCGGGTTTCTTCAGGCGAACAATTCACCAGAATTTCATTTTTTGTCGACCCTTTTTCCTGCCGCGGTTCCATGTTATTGCGTGGGCCTCTTCGATCTCGAGGATTGCGATGCATGGGCCGACCATGAGGGTCTGGTCTCCCTCGGAAGGGTTCCGGACGGGCGCGCGGAAGATCGACCCCCGGCGCCTCCGTTCCAGGCAGCCGTACAACAGGCGTATCGGTCCCGGGGCCTAAATCCACCGTGGAGTGGTTGACGAGGTCTTCCGGAGCCAGGGGGTCCGCCAGAGTATCTTCCAAAGAGTCCGGAATGGAGTCTTCATGAATGGAGTCGTCGTGGACGGGTTCTTCAACGTCCTCTTCATGTCCGAAGTCCAAAGGCTCCCGGACCGGCTCTTCCTTCGTCTCTTCCGGCGGGTGCGTTTCTTCGTTATTGTTCAATGTTGTATCCGAATTATTATCCATGTTAGTAGATGTATCTCCTGAAATTAACGCTCTGGAGAAGTCCCACGGCCATCAGGGAGGTGACCATATGCGATCCTCCGTACGACACAAAAGGCAACGCCACTCCAGCGACCGGAAGCAATCCGATCACCATGCCGACGTTCATCATGCTCTCAAAACCGAACAGACATCCAATCCCTACCGCGACTAACGACCCAAAGCGATCCTGGCATTCCGTCGCGATCACAAACGACCGCCACACCAACAATCCAATGGCCACTAGAACGACGCAGGCCCACATAAAACCCATTTCTTCGCCGATCACCGAGAAAATAAAATCCGTGTGCTTCTCGGGAAGGAACCCCAATTGCGTCTGGGAACCGGAAAATAAGCCCTTGCCGAAGAAACGGCCGCTTCCGACAGCGATGACCGATTGAAGAATGTTGTACCCCGCTCCCAGAGGATCGAACCCCGGACTCAAAAACACCACAATCCGCTTGCGCTGATAGTCCTTAATAAAGTGCTGCGCGACATGTGCCGAAATAATTCCTAAAGCGATGATGGCCGAAAGAAAGAAGGCATACTGCCAGGGGAGACGGACCTGCAGCTGCCGCAAAAACCACCAAAGCACAAGGATGATGGCTGTGGTCAGGAACCAAAGTTCAATGGCCGGTCGCGCCCCTTTCGCGCTGGCCACGAAAAAGTTGAGGATCGGATGCAGCTCCAGCAGCTGCGGCTGGACGGAGAAATAGATCGATATAATAGGGATACCCACCGCGACGGCGCCGTAAAATACCAAAGCCAGCAAGTAGAGCGGCCGGACGCCGGCAAAGTACAACATCCCGAAAACGATGGGCATATAGACCAGCGATCCACCTAAATAGGGTTCCTTTAAAATCAGCAGCATATGGCCTGCGGCCAATGCAAAAGCGCCTGCCATGAGCCGCACTGAAGAAATTTGTATTTCAGGACGGTCCAGCAAACTGGCCAACACCAGAATAAATCCGATCTTGGCAAATTCGACAGGCTCAAAAGAGACAGGACCCATAACGATCCAACTTTTGGCGCCGTGTATGCGCTTGCCAAGAATCAATACAGCCAGAAGCAGTACCAGGGTCAGCCCATACAGGACTCCGGGATGGCTGCGAAATAACTGGTAATTGAGACTGCTTAGCACAAAGAAAACAAGCGTGCCTAGAGCGATGGCAATCGACTGTTTGATCACAAAACGCATCGGAGAGCCCATCGGCGTCACGGCCGAATAAACCGCGACCATCCCGATCAAGACCAGGGCCCCCACGGCCATCATCAGAGGCCAATCGATCCGCCGGCTCCAATACGTCAGTCCTGACGTCGTTGTATTCATTAATCTGCCTGCGTCTCGGAGACGCTTGCCGCCGGCGCAGCTTCCTTAATACCCAATGCCAGCGCCAACAGGTCATGCGCGATAGGGCCCGCTACCGACCCGCCGTGGCCGCCGTGCTCCACGACCACCGCTAAGGCGATTTTCGGTTGTTCCGCGGGGGCGTAAGCGACAAACCACCCATGATCCTTCCCCTTAAAAACCTGGGCCGTACCGGTCTTGCCGGCCACGGAAATTCCCGGGAGTTGAGCGGCGACGCCTGTTCCCGACTGTACGACTTCTTCCAGCGCATCGCATAGGAGTTTCCAAGTTTTTTTTGAGATGTTGACCCTCAGTAATTCCCGGGGCGTCATCAAGCGCTCACTTTCTCCCCCGAAACGGCGCGACTCCGCCGCGAGATAGGGCTGCCATAAGATGCCTCGGTTCGCCACCAACGCCGCCACATCCGCCATCTGTAAAGGCGTCACCTGCAAAGCTCCCTGACCGATGGCATAATTTAAGGTATCGCCGCCTTGCCAATGTTCTCTCATTTTGGCTTTCCAGGCGACCGGCAAAAGCCCCTTTTTCTCTGAGGGCAGGTCGACGCCCGAGGGCTGCCCAAGACCCGCGGCCTTCGCATACTGTTCAATTACATTCTGGCCCAGATTCATGCCCACTTGATAAAAATAGACGTCGCACGATTCCGCCAGCGCCCGATGATAGTTCAACCAGCCATGGCCCTTGAGTTTCCAACAGTGAAAAATGCGCTTCTCCGAACCCAATATGAACGACCCGGAGCACTTGATTTTTTCATCCGTGTCCATGGCATGCTCTTCCAAATCAGCCATGGAAGACACTATTTTAAAAATGGAACCGGGGGGATAGAGCGCCTGGATGGCACGATTGTAGAGCGGCAGCTCCGAATCATTCAGCAAGCGCGTGCGCTCTTCCGAACTGCCGGACGGCAAAAAGGAATTCGGATCAAAACCCGGAGAGGAAGCGAGAACCAGCACTTCTCCCGTTTGCGGGTTCAAGACCACGGCGGCGCCTGGATGGCCGGTTTCTTTCAGGCGTTTTTCCGCCAAAGCTTCCAAGTCTTTGTCGAGCGTCAGAGTGAGATCTTTGCCCGCCTGGGGCAGTAAATGCTGGAGGATCCGCACTTGCCGTCCCAGAGCGTCGACTTCCATCAGAAAGCCGCCATCCTGGCCCTGCAGAAGCGGATCATATAGCCGCTCCAGGCCGGATTTCCCAATCCAATCTCCGGCGTGGTAGCCCTTGTCCGCGAATTGATCAAGTTCGTTATCGGTGATTTGACCCACGTAGCCGAGCACATGCGAGGCCAGCTTGGCGTCGGGGTAGTAACGCTGCTCCTCAATGGTCAAGGAAACACCTGGCAAATGCGCCCGGTTCTGCAGGATCAAAAAGGCCTGATCACGGCTCAAACGATCGGAGACGCGCAGCATCGTCTTGGCGCGCAAAGCGGCGAGCAAACGGTGCTCCATTTCGGGTTTAGGCACATCTACAATAGGGGATAGACGATCCAGGATATGCAGCAAATCCGCCGGCGATAAACCCAGGGGCGAAAAGAACGCGACAAATACAGGTTGATTGTCGGCCAGGATTTTGCCGTTGCGGTCCAGGATGCGGCCTCGCGGGGCATGTTCTACGAGGATTTGTGTGTGATTATTTTCGGAAGCGACTTCCAGCGCGTGGCCATGGATGAGTTGTAAATCCACTAAACGCACAAAGCACGCCAGCAGGATGAATCCCGCGATGGCGGTCAGCCAACGCGCTCGGCCCGCGCGAAGGGTTTTCTCGGAAACTCGAGTTAGAAAAACCAAGGTCTTATCTTTCTTGCGGCAGCATGTCCCAGAGCTGGCTCCACTGCTGCATGAACCAGAAAAAAAGGGGCGCCATCGCCCCATTGATCAAAGGCTGCGCTATCATCGGCCATGAAACAGGGTGCGGCCCGAACGAGAAGATGCGATCGGCGATAAAATAGACCAAGACATACAACAGAGATACGCCGATAGAAAAGATCGCTTGTGTCCAGGCTTTCTTTTCATCGAGTTGCCGGCGCAGCATCCCGGCCAGGTACCCGGCGCCTGCATAAAGAAGCGCATGCAGACCCAGAAGCCCCAGGCTGCTGGCATCAATCAACAGCCCCCAGAGCAGGCCCAGCATTTCACCTGTCATGGGCCCCCTGGATAGCCCAAAATAAAGGACAACTACCAACACCGTATTCCCAGAGAACCCGGATGCCCCGACAAAATAATCTCCCGCCATTTGGACCCAGAGCACCAGGACAATGGTCAGCAGATAAAATACGGCTGTTTTCATCCGAAAAACCTATTCATGTTTAACCAGGATCCCCACCAGACGAAGGGGATGCGAAACGATGGCAGGGCGGAGCCGGGCCTGAAGGAAAAGCTGACGCGGGTCGAGCCCCATCTCCTGTACCCAGCCGATGGGAACGCCTTCAGGGAACATCTTTCCCAGGCCCGAAGTGACCACCAAATCTCCGATTTTCACTTGGCTGTCGCGACTCAAATATCTTAAATACAAATCATGGCTGTTGCTTCCCTCTACAACGCCATCCTCGCCCTTGGATCCCGATACCACGGCCGCTACGGAACTGAGCGAGTCATGGATCAGCATCACGCGAGACGAATGCGTGCCCGCCTCAACAATCCGTCCCACCAGAGCCTCCCGGCTGCCCGCCATGGCAATAACGGGATCTTCCATATGCACGCCGTCTTCCTGCCCTTTATCCAAGAGCACCTCTTGAAACCACTTTTGGGGGTCCCGGCCGACCACATGGGCCGAGATCAGCCGCGGCCACCGGTCGCGTTTTAATTCCAACAACTCGTTCAACCGGGCGTTTTCTTCGGCCAGGACCCGCAACGCCCGCGATTGTTCTGCATGCATATCGACTGTCCCCACGGAGGGAACAAGACTGTCCACTAAAGGGGTAGCGGAAACGACGTTTTTTTCTGCCGGCGACGCCGCGGTCATCTGCGAGAATAAACGCTGGGTGGGAAAGGTACACCCTACAAAGAAGGCTTTGATGTGTTGGACGGCTGAGGAGCGTTGAAAGGCCAGCAGAAGGAAGCAAACGAAGGCCACGCCGATAAAAACCAGGGTGGCTCTTTGCTGCTCGTAGAGTTCCCAATCCATAGGTTGAGCCTGGGTAACTCTGGAAGAAGAGAGCGCGGCCCCCCAGACGTCCGGGGAGGCAAGGGTTTTAATTCAATGGCAGCGCGCGTCGATCACGCCGCATCTGGTCCAACTCTTCTAAATAACGTCCTGTTCCCATTACGACGCAGGTCAAGGGATCTGCAGCTATGACGACGGGCAATTCCGTTTCCTGAGACAAAAGGTCCGGTAGCCCTCGCAGAAGCGCTCCCCCCCCTGCGAGTACAATGCCCGTGTCCACTAAATCGGCGGCCAGCTCGGCCGGTGTTTCTTCCAGAGTTTGTTTGATGACCTCAATGATCAGTTTGATAGGGTCCGCTAACGCCTGGCGGACCTCTTCCGACGTGATCGTCACGGTTTTAGGCAGCCCCGTAACCTGATCCCGCCCTTTGACTTCCATAACTTGCTCTTCAGGCAGCGGAAAAACTGACCCGATCTCGATCTTGACGTGTTCCGCAGTCGTTTCACCCACCAGGAGGTTGTACTTGCGCCGGAAGTACTGGATGATGGACTCATCCAGCTCGTCGCCGGCCACATCCAAGGATTTGGACACCACCATATCGCCCAATGAAACCACCGCGACTTCTGTCGTACCCCCTCCCATATCCACGATCATATGGCCGCGCGGCTCATTGATGGGTATATCCGCCCCGATCGCCGCCGCCATCGGCTCTTCAATTAAATACACTTCGCGGGCTCCTGCCTGTTGCGCTGACTCGCGAACGGCGCGCTTTTCAACTTCTGTAATGCCGGAGGGAACACCGATCACGATCCGAGGATGCAGCAGGCTGCGGCGATTGTGCACTTTCTTTATAAAGTAGCGGATCATCCGCTCGGTCACGTCAAAATCCGCGATGACGCCATTTCGCAAGGGGCGCACCGCGATGATATTGGCAGGCGTCTTGCCCAACATCCGCTTCGCCTCGGCGCCGATTGCCAAGACATTTCTCGTGTCCTTCTCAATCGCTACGACGGATGGCTCCCGCAGCACAATGCCCTGCCCTTTGACATAGACCAGGGTATTGGCCGTTCCTAAATCGATCCCCATGTCATTGCTGAAAAGGCTGAAAAGGTAGTTAAACATTTTCCTTCCTTGCCCCTCTCCCCTTGTGGGAGAGGGTTCGGGTGAGGGGTCGTCCCCTCATCCCCACCTTCTCCCGCAAGGGGAGAAGGAGCGAGGTCTCACACTACTAGTCTAAGGATACCCATTTCGGAGCCATCCGACAACCTCGGACCCTTCCGAATGATCTGCGTGTACCCACCTTTACGCGCCTTATAGCGGGGAACCAAGACTTCGAACAACTTCTCTTGGACCGCTTTATCGTGCAGATCCTCCGCGACCCGGCGATGCGCCGTTAGATTTTCCGCTTTGGCGGCTGTAATTAATTTTTCCGTAAACCGCGCCACTTCGCGGGCCTTGGGGATCGTCGTTACGATTTTTTCGTGATGCAGCAGCTGCGCGGACATATTGCGCAGCAGCGCGAACCGGTGTCCGGTGGGCCGGCCAAGTTTCCGTCCTGCGAATGTTTGCATTCGATGCCTCCTCCCCCTGTCCGCCTGGGGGACTAGGACGCTTTTCCAGCCGGCTGAAGGACGCTGTTGACATCCATCCCAAGCGACAAATTGAGCTCGGTCAAACGTTCCTTAATCTCGTCCAGCGACTTTTTACCGAAGTTTTTGTATGAAATCAGCTCGTCGTCTTTGCGGCTGACTAAATCTCCGATCGTTCGGATCTTGGCGGCCTTCAAACAGTTGGAAGCCCGTACGGACAGCTCGATAATATCCACGGGTTGGCCGAGCAACTCGCGCAAGCGCTCCATGTCGGGCGTGGCCGCCGACGTACCCGCCGCGGCAGGCTGCTCCATCGCAGGCACCTCTTCTTCTTCGAAGGTAATAAAGATAGAGAGGCTGTCCTTAAGAATCTTCGCGGAATAAGCGATGGCATCCCCTGGCGCCACCGATCCATCGGTCCAGACATCCAGAATCAAACGATCGTAATCCGTCACCTGTCCCACCCGCGAATTTTCCACGTCGTAGTGCACCTTAATCACAGGCGAAAACAGCGCATCCAGCATTAGGCTGTCGGCCGGATAATTTTCACGAACTTGACGGTCCGCCGATACATAGCCCCGTCCGCGGGACACCCACATCTGCATGGACAGCTCTCCGCCGCTGTCGAGAGTGGCGATTGGAAGTTCGGGCGTCAGGACTTCAACATTCCCATTGGACTCGATATCTTTGGCCCGAACGACTTTCTCGCCTTTGACCGCAAGACGAAGTATTTCGGGTTCCGGCGTCTGGAGCTTGAAACGGAGCTGCTTCAGATTAAGCAGGATGCTGATTACATCTTCACGGATCCCTTTTATGGTGGAGTATTCGTGAACGACTTTATCAATTTTCACAGCCGTGATCGCACACCCTTCCAGACTGGACAGGAGAATGCGCCGCAGCGAGTTGCCAATCGTATGTCCGTAGCCCTTTTCAAACGGCTCGGCGTAAAAACGCCCGAATGTGTCCGTCAGTGTATCCTGATCGGTTTCCAGCCTTTGCGGTAACACCAAATCTCGTAATCTCATCCTAAACGTCCTCCTTCAATAAGGTCCTTTTTCTACGCCCTCTCCCTTCTCGGGAGAGGGTCCGGGTGAGGGCTCCCCTCTTCCCTGCCTTTTCCCGCATGGGGAGAAGGAGTTAGGCCTTACACCTTTCTGTTACTTGGAATAAAGCTCCACGATCAATTGTTCGTCGACCGGGTACGAAATTTCCTCACGTGTAGGCCAGCTTCGCATTTTCCCTGAGGCATGCGTGGGATTGACCTCCAGCCAGGACGGCATGGGCCCGCGTTTTTGAGCCGATTGGACAGCCTGCTGTACGGCGGCATTTTGACGAATCGGCTCCGAGAGAGTAATCCGGTCGCCGGGCTGAACGCCGTACGAAGGGATGTCCACGCGGCGATCATTCACCTGCACATGTCCATGAAGCACCAACTGACGCGCATGCGGCTCGGACAACGCCAACCCCATACGTCGCACCACGTTATCCAGTCGCGTCTCCAGCAGACGCAATAAATTTTCGCCTGTTAGCCCCGGCATTATCTGCGCCCTGCGAAAATAATGACGAAACTGCTGTTCCGTCAGACCGGCGATACGCTTGGCCTTTTGCTTTTCACGCAGACGTTTGGCATATTCCGACGTCTTGGGCCGGCGACCGACGTGCATGCCGGGTACCGCTTTGCGAATCCCTTTATCCAAAGTGCAGGCGTTGTAGCACTTGTCGCCCTTCAGAAACAGTTTCGTGCTTTCCCGACGACAGAGGCGACACACGGGTCCAATATACCGAGACATGCCTTAAACCCTCCGCGGCTTCGGCGGCCGACAGCCGTCATGCGGGATCGGGGTCACGTCCCGAATTGAAAGAATGGAAATGCCGGCGGCCTGCAGCCCGCGGATCGCCGTTTCACGGCCCGACCCGGGCCCTCGAACCAGCACATGCACTTGTTTGACACCGGCTTCTAAAGCTCTTTTGCCTGCGGTATCCGCGGTGACCTGCGCCGCAAAGGGGGTCCCCTTTTTCGTCCCTTTAAAACCGCAGCTGCCTGCGGTTGCCCAGACGATCACGTTTCCCTGGTCATCGGCGATCGTTACGATCGTATTGTTAAAGGACGATTGGACGTGCGCGTTGGCGATCGTCACATTTTTCCAGACTTTTTTCTTTCGGCCGGCCGTACGCGCTCCAGCGGGCGCCTGTCCCGCGACGGGTTTCGATTCTTTACCGGATGGTTTTTGTTTATCGTCTGCCATAAATTTCAAGTCTCCTTAAATTACTTGGCCGGAGCGGCGGCTGCCGGCTTTGCCGCAGACTTTGCCTCTGCCCTCACTGAGCCCACCGTCTTCCGGCGCCCTCGACGGGTACGCGCGTTTGTTTTGGTCCGCTGACCCCTGCATGGTAGGTTTCTTCGATGCCGGAATCCGCGGTACGACCCGATATCAATTAAACGGCGAATATTGGATTGAATTTCACGGCGCAAATCGCCTTCCACCTTATAATCGCGTGAAATAATCGTGCTTAACTTATTGATTTCCGATTCCGTCAAATTCTTTACACGCGTGGCGGGATTGACCTGAGCTTCGACCACCAGCTTGGAAGCCATCGGACGCCCCACTCCATATATGTAGGAAAGAGCGATGTCGACTCGTTTGTCTTTAGGAAGATCTACGCCGGAGATACGCGCCATGGTCTACCCCTGCCTTTGCTTATGGCGTGGTTCGCTGCAAATCACGCGCACCACGCCCTTGCGCCGAATGACTTTACATTTGCTGCAAATGGGTCTTACCGATGCCCGTACATTCATATTTATTTCTCCCGAAAGGTAATGCGCCCGCGCGTCAAATCGTAAGGTGACAATTCCACTTTCACTTTGTCGCCAGGCAAAATTTTGATGTAGTGCATGCGCATCTTCCCGGAGATATGCGCTAAGACGTTGTGCCCACCCTCGATTTCAACTCTGAACATGGCGTTGGGATAGGCCTCCAAGACTTTCCCTTCGACTTCGATCTTTTCTTCTTTTGCCATTCGCTCTATTTCTCGTGCGGCGTCAAAACTTCGGTTCCGTGGTCTGTGATCGCGACCATCTTTTCATAATGAACCGAAAGGCTGCTGTCCGCGGTGACCACCGTCCACTTATCCGGTTTATGGCGAATCTCGGCTGTCCCGGCATTGGCCATCACTTCCAAGGCCAGTGCCATACCTTCCGTCAAACGTATCCCGGTCCCAGGCGTCCCGAAGCAGGGAACATGAGGTTCTTCATGCATCGCCCGCCCGATCCCATGCCCGCCATATTCGCGAACCACGTGGAACCCGACCTTCTCCACAGCCGCCTGCATTGCGTGAGACACATCTCCCAGGCGATGGCCGAGAACGGCCGCTTGAATCGAGGCCTCTAACGAATCCCTGCCTGCCTTCATCAGACGCTCCGCTTCCTCCGAAACGCGGCCGATGCCGAAGGTGGTAGCGGTATCGCCGCAGTAGCCGTTTAAAAAAATCCCGATATCCAAACTTAAAATGTCGCCTTCCTTTAAACACCGCGAGCCTGGAATCGAATGGACCACTTCTTCATTCACTGACGTGCACACCACAGCCGGATAACCACGGTAATTCAAGAAGGCGGGTGTCACATCCCGTTCCTTCATTATCCTCGCCGCCAGCGCATCAATGTCATGGGTCTTCATTCCCGCGGTCACATGACGCTTCAGGTCCATCAAGATCTCTGCGGCGACATGACCTGCTTGACGCAATAAATCAATTTCGCGGGGGCTCTTAAGTTCAATGTGCGATTGACGAGCCACGGATGTCACAAACAAACCTTTTTGACCTGCTGAGCGACCACTTCGACCGACATCGAAGCATTTAAAACGTCCAAAACACTCTTTTTCCCGTAGTAATCGAGCAGCGGCTTCGTAGTCTGCTCATATACATGGAGACGCTTGCGAATGGCTTCCGGCGTGTCGTCCGATCGCGTGACCAATGGACCCTTGCACTTATCGCATCGCCCTTCGTCTTTGGGAGGCTGCGAGGCCAAGTTGTAGGTCTGGCCGCATTGTGAACATACCCGTCGTTTGCCCATTCGCTCGATCACGACGGGAGCATCCACTTTAAAATAAAGAACTCGATCAAGCGGTGTATGCACCTTCTGTAAATAGGTGTCCAACGTCTTTGCCTGCGTCAAACTTCGAGGGTAGCCGTCTAAAATAAATCCCTTTTTGCAGTCCTTTTCTTTTAAACGCTCAGCGACGATGGCATTGGTCAGTTTATCGGGAACCAATATGCCGGAATTCACAAACTGAGAAATCTGCCTGCCGATCTTGGTGCCGCGAGAGATAGCTTCGCGAAAGATTCCGCCGGTGGCGACAGTCGGTACACCCAGCGCCTGGCTGATCAGCGCCGCCTGTGTCCCCTTGCCTGCTCCTGGCGGCCCCAGGAAAACATACCGCGTACCCATCAATCTCCGTACGGCACTTTCTCAAGAACCGACGTTGAACCATCGGCCTTTAAAACCACCGCCACCTTTGAAAAACCCATCGTAATGACGCATGATCAGATGCGATTGGATCTGGCCGATCGTGTCGAGGGCGACGCCCACGACGATCAAAAGCGCTGTACCGCCAAAGAAGAAGGGTGCATTCAGCGCCCGTCGGAGATAATCCGGCAATACGGCGATAGCCGCCACAAAGAGCGCGCCGCCCAGTGTAATACGCTCCAAAATCCGCTGGATATACTGAGCCGTCGCATCCCCCGGCCGGATCCCTGGAATGAAGCCTCCCCACTTGCGCAGGTTATCCGCCAATTCCGTGGGATTGAACGCGACGGAATTGTAAAAATAACAGAAGAAAATGATCAGCGAGGCATAGACCACTTCATAGACCCAGTTTCCCTTTTCCCATTTGGCGACCTGCGTGGACCATGCGGAATGCGGGAAAAATTGAGCCACGGTGAGCGGTACTGCCAGGAGGGAAACGGCAAAAATAACCGCGATTACCCCGGATTGATCCACCTTTAAAGGCAGATAGGTGCTGGCGCCTCCATACATACGCCTCCCGACAACCCGCTTAGCATACTGCACCGGAATCTTACGCTGAGCAGTTTCAACCCAGACCACCAATCCCGTAACAACCAGCACTAACGCTATCAAAAAGAGCGCCTTAAACAATGAAATCTCTTCGATTCGAATCAAACGGATGAGATCGGCGACCGCGGAGGGCATCCGGTCGACAATACCGGCGAATATGATCAACGAAACACCGTTACCGATGCCGCGTTCGGTAATTTGTTCTCCTAACCACATGATAAACACCGTGCCCGTAGTCAGCGTCAGAACTGTAAGCGCGATAAATCCGGCTGTCGGATTCATCACAATGGGGGCTCCGCCGGGAGCAGGCATCTTGGTAACTGCAAACGTCAGACCGAAAGACTGTAACCCTCCCAAACCAAGCGTCAGATAGCGCGTGATTTGATTCATTTTCTTCCGGCCTTGTTCACCCTCTTTCGCCAAACGGTCTAAATAGGGTATGACATGCGCTCCCTGAAGCAGGCTCATAATAATGGAGGCATTGATATAGGGCATGATGCCCATCGAAAAAATGGACAACCTTCCCAAGGCGCCGCCCGAAAAGATATTTAGAAACCCTAACAGCGTATTTTGCTGGGCGGCGAATAGAGCGCGCAGCGCTTCGGCATTCACGCCCGGTATCGGGATGGTGGCTCCCACCCGGTAAGCCGCCAGGATCCCGATGGTAAATAGGATCCGGCGTTTGAGTTCCGGAACTTTGAACATGTCAACAAAGGGGTTATTTGGCATACGCTTATTTCTTCAGTAATTCGATTTGGCCGCCGGCTTTTTTTATTTTCTCCTGGGCGCTGGCTGAAAAGGCATGTGCTTTAACGTTAAATGGTTTTGCGAGCTCTCCGCCTCCCAATATTTTTAAGCGATCCCCCTTATGAGTAAGTCCCAGAGGCTCCATCGTGTCGGGGGATATATCGGCCTGCCCCGCGAACCGTTTTTCAAAATCTCCCACGTTAATGATCGAATACGATTTACGGAACGCTGTATTGCGAAAACCACGCTTCGGGATGCGGCGTATCAGGGGGATCTGACCGCCCTCGAAGCCTGTCATCCCGGAAAACCCCGCCCGGGAACGCTGCCCCTTCATACCACGGGTGCTTTGAGCTCCGTGGCCGCTGCCGATGCCCCGGCCGACTATTTTTCGGCGGTGTTTGGATCCGGGAGAAGGTTTTAGTTCATCGAGTCGCATCGCTGGTGACAGGCTCCTTGCTTCGAATCGCGTTCACTTGTTCTTTCGTGCGTAAATTCTTAAGCGCCTCCAGCGTGGCGTACACCACATTGTAGGGATTGGACGTCCCTAGCGATTTGGACAAAATATCTTTAATCCCCCCGGCTTCCAGCACCGCGCGGACACTGCCGCCCGCGATCACACCCGTTCCTGGCGCCGCCGGGATAAGCAAGACGCGTCCTGCTCCAAATTTTCCGATCACCTTGTGGGGAATCGTGACCCCGTGCAGCGGAAAGCCGATCAAGTCCTTGCGGGCCCGGGCGACGCCCTTTTGAATCGCTGCCTGGATTTCCTTGGCTTTGCCGACCGACATGCCTACGTGTCCCTTCCGGTCTCCGACAACAACTAAAACGCTGAAAGAAAAGCGCTTTCCACCTTTCACGACTTTGGATACGCGGTTAATCGCTACAACCGTCTCGGCAAGCTCCATCCCGGAAGGGTTAATACGCGCCATTAGAACTGTAACCCCACTTTGCGTGCGGCCTCGGCTACCGCCTGAATGCGGCCGTGATACACGTGACCTCCTCGATCAAAGACAACAGCTTTTATTCCCTTTTCTAAAGCTTTTTGCGCCACCAGCTGGCCCACGGCCTCCGCCGCCGCGCGATCCCGTGTGGATTTTAATTTTCCTTTCAATTCCGGTGAAAGCGACGATGCGGCCGCCAGTGTTTTGCCGTTGACGTCATCAATCACCTGCGCGTAAATATGCTTCAGCGTCCGGCCCACGCATAAACGCGGGCGGGCGCTCTGCATCCGGCGAATCTTTACGCGCGTGCGCTCTTTGCGAAACTCGTACCGTTCTAAAACAATTCCTTGCACCTTCGTCTCCTATTACGTATTGCCAAGATGGCGATTATTTCTTACCGGCTCCGGCACCCGCGCCGGTGGCTCCTGCCGCGGCTTTACCCGCTTTCTTTATTATGTGCTCTCCGGCGTAGCGAATGCCCGTCCCTTTGTAAACTTCGGGAGGTCTTAAACGACGGAGCTGCGCGGCGACTTCGCCGACGCGGTAACGGTCTATTCCGGTAATGGAGATCGCCGTTTGTTTAGCGTCTACGACCGCTTTGATTCCCGCGGGAAGTTTATACTCGACAGGC
>Ga0207158_1153_pt1 | contig 15899 bp, 10 predicted proteins | sample Alteio_BWMinHeat_22_FD_153512 | JGI IMG/M metagenome (GOLD analysis project Ga0207158, IMG submission 153512) | Enriched cells from forest soil in Barre Woods Harvard Forest LTER site, Petersham, Massachusetts, United States -... | ecosystem: Environmental > Terrestrial > Soil > Temperate forest >... | reverse complement strand
CACGGACAATTCCGTCTCGGTAATTGATACGACAACCCGCAAAGTCTCCGCGACCATCCCGGTAGGACACGCGCCCAAAAGGCTAGTGATAGCCGAGCCGTCCACGAAATCTGAGGTGCAATAATTATGTTATCGAGAATGATTCGGTGTATCTGGCTCGCTACAATCTGTCTGGTTGGCGGCTTGTATTCCGCTGCCTCGGGGCAGGACGCCCAACAGGTTTTACGGCTCTGGGTCGGATACAATTCAGTTAAAAACTCGACGTTGGCATCTCTTGATGACGCGAAAAAGGCCGAGGTCGCCAGGCTTGATGCAGAGGCCCAGGCGGCAAGCGCCTCAAAGAATTACGGCGAGGCGATGAAGGATTATTTTCATGCCATGGCGCTGATGAGAGGCATGGAATGGACCCCTTCGAGAGCGCTTGGGTTCAGCCTGAAAGTTTCGCTCGATCACTCCGTGGTCGAGCCCGACACCTCAATTGAATTGCGAATCGGCCAGATTTTCAAGCTGGACGAGTTGCCTCCCGGACGCCTATCAGGCACTGTCGACCTGGTGGCGGCGACGGCGGGGAAAGAAGCGACACCGATTGCCACTATACCGGCACTTGGCCCGGACTTTCTCGCTCAGCCGGCTACCGTCAAGATCCCGATTCCTCGGGGTGCCAACGGGAATTATCAGGTTCACCTGACTCTTAAGCCCGCGGCCGGCGATCCCGTGCCCAAGGACGTGAACATCTTTGTCGAGAAAGGGCTTGCCATGCGAGTCACCAAAGCCGTTGAAGCTGCCTCAAGCGTCGAGTCCGCACTAAAAAAGAATGACAATTCCTCGCTGCTGCTCGATTCATTAGCTTCAACCCGGTATCACCTCGCCCTGTTCGACCTCGCGAATTCGGGCAAGATTGACCCAAAACGGGTTGACTTCGATAAGGAGGTGGGCGAAGCGGAAGGGGAGATCAAGGAGATTTCCGCCGGTCATAACCCCTACGCTACCAGGCACGGTGATTTCAGAAAGGCGTACAGGTCGCAGGTCGATAACACTCTTCAACCTTACCGGATCTACGTCCCTTCGGGATACGACCGCTCGAAAGCCTTCCCCCTTATCATTGCGCTTCACGGAATGGGTGGAGATGAGAGCAGCATTTTCGACCAATATGGCAGTGGCGCATTCAAGGTTGAGGCCGAGAAGCACGGCTATATAGTGGCCTGTCCAAAGGGCCGCGAACCCGCGTCAATGTACACCGGTACAGCCGAACAAGACGTGCTGGACGTAATCAGCGAGGTTGAGCGAGCCTATAAGGTAGACCTGGATCGAGTTTACCTGACCGGCCATTCGATGGGCGGCTTTGGAACCTGGTCCATCGCTATAGATCATCCCGACCTGTTTGCCGCTATCGCGCCGATCTCTGGCGGTGGTGACCCCAAGAAGGCGGACAGAATAGCGCGCATACCCGAGATCGTCATACACGGCGACAGCGACAATACCGTCGCAGTGCAAAGATCCCGCGAGATGGTCGAGGCCGCCAAGAAGGCAGGCGCCGAAATAAAATATATTGAGGTCTCAGGCGGAAGCCATGTGAGCGTCGCTGCACCGGCATTCAAGGATATATTCGAGTGGTTCGACGCCCACCACCGCAGGAACGAAGCCGCAAAGGCTGGCGGTGGACGGTAATCACTGTTACCCATGTTCCAGTGTGTCCTTGATTACGCTCAAGATTCTCGCGTAGAACTATATGTCTCTTCAGTCATTATTGCCCTCCCCCACCCAGGACTGAAGCGGCAAAAGTAAGCTAGATAACACCAATTAACCTCGCTGTTACACATTGACCCAGGTCACCGAATGTGATATTGGAATAGGGGTCTGGAGTCACTAAAGCCGCAACCTCTGCGCGGCATAAGCAACTAACCAAAATATAAGAGGCTACTAGATAGCCAATCAACCAAAAGAAGGAGGCACATAAATGAGAAAGCGGGTTTTTATCCGACTAGCAATGATGATTGCATCATTGTCGCTGCTCGCCGGATTGTCTTACGGCCAGACTGCGACCGCGAGCATCACTGGAACGGTCGTCGACCAGCAGGGCGCGGTCATCCCTGGTGCGACGGTCGTCGCTCGTAAGGTGGACACGGGCACCGAAAGAACGACCAAGACCACCTCGGACGGGCTGTACACTTTTGAATCTCTGGAACCCGGCATCTACGACGTTCGGGTCGAAATGAGAGGATTTGGGAAGAGTCAGGCCAGTGCTGTAAGACTGCAAGTCGGCGAGAAGCGCGACGTCAACTTCAATCTGTCAGCCAGCGGCGCTTCTGAAAAGGTTACAGTCACAGCCGCTCCTCTAGTCGAAACCACCAAGACGGATGTTTCGTCGGTCGTTGACGAGAAGACTGTGGCGACATTGCCCACTACCACTAGTTACCAGGGTATAGGCGGTGTCGCAAATGATTACGCAGGCCTGGCGGCGATTGCGCCCGGTGTAAAGTATGATTTCACTGGCAACTCAGCCGACCTCATCGGGCCGGGCTCGGTCAACAATCGCGGAATACAGGTTAATATCGACGGCGGAAACATATCAGACCAAGTCGTCTCTGCGCGAGATTCGCTCGGTGCCTCGGTAGAGGAGGTAAAGGAATTCCAGGTATTGACCAACAACTACAACGCTGAATACGGCCAGGCTGGCGGTATAATCCTGAACGTGATCACCAAGTCTGGTAGCAATGGCTTTCACGGTGACGCTCATTATTACACGCGGGGCCGTAATCTGACCGCGTCCAATTTTTTCTACAACACGAGCCCTCAGGCTGAGTTTCGCAAAGCGCCCTTTCACAAGTACGAGCCCGGATTCACCGCCGGCGGTCCAATCATCAAGGACCGTACGTTCTGGTTCGTCAGCTACGAGCAAGTCCGCCAGGCAGTTCCTATTCAATTAACTCCACCCACCGGGGCAATCTCGCTAACCCAGCCTACCAAGGAACTGCTATTTTCGGTCAAGCTAGATCACCAGTTGACGGCCAATAACCGGATCTCAGCACGATTCAACTCCCAGCGGGATATCACCGATAACCTTCTGGTCCAGATACCTGCCAATGCCAGCCCGGAATCCCTGGTTGCATCGGTAGTGCATGACAACACGCTGAACTTCTCAATAGTGTCGACGCCTACCATCCACACAGTCAACGAGGGCCGGTTCTTCTGGCATCGTTTCTTAAGTCAGACTCCGACCAACAGCGAATTGCCCGGCGAGGTGGGACCTAATTTCTATCACGGCGCGGCGTTCTGCTGCCCGCAGGGCGCGGACCAGAACCGGTACCAGTGGATAGACAACCTCTCCTGGACGCGTGGTACTCACACGATAAAGGCGGGATTGAACATCAACTACTTCCCTTACTATTCGCTATTCACGCAGTTTCACTTTGGCGAGTGGTCAGGGTTAGCGCCGGAGCCCAACCCTGGCCTTCCAAATTCGTTCACGGTTGGGATCGGACCCGCACAGGTCAATACGGCAGACACTATTTACGGTTTCTACGTACAAGACACCTGGAAAATAAAACCGAACCTCACACTCAATTATGGCGTGAGGTACGACGTGGAATCTGGCGCCTTTAAAGGCGGCACGGGCCCGGCCGTCCCTGGGAGCAGTTGCTCGCAGAGCAATGGGATCATTCCCGCCTGCTCTTCGGACCATAACAACTTCCAGCCGCGGCTCGGGATTGCCTGGAGCCCTCGGTTCGAAAAGGGTTTCCTTCACACTCTGTTTGGCGACGCCGATAAGACGGTGATCCGGGCATCCGCGGCGGAAGTGACCGAGTTGGCATACCTCAATATCAGCCTCGACTCCCTTAATTTTGATGGCGCGAATCTATTCACGACCACCTTTAGTACGAACAGCCCCGGATGGAACCAGATCGTCTCGTTCTTTCCGAACCGGCCGCCCGACAGCTTATTGGAGAGCCTGAGGGCGCCGAACTCCTTTGGCCGTATTCGTCCGATTTCTCCCAATATCCGTAACGCCGAAACCAGGCATTTCAATCTGACGGTCACCCGACAAATCGGCAAGGACATGGTCGTGGACGTCGGATACACAGGTGTCCTGGGTTACGGCCTCTATGGCGAGAACGATACGAACTTCCCAGCGGTCATAGCTGACCCTGCGCATCCTGGATTCTTCTATATGGGGAGCCGGCCCGACTCGAGATTTGACGGAGTCCGAACAAATCAAAGCAACAGGACTTCGGCCTATCACGGCCTTACGATTGACGCCACCAAGAGACTGTCCAATCACTTCCAGTTCTTGGCTGGATACACATGGTCGCATCAATTGGCCACCACCGAAGACTTCTTTGGCACTTCAGAGCCAGGGGATCCCAACAACATCCGCGCTGACCGTGGCCCTGCCCAAAGTGATATCAGGCACCAACTGAATTTCGGCGCGGTGTTTGATACGGCCAGCGCGACGAACGCCGCAGTCTTCAACCACATCGTAAACAACTGGTCGATAGGTGTCATCGGTACGCTCCAGTCCGGAAGACCATATCCGATCTCGACCGGGGATGCCCCATTCGCCACTAACTCGTTCCCATCGATAGGCGCCGAAACCGAGCAGCGCCCCAACGTACTTCCCGACGGGACTATCGTTGCGACCAACATTGCTAACGGGCGCAACAACAGCAATCTCCTTGTCGGGCCCAATGGCGCAGGTCAGTGCCATTGCCCTCAAACGACGTTTCTGGCTCCTAACGGTGCAAGCCCTCTGGGTGCGGTTGACGTCTTTACAGGCGACACTGTGGACTTTCAATTCATAAACGGGAATCTCTCCCGAAACGCAGGGCGGGGCGATGCCTACTACCGGTTCGACGTGTCGTTCATCAAGGCATTCAAGATCCATGAAGAGATGAAGCTTGAATTCAAGGTGGATGTTTTCAACATCTTCAACAAGCCGCTTTTCTATCAATTCAATGGAAACGATGTCTTGAGCCTCATGCCCGTGTCTGCGGATCCCAACTGCCGCCTCTGCTTGAATGCTTTTACGGGGCACTACATCGGCGCGGATGGCCGGAGCCTTACCATCCAGGATCTCAAGAACGGTAGAGTTAGCAAGGATTTCGGCAATCCCGTATTCGGGGGTCTGGGCGACCCGACCGCCACCGACATCGCCAGGACAATCCAACTCTCAGTCAGGTTCCGCTGGTAGGAAGACTCTGATTGGATTTGCTTTGCGAATTTGATTCAGGAGGTGGGCCGACACTGGCTCACCTCCTTTTGCTTTCCGCTATCGCCATGGGCTTCGCACCGAGGTGCAACTTGATCGGACACGAGGTCTGCTTGGCTACTTGGCAAAACCAGATTCTATGCGGTAATTGAGCGGGCTCGGTCGGACATCACTCCATAGCGATTGAGGTAATCATCGAAGTCTTCGCGAGTAGCTGCATATCTGCCATACCAAAAATAGTCGAATCGATCCGTAAGGTACTCCATCGGATTGGATAGAATAGAGTGGCGGGAGACCAGTCGGAAGTAATCGCGGTTCGTGGCGTTGGTCTCCAGATCGATCAGGCCCTGGTCTGCCAGTTCGTAGAGACACGCGATGTAGAGCTTTCGGATACCAATCCTGAAGTCTCCGGCCCGGGCCGCCGCCATCGCAGCGCCGGCTATATCACGAGCGGTAACATTGGCCGCAATTTCCTCGCCCAGGATCCTCCGGCTCCCAATCTTCTTTCTTTTGAAGTCAATCTTAAGGAGCGCTCTGACAACCAAAGCCAGTACCACCGCCAAAACCACGATTATAAGGGTTATCATAATCCAAGTCCGGCCTAACGCGGCCCCCACCGCCGTGCGAGCTAGAGCGCTCAGCAGGCGACCTATCGCCTCAAATATCTTATTCTTGAGATTTCTGAGGAAGACGGTTACCGGATCCTCCGGTTTTGGCTTGTATTCGGACCTAAGGAGAATCTCCCTCAACGCCTGAGACCTTTCCTCGAGTTTTTGGTCATTCTTTGCGCCTTCCGCCTCGATCAAGCGTTCGTGCAAGGCACGGAGTTTTCCTTCCGCCTCAGTCAACTTCACTATGCTGCCTGCTGCCGCCCCTCCATGTCCGTAAGAATCCAGCAGTGTGTGCAGCCAGGTGTTATCCACAGTGACTATCTGACCCTCATAGTCTACCTTCTCATACTTTGGCAAGAGCTCTTTTACGTAGGCGACGCCTTCATCAGCATAAGACTTGTCTTTTTTTATCCGCTCGATCTCTTCGGTAGCCCGTTTTACCCTCTGCTCATAGTGCAGTAAGGTATCAGCCGTCGCGTGCAGTAAAGTATCAGCCGCCGCCGCACAGTCGCAGGCGACCAATATGAGTATCACAATAAATGGTGACTTCCTCATCAACGAAATGTCCCTAATCCCGCGATGGAACCCTAACCTCGCTCTGGATCCTGCAACGAGCCGGCCTCGCCGCTCTGTAGCAGGTCGCCGCATCCAATACAATACTTGGCGCCTTGGACAGGCGGCAACCCGCATACCGCACACCGGAGGACGCCCCGCGGCTCTCCACCGATTGGAGTCCCTACGCCGCGGGGCGTCGATGTGGACGGCCCTGCTGGCTGCGTCCCGCTTAGTTCTGTCAGGAGCTCGCGCAGCTCGCCCTGCGTGACAATGGACCCCGCCTCGGGCCGGTGGGTGCCGCTCAAGACGGAGCCTGGCTCTATTATCGATGTAGGACTCGGCCGTATCGAGGCCTCATCTACTATCGCGTTTGGGCTTTGGGTCGGGCGAGGAAGGTTCCACGAGGGCGCGGGCGCAGGCTCACCAAACCCGTCCGGCGGGGCGGGCGCAACTCCCGGCTCTAAGGGAAGCTCTGTCGGTACCTGGGGCCTGACTGGATAACCGCCAAGTCCGAGAGGCCCAGTCTGCATATATTGGCGCGGTGCCGCTACCGATCCTCCCCATTGAACGACCGGAGGCTGAAATGCTGGCATCCCCCCGGCATAAGCGGGCGCGGGGGTAGGAAGTTCGGCCGTCATCAGTTCGATATCGTAGCCCTCTTTCCTAACCCTTGTGTCGAAATAAAGAATTGTGAAGGATGTAATCCAGATCGGCCATACCAGGAGTGCGGATATCTGGTTGACCGCGGCGTATACGGCATTCCACCCAGGCTGTAGTAGCAGGTCCGTCGCGGACCAGCCGTTCACCCAGAAGAGAATCATTAGCGGCTGGATCAGCGCGGCAAGAATCGCCAGGTTGACGAAGTAGCTGAAGAGCCCAATCATCCCTAATCGATACCAGATCCTCCCACCTCCGAGCTGAAACGCCCTACCTATGGCCGCAGTCGCGCTTCTTCCCTCAATCATCAGAGCTTGCGGAACAAAGATCAGCCGCGCAGCCAGTAAAAGGGTGATGGCCGCAAACAGCAGCGTCGAAGCCAATACAAGAAGGACGGAGCCTATTACACCTAACCATGCGGGCAACCCGATAGCTCCACCCAGCCCGATGAGAAATGCCACGCCCATGATCAGGACAATGAACACTATAGCAATCACAACGCTAACCATTCCCAAGAGCGGGACAGAGATAACCGCCGTGATCGCCACGTCACCGAGCCGACGCCTCGCAAAACGCCAACATCCTTTAAAGGTTAACGGCTCCCCCAGCATCATATGGTCGCCGATCGCCCTGCACATCCCGCAGACCGCGCTAAGGATCGCAAACAGGTATACGACGTAACCTGCCAATCCAATCATGGTTATCAGCAACGCCGCCGGATTAAACCCGGCCTCCCCACTCTGGAGAGTCTGCGCGTAACCGAAAGAGACCATCATAGCCGATGCGTAATAAATCAGGGCAGGCACCGCCACGACCGAAATCAAGGGAATGAAATTCCTGCGGTAGAGCCGAATGGCCCGGTCGATCACATCGCCGGTCGAGATAGGCTCGAGAGTCGTCAGTTCGGCCATCTATTCTCCAGGCAGGATTATATCACGGCCGAAAAGGACTCTGGAGCCCCTAGAGAATTAGGAATTATGTAATTCCTAATTCCTTTACATTATCCTGTATTGATCGATGGTCAGCTTGCCCGACGTATTCGCTCTCGAGATTGCGGCCTTTCGCCGAGCCTTATCCGCGTACATTGCGCGATCGGCCGCGATCAATAGCTCATCCAGGTTCGTTCCGTCAGGACCGAACGTGCTACATCCCATGCTCATACCCAGGCGGATGCTGACTCCGGGTGGCCCGAAATCTCTCTGCTCTATCATTTTTTGAAGGTGCTGGACGAGATCGGCCGCCTCCTCAGGCCCTGCGTGCAAGATCGCAACGAACTCATCTCCGCCGTAGCGCGTGATGAAATCCGACGAGCGCAACTGTGAGGCTAACAGGCGCGCCAGGCCCCTCAGGACCCCATCTCCTACCTCGTGACCGAGCTGGTCATTGATTGGCCTGAATCCATCGAGGTCCATCATGACGATAGCAAACCGGTCTTTGTGTCTCCGGGCCCGGTCGGCTTCTTCTTCAAATCTGTGTCTCAGCGCTCTGGCATTTGGCAGGCCCGTAATCGGATCTGTCAGATCCTTGCCCGCACTCAGTTCATTGTGGAGAGAGTTCGCAATTGTATCAGAGACCAGCTTGGCAACGGCCTCGACCAGCCTCAGATCATCGGGCGCGTAGGCAGGCAGATCAGTGGAATATAAACCTAATGCACCCAGTACGTGTCCGTCCTTGAGCAATGGCACTACAATGGCAGCCTGGTACTTGTCGCTTATTTCGACCTTCAATGCGTCGAAGTCCAGGCCCGGATCACAGTTGAATATCGGCTGATGATTGGCGATCACCCACCCGGCGATTCCGGCTCCGACAGCAATCTTCCTGCCCTTAAGTTGGTCGAAATTCCGGCCGCTTGCGTGAGCAACCTCGATATCCGGGCTGTCGGGTTTTAGCAAATAAACGACGCAGGTCGTATAGGTGACGATATCCTCCAGCCGTGATGAGAATACCGCAAAGGAGTCGCGCAGATCCAGGCTCCTGGTTATTGCTCCTGCAATGTTATATAGCGTTAGTACTTCGCGATTGGCGTCGCGGATCCGGTCCATCTCATCCATTTCGCTATTGGGCCGCGCCTCCGAATCCGAATAAGCGGCTTGTCCGTCTGGGCCCGCCAGTTGAAGGTCAACCCGTTGCCACCGGATTTCTGCCTCAAGCTCCGGCAAATGCTCCAGGAATACCCTCACGACCTCCGGATCGAAGGTCTTTCCCGCCTCATCCTTGAGCAGAGTAATCGCCTCGCCCCGTGATTTCGCTTTTCTATATCTTCTGTCCTCCCTAAGCGAATCAAAGCAATCGGCCACGCTCAGAATCCTGGCACCCATCGGGATCTGGTCGCCGCGCAATCCATCCGGATAGCCCTGCCCATCCCACCTCTCATGCTGATTCCGGACTATAGGTACTATCGGATATGGAAATCTGACCCTCTCCAGGATCTCCGCGCCGACTACAGTGTGCATCTTCATTCGTTCGAATTCCGCCGGCGACAGTGGTCCCGGCTTGTGGAGTATATGGTCCGGTATCGCAAGCTTCCCGATATCATGCAACAAAGTGCCTGCCTTTACAGCTTCTAATTCTGGTTCAGACAAGCCGAAGAATCTGGCCAGGCCGGTTGCGTAGATCTGGACACGCCGCACGTGTTCGTGGGGAACGTCGCCCTTGGCGTCCATCGCGACAGCCAGCGCTTCAATTGTCCGCAAATGAAGGTCTGTCACCTGCTCGGCGTGTACTACCGTAGCTTCTACCTTGTCGAGGCGAGATTTGTACGTCAAGTAGGTGCAGGCGAGGATAGGAATGGCGATCAGGAACCCGTAAAATGAAACTATTGAGATGAGCTCTACGACCAGGCTTGCCGCGGCGGCTCCAACAAAATATGACACCGACGACCACATTACATATTCCGCCCACGCCCTGATCCGATTGTCGGGTCTGCGCATAGAGTTGATCGCCCCGATGACTCCGGCGCTCAGCATGTAGTGGACCAGCGCGACAAACCCAAGTACTGTAACTAGTCTCGAGATCGGAATACCGCTCGACGGGTAGCGAAAGTCGCCAAATATGCGGTCGGCTATGGTCGCCGAGACGTAGACCGACACGCTCATGATCGCGGCACTGAATGGCGCCCGCTTCCTTGGGTTCCTGTAGTTGAGCGAGCATGCGGCCGCATTCACTCCAGCCAAAACCACTGAAGGCGCTATTCCATACAATGCCAACGATATGAAAACAAATGTGTCCGACAGAGTTATCGTTCCACACGTCTTGGGAATATGGATGTCCATCCGGGAGACGACCAGCACCGCAACCACGGCAAGCCAAACCCATTGAAGGTCGGGCGGCGAGTTCATCAAGTTTAACGTTTCATACGCTAATATGGCCAGGCCGACTAGCGTTATTCCGCGAGTAAGCACGATTTCAGTCCGGCTTTCCTGTACCGTAGCTTGATCCGCCATTGCGCTGCTCTTCCGACAAACGACGACATGATTCCAACCGCGTATGGCAACTCGCATTCCACCGCCACGGATCGCCTGGAGCGGCACTTCCCCCCCCGTTTTGGGTACCCCGTCCGATTCGATGCCAGTCAATGTGAATGACGATGATCATTCAAAACGATTGAAAACCGTGGAGAATCGCCCCACCAGATTGGACCGTCCGTGGCTGATTTCTACAGCCGAAAGAAGCCCTGGGGACACGCCAAACGCCCAGGGGTTCAAAATCAAGATTCCGCCCACCTGGAGGAATCGTCTCGATCGGTTGTCGATCCGGGTTACTATCGGGGCTCAGGCGGGCCTGGGAAGGAGTACTCGGTTTCTGGTAAACTTATCGTCCGCTATATCCGACTGAATGGGGTAATGATTGATGTTCAAAACTCTGCGGCTTGTTTCGGGAATGGCCATAGTTCTGGGGTTAACGCTAGGCTCTTTCGCACAAGAAAAGCAAGTGACAACCGATCCGGGCACACCGAAGCTCATCATGGAGTCCATGGCTCATGATTTTGGAACTGTCATATCCGGCACTCCACTCTCCTACAGCTTTACAGTGAAGAATGAAGGTACCGCCGACCTGTTGATCAAGAATGTGGCCCCTAGCTGAGGGTGCACGGCAAGCGACTTTGACAAAGTCGTCCCTCCTGGTAAGGAAGGCAAGATAACACTAGCGGTCGAGCATACAGTGGGCTATCAGGGCGAAATATCTAAGTTTGCAACCGTGACCACGAACGATCCGAAACAATCGAGCTTTGGCCTGACGCTCAAAGTGTTTTTCAAGCCGGACCCAACAGCTCCGCCTGTTGCGGCGCCGCGGCCAGCCCCGATCACCATGCCGTTCAAACGAGTGGGCCCGTTCAATGTGGCGCCGGCCGATAAATGGGTCACGGCCGTAGTGACCGGGCTTACCATGTCGAATACTTTCACTCTCTCGAGTGTGGACAAAAAGCCGACACATGTGACAAGTGTGAACCCGGGCGGTAAAGACTTCGAGGTGACGCTCCGGACGGTGGACAATGGCAAGCAATACGCCCTGGCGGTCACGAGCAACCCGGCCCTTAAACCTGGCCGCCACACTCAGACCGTCGATGTAATGACTGATGACCCAGACACGCCCCGAATTCCGATCGAGCTGGAGGTAAATGTCTATCCACTAGTCATCGCGACTCCTCAGACGATAGTGCTGCCAAGGCTTGCGTTACAGAGTGACTTATCTCGCATAGTTATTCCAACGATATATATCAAGAAGGTTAAAGGCGATGGCCTCGAAGTAAAGCGCGTAAGCACGACATTGCCGTTCTTGAAACTCGAGCTCCAAACTGAAAGGGCAGGCGAATCGTATACGATCCATTGTTCAATGGACAAATCAGCCGCGCCAGCGCCCGGCGATTTCGAGGGCAAGATTCGCATCGAGACCAATGATCCCGATGCTCCCGTACTCGAGGTGCTCGTACGCGGCGGCTTCAGTAAATAGGATGGCGAATGGCGGAGTAAGCCGCGGGATCGACTGCGGCTACTCGTGGCCAAACTCCGTTTGGATTCTCGTCCCATCAAGCGGACGGCTGACTACATCTGCAGCGATTTCACCTCCAGAAACTCCTCCAGACCATACTTGCCAAACTCGCGACCGTTACCTGACTGTTTGTATCCGCCGAATGGGGCCATTAGATTAAATGCCCCTCCGTTGATGTCGACCTGACCGGTCCTCAGCCGCACAGCGACACGCCTCGCCCGATCGGGATCCGATGACCACACGGCGCCGCTTAATCCGTATATCGTGTCGTTGGCGATCCGAATAGCTTCATCTTCGGAGTCGTAAGGGAGTATTGATAGCACCGGCCCAAAAATCTCTTCCTGGGCAATGGTCATCCCAGTGTGGACGTTTCCAAACACCGTCGGCCGCACGAAATAGCCCTTGTCAAGACCCTCCGGGGCCTCGGCTCCTCCGGTTACCAGGGTAGCCCCCTCCTCAACACCCTTGCGAATGTAACCGCGAACCCGCTCGACCTGTGTGGCCGAAACCAGAGGACCGAGCTTTACGCCGGGCTGTCTCGGGTCCCCGGCCTTGAAACCTTCGGCAGCTTCCTTTGCAATTCGCGTCGCTTCAAGATGCTTCTCTCTGGGCACCAGCATCCTGGTCCACGCAGAGCATGTCTGTCCGGAATTGAAAAAGCAATTGTTTACGCCGGCTTTGACCGCCTTTCCCAAATCCGCATCGTCCAGGATTATGTTGGCGGACTTTCCGCCCAGTTCCAGCGCCACCCTTTTAATCGTCTTGGCTGCCAGCTCGCTTACTCGTCTCCCTGCGCGAGTCGATCCGGTAAACGAAATCATATCGACCGCTGGATGCGCGGACAGGGCCTCGCCCACGATCGCGCCGGTCCCTGTCACCATATTAAACACGCCTTTGGGTATGCCGACCGCGTCCACAGCCTCAGCCAACAGGAAAGCAGTCATCGGTGCGACCTCGCTCGGTTTGAGGACGACCGTGCATCCAGCGGCTAGCGCAGGCGCAGTCTTGGCCACAACTTGATGCAGCGGGAAATTCCACGGTGTGATGCATCCCACGACGCCAATCGGTTCTCTGACCACCAGCGAAGTGCCCACTTGCTCCTGAAACTTGTACCCCTCGGCCAGATCCGCGTAAGTCGCCATAACATTGGCGGGCAAGCCAGCTTGTACTCTTTCCGACAATCCGATCGGCATTCCCACCTCTGCCGAGACGATCTCGGCAATCTCCTTTCTCCGCGATGTCAAGATCTTGGCGAGCTCCCTCAAATACGCCGCGCGCTCCGCCACTGGCGTCGCCGACCAGGATTCAAAGCTTCCCCGCGCCGCCCTCACCGCCGCGTCGATGTCTTCCGGGGCCCCGTCCGGAATGCTCCCTATCACCTCTTCGGTCGTGGAATCGATGACTTCGAGCGTCCCTTCGCCGTGTGGCTCCGCCCAGTGGCCGTCGACATACAACTTTGTGAATACCCTCGGATTTTCTGATTGAAACGCAGTCATACTCTTCATTCCTCCGGAAAGAATAATCGGAATCCTATGTTCCGTCTGAGTCTCCAGGAAGCGCCTTGGTCGGCTGACCGAGGCACAGTCTATTCTCGCCTGAGGGCAGCCCGTGGGTCAATTCTAGTTGCACTCCGATCTCTGATGTTCGCTGAATAGCAGAATAAAACATGACGCCCCACACTTGAGCAACTCAGTTCCTATATAGGCGATTACGAGGCCCCCAACCGCCCCAACGCAGCCAGACCAAGGCTTTCCGTCAGCAACTTGCGTGACGTTTGCGCCAATTCCCACAGACAGCGTAAATGTTGCGATAATCATCGCGCCCCGGTTCCTGGCAGGGAGCCGAAAACCATAACGCGGATTGCGGTTGATGGCTATCATCGCTAAAACAAATCGCGGTCGGGTTCTTCCCGATCAAATTCTCCAGCCGCCCATTTCCGATCAAACTCCTCATTGAACTCTTGCCGCCCGCGTTCCTCTTCCTCATATTCGGACAGAGTCAGGTAATGCGAGAATGCAAAGCCATCGTCCATGTGGGAACCATCCAAATGCCAAAACCCAGGGCCAAAGCCCGCCGACTCATCGGCCATCATCAGGCACACCTCACAGTCCTCGTCGATGATCATTTGCTTCGCGGTCAGCGTCATCGGAATCCGGCGGCGGTCACTCTCAATTACGGCTGATGGAATCCTGTGCCCAAGGTCATCATACGGACGGTCCAGCCAGGCCTGCATTACCGCCTCGAGTCGTGCCCTTTCAGCCGCCGCCTCAACGAGTTCCTTCGTCTCTATCTGCTCCCAGCAAGAATTCAACAAGTGGCGCAGCAAGTCGTAGTAGATCACCCATTCGTGAGTGCCAAAACCCCCGAACCGGTAAGCAAATGTTTCACGCCCGAGCGGCGGTGGGCCCTCGCCTAGGTCGGACCACTGCATCGCCCGAAACTGTAGATCGAAATCAATGAAGTTTTTCTTCTCCAATATAACTTCGCGCGGCCTCCGGCCCCGCAAATCGGCTCGCGCAGTCATAAGCCAGTCTGCGTGAATCCCAGCCAAAGGTTCTTCGGCCTTGGACTCGAGCGCGGCCACGCATCCGTTTACGAGGAACTCCATCATCGGCGGCCCGTAAAGAACTGCCCTGGCATCCAGAGGTTTGAGCGTATACTCAGTTTCCCGAGCCTCATGGCGCGCCTCATATTCCGCCATTGAATCCAGGAATAACCAGTCATCAGGGGCTCGATATAGGAGCCAGGTATCAGAAGACTGGGAGCCGTCTTGATATTGCATTTGGCCTTGAGCCAGCAGGGTCCAGCTTGCCGACTCAGCTGCGACAATATGAGCGGACATATCGACAACGATGATCCCGCCGCCCAGGGACTCTTTGCATACCCCTTCGCGGAACAGACTGAACGGCCTGGGATCATCCGCCGGCTTGATGAATCGATCAAGGGCAGCGTCAAGCTCGGCGATCGTCTCAGGGTCTGCCGACAAAGCGGCAATGATGGCATCGGCTATCCCTTCACTTACACTGCCATAAATCATCCTTTGGCGGTCTATGACGTTAAGCCTGATTTCACTCATAACGTTCCTCCAGTCTGTGGCTCTGCTGCGCAGCTCCCCTCGCCGATCGCGAGCCCGAACCCGTCACCCGGTCAGTAGGTTTAGGAACTCAGTCGTTCGCGAGCTTATGTCACCTGACGTGTAGAGGGCTGATATGACGGCCACACTAGCCGCTCCGGCGTTGAGGACGGCCCGGGCTCGCTCCAGCGCGATTCCGCCAATCCCAACTACCGGCTTATCTATTCTCCTGCTCACCTCGGCGATCAGAGTAAGTCCGACGACAGGGTCGGGGTTCACCTTTGTTGATGTTGGGAATGCCGGCCCAACGGCAACATAATCCACCGGCAGGCTCGATGCCTCGATCGCCTGCTGGAGAGTATGAGTCGATACTCCCACGATTCGGGACGGACCAAGCAGCGTCCGCGCCTCCCCAGCGGGAAGGTCATCCTGACCCAAATGAACCCCGTCCGCATCGGCTGCCAGGGCGACATCGGCTCGATCGTTGACGATTATCCTGACACCTTGTGCCCGAGCTATGGCTACACATGCCACTGTCGCCCGGTATAGTTCGTCAGCCGTGCAATCCTTATCCCGAATCTGTATGACCGTAGCTCCCCCCTCTACTAGCAGGGCTACCTGCCGCGAATGAGGAAGACCCGAAAGCTTCGTGTCAGTTATCGGATATAACGGAGGAAGTTGCGGATTCATAGTAGCCGCAACAATACTAATCGATTCTCACTTGCAGATAAACTCGAATCGGGTTTGGCCTGCGGTCTCTTCCACCAGGTTGTCACTTTAAGGGAAGGCGAAACGCGGAACAGCGATG
>Ga0207158_1156_pt1 | contig 15968 bp, 12 predicted proteins | sample Alteio_BWMinHeat_22_FD_153512 | JGI IMG/M metagenome (GOLD analysis project Ga0207158, IMG submission 153512) | Enriched cells from forest soil in Barre Woods Harvard Forest LTER site, Petersham, Massachusetts, United States -... | ecosystem: Environmental > Terrestrial > Soil > Temperate forest >... | reverse complement strand
GCCGCCCAAAAAGCGGGGAATTCCCATCCGCCGCCTTCGTTGGAAAACATCCAGCCCTTGGAGCCATGCACCATAACAATTGTGCCTATGATGAGCGGCACGAGCGCAATCGCGACAAGACTTGTAGCGACGCCAAAGATTAGCAATATACCGCCACCTAATTCGCCCAGTATCGTCAGATAACCAATTACACCGGGCAGGCCGAGCGAGCGGAAATACGCCGCTGTCCCTGCCGGCTTAAAGACAAATAATTTGAGCGAGCCATGCGCCAGAAACAAAGCTCCCAGGGCTAGGCGTAAAAGAAGCGTGCCGTACTGAATGAGTTCTGCGCGCGACATGATATTCCCCCTTTTGGCTGCTCAGGCTTTGTCACTAGCACATAATCTAGTTGAAGGCCGACTTGCTCGCTATGGGTCATTCACGGACAAATCGTCCTAAGCCAAAATCAAACTTTGTTCGCTGTTGTCCGAAAGCAGACATCCGGGGCATGTGTCTGAATTGACGCGCGGAGAAGGTGAGGGCGCCGCTGAAAATAATCGTTACGCTTCAAAGGTTCCTTTTCGCTCTCATCTTTGCTCAACTAACTGAAATTGCTTATCTGTCCCAGTTCTACTTCCAGCGGAAGAGGATCGTGATAAACAGTGACATGATCTACGAGATATCGATCTGGCTGCTGCCGGTTCTTATCGCTGTAACATTTCACGAAGCGGCTCACGGGTATGTTGCCCGCGCTCTTGGTGATGAGACGGCGTCACGCCTGGGTCGTGTCAGCCTGAATCCCCTCCGACACGTCGACCCGTTCGGCACGATCGTTTTGCCGGGCCTTCTGTTGCTTGCGCATAGCCCATTTCTATTTGGATATGCCAAACCAGTGCCCGTGAACTTTCGGGCGCTTCGCAATCCCCGTATGGGCATGGTCCTTGTCGCCGCAGCCGGTCCGGCAATGAATATCGGCTTGGCGATTATCGCGGCCTTGAGTTTCCACCTTGTTGTCTACCTGCCAGAAATCGCCGGTCAGTGGACCGCGCTGAATTTGAAAAATGCGATCGTCATCAATGTCGTCCTGGCGGTCTTCAACCTGTTTCCCTTACCGCCGCTTGATGGAGGGCGCATCGCGGTAGGCTTACTGCCCAATGTGCTTGGCCGTCCGCTTGCACAGCTTGAGCCTTATGGAATGATGATCCTCATAGGGCTTTTAATCGTTCTACCGCTGTTGGGTGCGCAGTTGGGTGTTGACCTTGGGTTTGTGTCGCATTTGATCTCAAGCGCGACCGATGTCGTTATCAAAGGCATCTTATTGTTGACCGCGAACGTATAGCGCCCAAGCTGCGGCGAGCAGCGGACGGTGCCGGCGGTACGTATCATTAAAATTTCCAACCGACGCCTGCTTTGCCCGCCGCGTATCGGCTATCGCCTTGGCCCGCAGCTTTAATTGCAGGATCTGTCGCACACGCCGCGAGGAGGACTGCAGTGGCCATTAGTAGGCAGACAAGGCGCATAAAAAATAACCCCGCAAATCGCGCGACCGAGATTATGCTCCAACTCGCGCGTTCGCTCTAGGGGGCAAGACGCTTGGCGGCGCCACTTACGAGACAAATTTCTTGTAGATCCATCGGCGCCCATCCCAGCGGCGCCATACCGTTCCCCAAACGAGACGACCAGTAATTGATCGCCTCGGAATCGTCACCGGCCAAGTATGCCAAGCTTCGTTACGGGTGTGTTTCCGCATCGGGATTAGACGAAGAAAATCGCGACTGATCGAGATCATGGTCGGCCTCGCCGGGGGTCCGCGATTTGCGCTTGCGCAATTCCGTCCGGATACGCGAGGATAACCGGTGCTATATCGCCTTCAATGGCGTTTCAAAATCAGCGTAAGGAAGCAACCTTAATGCTGACGCCTTTAACTCTTGCATGTTAACTCCTCTTGTATGGTCGTTATTGGTGGCATAGCGGACATTGGTTGGCACTGGCGCAGAATTGCTCGGTAGCGATTGACCCGTTGCAGACATTTCTTACTAACGCCAAAATAACTTCATACAGGACCCACGAATGGGCGATCGCAGTGAACCAGAAACAGCAAAAAAACCTCTCCGAGATATGCCGATGCGGCAAGGTGAAATTGGAGGCAGTCGGCCGGCCGATTCTGGCCGCCTCCTGTTATTGCGCGAGTTGCCAAGAAGCTGGAAGCCGCTTCGAACAACTGCCTTCCGCGCCACCCGTGCTCAATCCGGACGGTGGAACAGACTACGTCCTATATCGAAAGGATCGAGTGCAATGTGTGACGGGGCAGGAGTATCTTGAAGAGCACCGGCTCAAGCCTGATTCCCCGACCCGGCGGGTCATTGCCACATGTTGCAATTCGGGAATGTTCCTCGACTTTACCAAGGGGCATTGGCTGACGATGTACCGGAGCCGCTTTCCGGCAGGCGCTCCGCCCCTTGAAATGCGGGTCATGACAAAAGACCGACGGAACGGCGTCGAGCTTGCTGATGACTTGCCGAATTATGATGGTCATTCCGGTAAGTTCATGTTGAGGCTTATCGCCGCTTGGATCGCGATGGGTCTCCGCAGACCAGAAATTACGTTGGGAAAGACAGTCCGCAAGTCGCAATGACCACTTGCCGTGGTGCACAACCTCGCGCCGGCGCCCACGCAGCAGCCCGGCGCTTTTCTATATTCTCATTTTGCACAGGGACCAATGAACTGGGTCATTTTGCAGACAGAATGAAATCAGCGACCCGCATCAATCGTTCTAGCGGAGGCCGCGCGCGAGGAATTGATCGGGTTCCGCGGGTCCCAACATAGTTCCAGGCCAGCCAACCAGTCCAGTCTCTACGGAATTTAACAATAAAGTTGCCAAGAATCCCGCCGTTGGCGGGCTTCTTACGTTTGGCGGATAATCTCACATCTTTCATTAGACAAAGATGCGCCGGTCCCTCGCCCCGTTCAGCGGATCGGATTCAATCCTTGGCAATTGCGTCCGGGTTTAGGTTTTTCGGTATACACAGCTCACCCGCCTTTGACCGCGCCGGCGGTCAAGCCGGCGACGATCTGGCGTTGCGCGAACACGGTCAGCACCAGCACGGGCAATGTGACAAGTAGCGCCGCCGCCGCGAGCGGCCCCCAGCTTAACTGGTCGAATGAGATCATATTGTAGACGGCAACCGGCAGTGTCCGCGTCTCGCGCCCGGCGAGAACGATGCCGAACACGAAGTTATTCCAGGAAAAGATCACCGAGAGGATGAAGGCGACCGCGATGCCCGGGCGTGCGATCGGCAAGGCGACGTAGCGGAACACCTGCCAGCGGGTGGCGCCGTCGATCATCGCGGATTCCTCAAGCTCCATCGGAGTCGTCTCGAAATAGCCGATCATGATCCAGATCACGATCGGCACGGTCACCACAAGATGAATAATGATTTGCGGCCAGAGCGTGCCAAGCAGGTCGAGCCATTGAAACAGCAGAAACAGCGGAATGAGATAGGACAGACCCGGCGTGATGCGTGCGATCAGAATCACCACCGCCGCCTTGTGCGCGCGCATGCGGGCGAGACCGTAGCCAGCCGGCACGCCGACAAAGAGCGCGAAGAACGTCGCCGCGCCTGTCACGATCAAGCTGTTGAAGAAATAGGTCGTAAATCGGTTGGAAGCGAGAACGGCCGCATAGTTGCCCCAATTGAATTGGCTGGGGATGAAGACGGGCGGATACGACGCATTATCGATCTCGAACTTGATCGATAGCGACAGCATCCAGAGAAAGAACAGCACCGCCGGCGAGACGATGACGAAGAGCGCGACAGCGAGTCCGAGCCGATTGAAAAACCGCCGCAACGTCATGTCTCGCCCCCGGTCTCGTTCCAGTGCGACACCTGGCGCAGATGGAGGAGCGCGGCGGCCAGCGCGACGATCAGCACGAAAAAGACAATCACGATCGCCGAGCCATAGCCGACGTCGTAATAAACAAAGGCGACGCTGTAGAGATAAAGGTTGATGGTTTCCGATGCGGTGCCGGGTCCGCCCTGTGTGATGGTGAAGATGATGTCGAAGCTTTTCACCGCGTCGATCATGCGGATCATCGCCGCGATGAGCAAAAACGGCATGATCAGCGGCAGTGAAATATAGCGGAAGATCTGCCAGGGCGTGCCGCCATCGATCAGCGCGCTCTCGTAAGGCTCGGCCGGGATCGCGGCGAGGCCGCCGAGCACGATCAGCATTACCAACGGCGTCCATTGCCAGGTCTCGACAAGAACCAACGAGGGGATCACTGTCGCCGGGTGAAACACCCACAGCTGCGCTGGTAGGCCTACCAGCGACAGTAGATAGTTTAAAATACCGAGCTGCGGGTGGAACATCATCGTCCATACCAGCGCGATCGCGACGGGGGTTGCCATCATCGGCAGAATGAACAGGCTGCGCAGGAAGCCGCGCATCGGAAACTTGGCGTGAAACAACACTGCCGCCAGCGTGCCGAACAGCAACGGAAACGCGACCGAAAGCACGGTGTAAACCAGTGTATGCCCGATCGACTCCACAAAACGCGCGTCACTCGGTAGCCGGATGTAATTGGCGAGGCCGACGAAGGCCGGCGGCGCGCCGACTTTCCATTCGTGCAGGCTCATCCAGATCGTATAAGCCCATGGGAAGATGATGACGGCGAGCACGACGATCATCGCCGGCGCGACGAACGGCCAATAGGACGGCGGGTGCCAGGCGCGCGGATCAGGCATGGATGGAAATGTGGAAACGCCCGGGACGGCCTCGGCCGCCCCGGGCGTAATTTGAACTTCGCTCACGACTTTTCGCTGCGCTCCAGGATCGGACGGAATTGCTCGTGGGCTTTTTTGAGCTCGGTCGCCGGATCGGCTCCGGACAGCGTCGCGGTGACGGCGGCGCCGATAATGTCGCGGAATTCAGCGACCGGCACGATGACCGGCAGGCCGAGCTTGCTGATCTTGGCGGAGCCAATCACCGAGTCGAGCCACTCCGGCGGCATCTTGACGCCGGCGCGCACGGTCTGATCGTTGAGGATCGAATTGCGGAACGGAACGCCGCCACCAGATTGCAACAACCGCGCGCCCATTGTCTTCGACACCGCCCACTGGCAGTAAAGATAGGCGGCTTCCCTTTTGGTGCTGGCCTGCGGGATGCCGATGCCGTCGCCGTAGGCGGCGGAATACTGGCCTTTCGGTCCGGCCGGCACCAGCGCATAGCCGATCTTGCCGACGACGCGCGAGGCCTTCGGATCCTCGATTGGCGGCGCCCAGCCGACGCCGTCGATCCACATCGCGGCGCGGCCTTGCGTCAGCGACGCCATCGATTCCATCCAGTTGAAGCCGGCAACGCCGGGAGGCGCCGTCTTGGTGAGCAGTCGGTCATACATCTTGGTGGCTTCGATCGCTTCCGGGCCGTCGGTCAGGATATTGCCCTTGGCGTCGAGGAATTCGCCGCCGTAGTTAAGAAAGAAATTGGTCCACAGCGTCATGTTGGCGTTACGCAACCCGCGACCGGTGAAGCCGTAGATGCCATTCGCCGGATCGTTGAGCTTCTCGGCGGCGACCGCCATCTCGTCGAAAGTTTTCGGCAAGGCGACGCCCTTTTTCTCGAAGAGTTCTTTGTTCCAATAGAGAATGAAGTAGTCGACCGACCAGGGCAGTGAATGCATTTCGCCCTTGTCGTTCTTCGCGAATTGCAGACCGCCGGCGGAAAAGTCGTCCACACTGAGATCGGGCGCGGTCAGGTTCGGATCTTTCATGAAGCCAGTGAGATCGGCGAGCCAGCCGGCCTTTTCGAACTGCCGCTTCTGCACGTGATAGCTCAGATGAATGACGTCGAAGCTTGGCTTGCCCGAGGTGAGCTCGATGACGGCCTTCTGCCGTTGTTGTTGCTCCGGGATGACTTCAGATTCGACCTTGATGCCGGTGAGGTCGGTGAATTCGGAGGCATATTTTTGCAGAAGCTCACCACGCGGTCCCTTGATCAAGTTCGCTTCGAGCGTGGTGCCGGCGTATTTCTTCCAGTTGACGTCGGCATAGGCTGGCAGGCCGGTGAGGCCGAGCGCGCCTGCTGCGGCGGACCCGGCGAGAACGGTGCGGCGGGAAACCAATATGTCCTTCATCGTACTTCCTCCCTGGGTGGCTATTTTTTTATGAAGCAATACTAACACTTGGAAGGCGTCCGCGACCATCCCGATCATTCCGGCTAAGCCGACGAAATACCGATCTGGGCCTTCGCCTCGAGATGAACGTAAGCCTTTGAAACGAACGGGCGTATTGGAGAATCCATTATTGCGATGCCGGCCTTGCCTCTTGCAATCCTCTCCCTCTAACGTTCCGACTAGACGTGCAGATTACGGCAATTCAATCAAGCATGAGATTTAACATGGCCAAAAGCATCAGTTTCGACGGACAGGTAGCGATCGTGACCGGCGGCGCTCAGGGAATTGGCAGGGCCATTGTCGAACGTTTGGCCGGTTCCGGAGCGAAGGTGGCAATTTGGGATCGTGATTTTGAGTTAGCAAAGCAAGCGGCCACTGCGATTGGCGCAAACGCAAAGCCCTATGCGGTCGATGTCGCTGACGCGCAAAGCGTAAACCGCGCATTTGAATTCACGCTCAAAGACTTCCGCCGCGTAGATATTTTGGTCAACAATGCGGGTATCGCCGGCCCCACTGCCAAGCTGTGGGAATATCCTCTCGAAGAGCTGCAAAAAACAATGCAGGTCAATCTAGAGGGACCTTTCAACTGCTGTCACGCCGTCGTTCCAACGATGATCAAGCAGAATTACGGCCGCGTGGTGAATATAGCTTCAATTGCCGGAAAGGAAGGCAACCCAAACGCCTCGGCGTACTCCGCGTCGAAGGCGGCTCTGATCGGTTTAACGAAGTCGCTTGGCAAAGAGCTTGCGACCTATGACATCGCAGTCAATGCGATCGCTCCTGCGGTGGCGCGAACGCATATTCTCACTCAAACAAGTCAAGAGCACATCGACTACATGATAGCGAAGATCCCACGCGGCAGGACAGTCGATGTGAAAGAAATCGCGGCCCTGGTGAGTTGGGTGGCATCCGCGGAGTGCTCGTTTACGACCGGCTTTGTGTTCGACATTTCGGGCGGGCGCGCGACCTACTGACCATTCAAATTTTCGTACAACCTAGACCTGGTGCTAACTGATGGAGAGCAAAGAGTGTGAAGAGACGGATAGGAAGCGACCGCAGACCACTACCGCGCAATATGCCCCCGGCCGTGTTTTGCTTTATTTTGCCTCTACTTTAGAGGCATCCCTTCGCCTTCCTGGGAAAGGCCGATAGCCACGAAGGCGACTAGTCTAGTCGCGGCGAGGGCGGCGCAGCGTGAAGGTTTCGAACGGGGCCAACTGGCCATCTTTCCCCACGACGTCGTAATAGGTGACCTTGATCGAGGTGAGGCCACCGCGTTGTGGTCCCGGATCGACGGTGAATGCCGCGAAACCATAGGAATGCGCAGCGTTTCGCACCGCCGCCCAAGGCGCTTGCTCCTTCACGTAGACAGGCGGACGCTTGCCAGTCTTTGGGTCGGGTTCGCCGACGGCGGTGATCACCCGACACTGCGGCGGGTCGAAGAACAGCTGGTTCGACGGGACGGACGTTCCACCGCCGCCGATGACCATGTGCACCGTTCCCTTGCTGGTATCGATCACGTCGGTGGCGGTCGCCGTGGGGACCGGCGTCAGGGTGGCGTTCGATTCCCGGCCGCGGATCGGGTGCGAGCGCTCGTAGTGGTGCTCGTGCCCACACACCACGAGGTCGACGTCGTACTTGTCGAACAACGGCACCCATTCTTCTCGGATGCCGAGGTCCGCGCCATTGAACATGTCAGCCGTCGAGATTGCGACCTGGTGCATGCACACGACGACCCAGTCAATGTCATGATCGCGACGGGTGGCGACCAATTCCTTTTCCAACCAGGCCTTCTGAGCTCCAGACGAATAACCCCGGACGTAGGTGTTGCCGCCGTCCTGATAACAAACGTCGTCATTGGCGATGCTGATCACGCGCACTGAGCCGGCGGTGAAGGCGTACCAAAGCCCACGCGTCACATCCGTCTGGCCAGCCGATTCCGGCACCGAGAAGTAGGTCTGATAAGCTTGATAGCCGATTGGTCCATTACCCAGCTCGTTTTCATGGTTGCCGGCCGACGGCATCCAGGGACGTTTACGGGCGCTGCGGCTGTTGTTTTCCCAGAAATCCCACCAGGTCCGCACCCGGTCCTCGGCGAGATTGGCGTAACAGAGATCACCGTTGAACAAGTGGAACAAGGGTTGCAGCCGCTCCACGCCGAGCGTGGTGTCGCCCGCCGCCGGCGAGCCGAGATTGTCATTCACATATGGGGGATTCGGCACCATCACCCCCGCAGGCGGCACATACTTCTTGCCGAGAGTCGGCGTGCCCTGATCGCCGAAGCTGGTGAACGTGAATGGCGCGCGACCACGTGGAGAAGTGCGGAACGTAGCGAACTCTGGCTCGGTCCCGTCGTGCATTGCCCCGTAAAGATAACTCGAGTCGGCCCGCAGTCGACTGAGCTTCGCATGATGGGCGTAGACAACCTGCCGGGACTTTGCATCGATGTAACTCGTCGTTTTCGCCTCGACCGTTTGCTCGAGCTTGCCATCGAGACGCCCGAGCACGACGCGGGGATTGCGAACGGGCTGCAGCGTGTGCCAGGACACCACCATTTCTGACGATGAATCGGCGCCGAACTGCAGATGCAGCCCGGCGACCGGAGGCGTCGCCACTGGGTCGGGCGTTAGGTGTGAGGGCGGTGCGGCCTCAGCGTTTCCGGTTCCGATGAGGGATGCCGCCACCACGGCGCCTCCGCCGATGCCTGCAGCGGCGAGCAACTTGCGGCGACTGAGTTCGAGGTTGAATTCGGTGTCCTGTGTGGTCACAGCGGTGCGGTGCTCCTTGTTGGCCAGGGAGCCTATTCATCGGCCCCACCGAGTGATCCAGGTTGGGTGTTAGTTTAAAGTCGGCGATTGCGCCTGCGTGGCCGGCGAAGCCGGTCGGCGTGGCGCACTCTACGATATTATAATGTTATGACCCTCTCATGACGCGCATCGCGATTCCTTTAGCCTGCGTACGACCAGAAATTAAATGTGCGAGCGAACGGGTCCTCAGCGTATGGGCGTGCGACATTAGTGTGTCTGATAAGTGCTAATAACGGCGCGCGGGCGCAAACGCTAGTTGTGTACCTGCTGGCTGGTACCGGCAGAAATAGGCCACCCGTAAGATCAACTTATTGGACCGGCCAATGAAGGCGTAATATTTCTGTAAATAGCTCTGTCGTCTACCGTACATAAGTGCTAAAAGGTGTAATGGCACTCTATGGAGCCCGCTTAACTCACCAAGCGATGGGGCAAGTTCTCCCGCACATCGTCGAGACAACAATGGCTGAGGGCGTCCTGGGTGGGCGGTTAGACGCTATGCACGCTTGGTATTGGGCGCAGGGTGGCCAGCACGACGAAAGCAAGCATCACGTCCGGTGGCGCTTTGCAAATCCTGGCACAGCGATCGAGTTTGCGGCCAAGTTCGGCGGCACAGCTTTCATAAATTTCGCATGAATTATGTTGCCGCCGCAGCAGGGGTCGTTGGTTTCTTTATCGCATATTGTGTGACCGCCATTTTTTTGCGTGAGGTTTTGCCACCAACATGGTGGCTGGATTTCAAACACCGAGATACGTGGGCTATGCCAGTAATGGGTACTATCCCGCTATTGGCCGGATTGGTTGGTGGGGCGGCGTGTTCTTGGCTTTTTGGATCTCTTTCTCTCACCATCAATAGCGGCTAGTTGTTTTTCTCACGCTACTATCGTGAACCGCTTGCGCCGATCTCAGGCGGTTACTATTCGATCAATCGGCCGCATTGCCAGCGCGGCGTCAACTAAATCGCCAATCATCCAAACTCGACCAGCGACGCCAAGCGCCATCCACGCTGGTCCCTTACGCGAACGATTGCGTACCTAATCTTGTCGGACGGTCGTCACTTCATCGCCGACCACGTTCCAAACCGTCGACGTCCTCAGGCGTAATAGTCGGCAGTGACCGTCTCATCGATTGACTTGCGCTTTGTGCCCAAGGCGTTGAACACAGGCGTGAGAATGACCGCCAGCAACAGGTTGAGGATCAGGGTATAGAAGGCTGTGTAGCCAGGGAACGTGTAGCCGCCGAGCGCGACCGGATAGGACGGCGTGAGGTTCATCACAACGGCCATCGTCGTCCCAGCGACTGTTCCAACGGCCCAGCCGACAAGCAGTGCCCAGTCGTTGAACCATCTTGTATAGACACCAAGCATCACTGCCGGCAGCGTTTGGATGATCCAGATTCCTCCCAGCAGTTGCAGCTGAATGGCGTATTGGGTCGGAATAAACAGGATAAATACAAGTGCGCCGAGCTTGACGATGAGCGAGACCCATTTCGCCATCTGCGCTTCTTGCTTGTCGCTGGGCTTTTTGTTGATGAACTCGCGGTGGATGTTGCGCGTGTAGAGGTTGGCCGCCGCGATCGACATAATCGCTGCCGGAACCAGTGCACCTATTCCGATGGCGGCGAATGCGATGCCCACAAACCAAGACGGGAAGCTGTGGAGGAAGAGCGCCGGCACGGCGAAGTTGTTGCCAAACTGCTTAAAGCCGGCGCCATATTCCGGCAGGCCGGAAACCCCGGCGGCGATGGCAAAGAAGCCGATGAGTGCGAGCAAGCCGAGCATGAAGGAATAGCTCGGCAGCATCGCGGCATTGCGGCGGATGGCATGGCCGCTGCTCGCGCTCAGAATCCCAGTGAGCGAGTGCGGGTAAAGGAAGAGCGCCAGCGCCGAACCTAGCGCAAGCGTCGCGTAGACGCCGTAGGCGCCGGTCGTCGTGGGACCAGGAACCGCCAGCAGCAGTTTTTGTACCGGCACAGCAGCGAAGATTTTGCCAAAGCCGCCAAGTTCGATCGGAATAATGATTACAGCTGCGAATGCGGTGATGTAGATAAGGATGTCCTTGACGATAGCGATCGAGGCTGGCGCACGCAGGCCGCTTGAATAGGTGAAGGCGGCCAAAATGACAAAGGCAATGATCAGCGGCAAGTCGGCGACAAACCCTGTGCCGGAAACGCCCATGGCGCCGATCACGACCTGAATGCCAACGAGTTGGAGCGCGATATATGGCATTGTGGCGACGATACCGGTGACTGCAACGGCCAGCGCCAGCCAGCGGTTGCCGAAACGACCGCGCACAAAATCCCCCGCCGTGATGTAGCCGTGCTTGTTGCAGACATTCCAAAGTCGCGGGAACACCAAAAACAGGATCGGATAAATCATAATCGTGTAAGGAACCGCGAAGAACGCAATGGCACCGGCACCGAAGGCAAGCGCCGGAACTGCAATGAAGGTGTAGGCCGTATATAAATCGCCGCCGACCAGAAACCACGTCACGATCGTGCCGAAACGCCGCCCGCCGAGCCCCCATTCGTGCAGTTGATCAAGATCGCCCTTGCGCCAATTGGCGGCAGCAAAGCCAAGCCAGGTGATGAACCCGAACAACAGCACAAAAATAGTGAGCGCGACCCAATTGACATTCTGCACGGCATTCCCCCTCGTTTTATTTTATATTCAAAACTAAGCGATATGCTTTCGCGCTAATCGTCGGTGGCAAAATAGACAACCGCAGTGAGCACTGCTGCCACGATCACAAAAAGTAGCTGAGACCAATAAAAGAACGGAATGCCCATCCAGTAGGGCTCGGCCTTGTTGTAAAATGGCGGCCAGAGCGCAATCACGAATTGGATTGCAAAGAGCAGGTACCACCAACTCCATCCACCCGACTTCTTTTGCGTTTTATTCATGGTGACAAACCCCCGATACATAGTCCGGCGATGCGCCGAGAGATCCAACTCTCATCTATGACTTAGCCCAATTTCACCTTTGAGCCAATTTACAATCAATGCTGCAACGCCAAAAACTCCCAAGACATAACGCCTGCGATCATCTATCCCGCAGCCGGTGCCCCTAGCGTACTTCAAAGCACGACGTTGGTCGCCGGATCGATGAGGTGCATATGGTCGAGGTTGGCGCGTAATTGCATTTCCTCGCCGGATTTCTTAGCGGCGGTAGGCTCGACACGGCCACAGACTTCGGTGCCATCGACTTTGAAAAACACCATCGTCTCCATGCCCATCGGCTCGACTACGTCGAGCGTGACTGGAAATTCCTGACCAACGCCGTTCTCGCTGCCGCGCGTCTCGGTGAGATGTTCCGGACGCAAGCCGAACAATACGTCCTTGCCGGTATGCGCGCGATATCGCGCGGCGCGGCTTTCCGGTATATGGAATGACAGCTTTTCGGACAGCCGGATATTCAGCCCACTGCCGTTGCTTTCCAACTTGGCCGGAATAAGATTCATCCCCGGCGATCCGATAAAGCTTGCCACAAAGCGGGTCTTGGGATGGTGGTACAGGTCATTGGGCGTGCCTATCTGCTCGATCTTGCCGTTGTTCATGACTACCACCCGATCGGCTAGCGTCATCGCTTCGACCTGGTCATGGGTCACATAAACGGTCGTTGTCTTGACCTTTTGGTGCACGCGTTTGATTTCGGTGCGCATCTGGACGCGCAATTTGGCGTCGAGATTAGACAGCGGTTCGTCGAACAGGAACACCTTAGGATTGCGCACAATAGCGCGGCCCATGGCAACGCGCTGGCGCTGACCGCCGGAGAGTTGTTTGGGACGACGACCGAGAAGTTCGGTGATGTCGAGAATACGCGCAGCATTGTCGACTCGCTGCTTGATTTCCGTTTTGGGAAATTTCCTCAGCTTGAGCCCGAACGACATGTTTTCCGCGACGGTCATATGCGGATAAAGTGCATAATTCTGGAAAACCATCGCGATGTCACGATCCTTCGGCGGCAGGTCGTTGACCACTTCGCCGCCGATCGAAATCTCGCCGTCACTGATTTCCTCCAGGCCGGCAATCATCCGCAGCGTCGTGCTTTTGCCGCAGCCCGAGGGGCCGACCAGCACGACAAACTCGTGATTGGGTATATCGAGATTGATGTTGCTGACGGCGACGACGTCGTCGTAGCGTTTCCCCACGTTCCGCAACGTTACTTCCGCCATAACCGTTCCCGTCTCCGTTACGCCCTGCTAATTATCGCGCGAACTTTCCGAGAAAAGGCTCCTACCTTCCGGAATCGCGCTAACCTTTTGTTGCACCGGCGGTGAGCCCGGCGATGTAGTAGTCCATGAGAAACGCGTAGATCACCAGCGGCGGGGCGGCCGCGACCAGCGCGCCGGCCATCAGCATGCCCCACTTGTAGACGTCGCCGCGAATGAGACTCGTCACCGTACCCACAGTGAGCACCTGCTGATCCGCGGAATAGAGGAATGCCATCGGATAGACAAACGCCGCCCAGGACACGGTGAATGCGAAGATCATCGCGGCAATGATGCCAGGCAGTGCGACCGGAATGAATATTTTCGTAAGCATCTGCATGTGGCTGGCGCCATCGATTAGCGCGGCCTCGTCGAGTTCTTTCGGGATCGACTGGAAATAGCCGATCATAATCCAGGTGCAGAACGGTACCGTCAGGGTCGGATAGACCAGCACCATCCCCCAATACGAATTAAGCAGGCCGACGGATTTGACGATCTGGAAAAGCGGGATGAACAGCAGCGTGTCAGGCACGAGGTAAGTCAGGAAGATACCGGTCGCCAGGATGCTGGAGCCCCAGAACTTCATGCGGCCAAGCGAGAACGCAGCCAGCACGCTCACTACCATGGTGATTGCCACCACGCATACTGTGACGATCACCGTGTTTTTGAAGAAGATGAGAAAGTCGGTCTGCATGAACAGAATCTTGAACTGATCGAGCGTAAGACCGTTGGCGATAATCCAAGGATTGGTCGCCATATGTGCGACCTCGGCATCGCTTTTGAGCGCGGTCACGATCATGTAATAGGGCGGCATCAGGAAGAAGATCGCGAACAAGATTAGAAAGAAATAGGAGGTGATCAGCGCCCAGCGACGATTGCGCCGTAAGCTGGCGCCGACGCCGATGCGCTTCGTGGTGGGAACAGCGATCGCAGCCGTGCTCATCCGATTTCCCTCCCGCGCTTGCGCACCCCGCGCAGAATGAAGACGGCGGCAATCGCGAGAATCGGGAACATGAATAGCGATGTCGCGGCTCCGAGTGGCAAGTCGCCAGAACGGATGCCGAGCAGGAATGAATATGTGGCGAACACGTGTGTCATGTTGCGCGGGCCACCGGCGGTCATGATCTGCACGACGTCAAAATTGGCGAAGGTGACGATCAGCGAGAACAGGACCGTGATTGCGATAATGTTGTGCATCATCGGCAGCGTGATGTGCCGGAATTTCTGCCAGGCTGTGGCGCCATCAATGGAAGCAGCTTCGTAGAGTTGCTCGGGAACCGATTTAAGCGCCGCCAGATACATGATCAGGAAGAATGGCGCGCCATACCAGACATTGACGAGGATGACCGAGAAACGCGCCCAATAAGGAGTGCTCAGCCACGCAATTTTCTCGAAGCCGAGGCCCGACAGAATAAAGTTGATGGCCGAATAAGTGGGATCAAATAACCACCACCATCCGAGCGTGGAGAGCGCCAGCGGGATCACCCATGGCACCAGCAGCATGCCGCGCCATTTTCGCTGGCCCTTGGCCGGCAGATTATTGACAAGATGCGCGGTAATCAGCCCGATCAGCGCTTTAAAGAACACGGCGGAAAGTGCAAAAATGGCCGATTGCTCAACTACCATCCAGAACGTGTCACGCGACAATAAAAAGTTGAAATTCGACAGACCAATGAAATGGGTTTGCGACTTATTCAGCATCGAGAGATAAATCGAATAGAACGCCGGATAGATGATGAGGCCGGCGACGATCACAATCAGGGGCAAGCACATCAGGACCGCTGTCGTGGAGTGACGGCGCATCAAGCGCCGCAAGCCGCTCTTTTTGGCAGGCGCCTTTTCAGTTTCCGGCAACTCCGTTGGCATCCATGATTGGACGATATCGGCCATGATTCTGATCTCGCTTCGAGTGCGCCTTAATCACGCATGCCGGCTAGAGCAGCCGGCATGCGATTGTTTGCGAAAGCCCTGAAGATCAATCAGACGCGCAAGGTGCCTTCGAGTTCTTTTTCGGCCCACTTGATCACGTCTTCGAGTTTTTCTTTGCCTTGCGTAAACTTCGAGATCATCACGGTGTTGATCGCCTGATTGTAAATCTGGGCGCCAACTTCCGAACGTGCCGGCGCGCCGGCAATCGAAGTCTGTTCGTCACCGCGCGGCGGATAGCCATAGACGGTGCCGACCGGAGGTCCGACCGTCTTCCAAGTGGGAAGGTCATACATGCTCTTGAACGACGGCAGGTCGTAGCCGACCGAGGCCTCGACCAACTGGGCGATCGATTCTTTCTGCGAGATATGGAGCAAAAGATCTTTCGCTGCCGCTTTGTTCTGGGAGAATTTCCAGAGGCCGTAGAACTGCGGAAGCTGTCCGACAAAGCGGCCTTGCGGGCCTTTCGGCACTGGATGCGTCCAGCACTGCTCCGACACCTTCGGATTGTCGCGCTTGGCGACCGCCCAGGCGCTCGGTGGGTTCATGATGCTCGAGCCCTTGCCGGAAATGAGCCAGCGATTGTTGCCGGCATCGTCCCAGGCGTAGACCTCGGGCGGGCTGACTTCCATGATCTTGCGGGCGATTTCCATCGCCTGCCGGGTCTGATCGGAATTGATCTTGATGTTGTCCTTGGCGTCGACGAATACCACGCCGTAGGAGTTGAACAATCCACCGACCCAGTCGACCGCGTCGCTGGTCTGCCCCATCGGCTGACCAACCGGGAAGCCGGCCTTGTAAAGTTTCTGCGCCGCGGTGACATAGGCATCCCAGGTCCAAGCATCGACCTTTGGCTTGTCCCATTTCGATTCGTCGGCG
>Ga0207158_1155_pt1 | contig 16032 bp, 12 predicted proteins | sample Alteio_BWMinHeat_22_FD_153512 | JGI IMG/M metagenome (GOLD analysis project Ga0207158, IMG submission 153512) | Enriched cells from forest soil in Barre Woods Harvard Forest LTER site, Petersham, Massachusetts, United States -... | ecosystem: Environmental > Terrestrial > Soil > Temperate forest >... | reverse complement strand
TCCACCGTTCCGGAAGCACTTTGGTAACCGCAGGGCGCGTCCACTGCGCGGCTTTCGCGCCGGACTGCGCCTGCGAGCTCGCGATCCATGCCGCGCGCTGCGGGCCGAAGCGTTGGGCGAGCGCCAGGAACGCGGCGCGCGCCGCATCCTGGCCAGATTGCGCCTGGGTGAGGTATTGTGAGCGCGCACTGCTCTCGTCCGCCGTCAATTCCGGCTCGAAGCTGTCGATGTGAACATCGTCGGGGTAGACGCGCAGCCACAGCTCGCTCCCTTGAAAGCGCGTCTCCAGCCGCACCGGGAGCAGCACCAGCGGTATCGTCGAGGCGGGTGGGTTCAGGAATCGGCTGCTCGATGGGAGCGGCGCGCCGTCCGGAATATCCGCAAGGTCATCCGCCGTGATCGCCGACCGGTGCGCCGGATCGAGGCCGGCATCGTGCATCGTCGTTGCATTCGGGATCGCGATCTTGTGGCCAGTGCGGATCACGTATGCATAGATGGCGCCCGTGCCCTGATACACGGTTCCTTCGCGGCGGGTCGGCAGCGCCGCGCCCTCGGGAATTGCGGTGAGATCCGCTGGCGCGACCTCGTGCACGACCGAGCCTGCGTTGATAAAGTCAAGCGTCTCGAGGTCGGGCACGCGCCGTCGCATGCCTCGCGCCATGAAATACGCGATCAACGGCCCGCCCATCCTCGGCGAGAGGAGCGTTGCGTCGGCGCGAGACGGCAGCGGCGGACCGAGCGGGATCGCCGCGAGCTCCGCGTCGCTCATCGTCCGCACGGTCTGCCCCGCGCTTATGAGCCTCAGGGTCGCATCATCCGGAACGGCGCGCCGTGTGCCGTTCAGTGCGAAGACCTGCGGGTTAGTCGTGCCGCGCGCAAACGTGCTCATGTGCTGGCCGCTGCCAGGAGGGCGCGCCCGTGCATTGCCACCCGCACCGGACGTCGCATCAGGATGTAGGCCATGGCCGCCGCGCCTTGCCCCCACGCTGCGGACTCGCCCGGTCCCCAGGCCGCGCCGTTGCGCGGCGCTGGCGTCGAAAACGGATCCAGATTGACGGAGCTGCGATCAAGCTTCGCGTAGCCCCAGGTCAGGTCGTTCCATGAGCTGCCTTTCGGCACGCTCGTCTCTGGCTCAAGGCCGAAGCGCGGCTCGGTGATGTGCTCCTCGAGCACAAAGTACCAGCCGGCGTTTGGACCGTCCGCGGCGCTGTCGACCCCGCGCGCGTCTACAATGTCGAAGCCGAAGAAGTTGAGATCGGTGCCGATCACTCCGCGAAACAGCGGCCACTTGCGCGTCTCGCCTAGCTGCCGTGACTTGCCGTCAGTGCCCCATTTTGCCTGCACCGCCGACACCATCGTGTTCGGATAGCGGCGAAAAAGGTCGGCACGGATCAGAAGCACCAGATTGCCGCCCGTTGCGTGATCAGCGGTGTGATCGCCGAGTTTGCCGTTCGCATCGAAGCTATCGATTGGCGGGATGTCCGGCGCGGCTTCGCCCCAGAAGTTTTGGAAGTACGTGGCAGTGCGCCCGACCGGAAACTGGCGCCAAAGCAGTTCACCTGCCATCGCCTCGTTGAGCCCGACCATGAACGCTTCGACAAACCGCGGATTGGTTTGCAGCAGCACCGCCGCGTTGATAGGCACCTTGTCGGCTCCCGGGAGCATCCAGGCGGGCGAGAGGTCCGCCAGCGCTGAATACATCGGTTGCGGAAACTGCGGGGCAAGTCGAAGCGGCTGCAGTGGATCCGGGCCCGCGCCCAACGGAATTCGCGCGCCAAATCGCGCCGTGATCGTTCGCTCGGGATCGAGCCGCGCCTGCAGCAGCGTGCGGGCCGCCGTCAATGTCGGGGATCCACCCAATGACGGCAGGTCGGGCGGCGACGCCGGCGCCGTGTTCAGATACTGGTTGATGGGACCGGCGACGGCCCGGAAGTCCTCCGCCATCCTTTTCAGCGCTGCAGCCTCGGTAGGAAACAGAAGGGGCGCCGGAAGATTCGGATGCGTTCCCTTGAGCAGCGGCGGGACATCGGGGTCGGTGTTCCAATCGATCAGCCGGACTGAGGTCGCGCCTCCGACGCCAGTGTCCGTGCCCGTGCGCACATCCGTGCCGGTATCCGTGCGCAGTTCCGTACCCGTGTCTGTGCGCGTATCGGTGCCGATGCTCGTGCGCGCACCGCCCGACGAGACAGATGTCCCGCCGGATGACGACACCGTAGTCGACGATTCCGCAATCGTGATCCACCCCGGCGCGGTTGCCGGAATCGAGCTCGCCATCTTGGCCACCTGGATGTTGGACGACACATCGTCCAGCGCCACCATCCCGCGCGGCGGTTGGACCGGTCCGGCAGCGGTCAGCGCCCACGTTCCGGCGCTCGCCGGAAGATTGAGACGATCCACAAGCTGCGGCGGCTTGCCCGTGCTCAACTGCCGTCCGAGCGCGCCGCGCGGGCGCGTAAGCTTGCGCATCGCCGCCGACAGCGCCCGCACCGGCAGGCGGCTCGCCGCAACATGGCCGCGCAACGTAAACGTGACGGGGCCAAGCTTGAGGCTCACCCGGCTGTGCACCGGGCCCGTGACCTGCAGATACGCGCCGTCGGCCGCGACCGCCCCGAGATGCCGACGCCACATCGAGGCCGATGCACCACGCGCTAGTTGCGCCTGACGGAGCAGCTGATTGGCCTTGCGGATCTCGCCGAGCTGGCCCCACGCCGAGGCGACCAGCGCCTCCTGGTCGCGTTGCACGACTTGCGCGCCGGCGCCGGCCGCCGCGCGCATGCGCGGGTCGAGATTGAGATCACCCAGCCACACCGGCGCGTCATGGTCCTTTGGCAGATCCTTGCCGGACTGCGTTCGGCCGTAGACCGGAGGAGCCACGACCGGATCCGCTGCGGCCGCGGGCGCCAATGCGTTGCGCAATTGCGCCTCGTACGGCGTTTGCGCGCCTGCCGGCCAGTCCGTCGGCGGCTCGCCCTGCGCGCGCAACGCGCCTTCGAACTGCAGGGTGACGCCGGGCGCCGCGGCCGCGCCGAATCCCGGCCCGCTCACATCGATGATCCGTTTCCCCGCGTCCGGCTGCGACGCCGGCGGAGCAATGCGGGCCGCGAGCGAGGCGAAGTCGCCGTCCGGCCCAGTCTGAAAGCGGAAATAGTAATAGACCGGCAGTTGGAATGGTGCGGTTGTGTTCGCGTCCCACGCTGGCGCCAGATCCTGCTCGTCGACCGACGCTCCGAGACCGGCATTCGCGCCGGCGCGGTAAGTGGGCACGATGCAGGCAAGGTACTTGCCGTTTGGCTCCAGCTTGCGGGGCGACACCAGCCGCCCGAGACGCGCCCCGTTGTCCACGTCGAGCGCGGCGTTCAATGCGTCGCCGGTCAGGTTGTCGCCGATCACCTGCGCATGCGCCCACGCGTCGACGTTCGCAAGGTCCGGCAGCTGGGCGACGGATTTGTTAAAGTTCAGCACCGCCGGGCCGCTCGGAGGCACGTCGAGGTCAATGTCGTCGTTGTCAGCGATCACGATCAAGCAGATCCACGGGCGCAGCCGGCTGCCGTCCGGCGCCGCGGGGGTGAATAGCCAGGGCAGGTCCGGCAACGCCAGCTCCGCCATCGCCAAGTAGTTCGGCTCGAACGCTTCCGCGCCATCGCGCGGATCCGTGCGGATGACCGCTGCCGCGTCCATCGACGTAATGTCGCCCGGACCCAACAACCGGATCGAGGGCCCCGGCACCGCCGTGTCGTTCACATTGACGGCCGTCGGCAAGGTCACGTAGTTCTGGGTGGAAGCGCCGGTCACGAGCGAGACCAGCCCGCGGCGTACCCAAGGCACCAGCGAATAGGATGCAGGCGTTGGATCAGTCATGTCAGTTGGCCGTCATCTCGTGAGTCGCGAGGATCTGGAGAGTGGGATTACCGGCAAGCAGCGCGTGCATGTCGCTAAAGGTGCTGCCCGCCGCGGGGCCGATGCCTGCCGGCGCCATGGTGATCTTGTCCGCCAGCACAAAAGCCGGCTGCCCGACACGGATTGGGTTGCCCGGAGCTTGGTAGCGCCGGCCGGCGCTTCTCGTCACGGCGCGCCCGGCCGAGCCGAACTGCAGCACGATCTGCAAATCGATCAGCGACGGCGGCGCCGGCGGCACGCCGGAATCTTCCCGCGGCAACGCGCCTGGCGTGTCCACGAAGAAGGTCTCGTACGCCGCGGTCTTTGGCACTGACGCGCCGCTCGTCACCGGCGGCGCCGACGCCCGCATCCCGGCATCGTGGCGCTCGAACGAAGGACGCTCGAGCTTCTCCTCGTCGGTGAGCTCGAAGAACTGTGCGGGCGCAAAATCGTCCTGGATCGTCTGTGCGATTGTCCCAGTCCCCACTTGCAGCGCCTTGAACGTGAGGGTGGTGGCGCCGCTTGGAACCGAGTCGCCGAAGCGCGTGATCGCAAGCCCGAGTGGCACGATGCGCTCGCGCACTTCAGGGCGCCCAAGCGGGTGCGCCAGCAGGATGCTGGTGCCGTCGATCTGCCGCGCCGTAACCAGGGGCGACATGCCAGGCGGCAGAAGCGCATTCCAGTTCTGCAGGTCCGCCACCGCGGTGCGCAGCATGTCGGCCACATCGACGACGGGGGCCAGCACAGCGAGCAGGTCGCCTCCCCAGCTGTAGTCGAACCCGACGCCCACATCGAAGAACACGATGTGGACGGTGAACTGGCCTGCAAGGTGATACGGCTTCGGGCCCGAGAACGTTCCCTCAAGGTCCACCGAGGCGATGTCGTCGCCGCCCGCCGTGATCGCCACCTTGCCCGAGATGTCAGAGGTGAAGCGGAACGGATCGCGGTGCAGCAGCGCGTCGAACCCGAGATGGCCGGAGACGTTGAACTCGGAAACGCCGAGATAGAAGTCGAGATTGGCGCCGAGCTGGATCGTGTTCGACGTCACCGCCAGGTAGGCGGCCAGCCGCAGCTTCGAGATGTGCCCCGACGGCATGTCGATGGTAACGCGCTGCAGCTGAGGAAAATCCGGCGGAGGCGTGAACCGCGGGTGCACGCCGCCGATCGCCAGCACGAACTCGCTATGGTCTGCCGATCCCCACTCGGCACGCAGCGCCATAGCGCCCGACATCGTGAAGTCAACGAGCTTGGAATCGAACAGCACCGCGTCGAACGACAGCTCGTCCTTGCCGAGATCGAGGATCCCCAGCGCGTCCATGTTGACGCGCACGGCAGGGGTCGTCTCGTCCGGCACCCGCAGCTCGATGCGCGACAGCAGGATTACCTTCACCGGCTCGGGCAGCTCAATTACCACCGCGATCGACGCCTTGAGCATGCGCGGCGAGCCCCAGCCGATCAGCGCCATCGGGCCGAACAAGAAGCGCCCGGGCGCCGTCGGGAACAGCGTATCAAGCTGCCCCAGGATCACCGGCGCGTTGCTGATCGCGCTCTTCGGAAACAGGATCGATGAGAGCTGCCCCGCCTTGAGGGCGGCGTGTAGCGCGTCGGTCGAAGCCGTGCGATGCACCGCGAGCAGCCCGCCCACGCCGTCGAGCGTGAAACCCCAGCCGAGCTGAATCGGGGGAAACTCCGCGTCCACCAGCGCGAGCAGCGAATAGCCCGCCCCGCCCGCCACCTGCGTTGTGATCAATCCGAACGCCTGCAGGGCGAGGTTGATAAATTGGAGCTGCAGTACGCCGCTGTATTCGTGTTTGTCCGCATCATGTTTCAGGAAGCCGCCGCCCGTCACCCCAGCCGCGTCGATGGCGAGGCCTGCCCCGTCGGGTAGCTTGACGTCCAGGTTCACCTGCATAGGGCCGAGGTTGCCATCCTGCTTGGCAGGGAAGGACAGGGTCACCGCGGCACCCATGTTCTGTACGACGACGTGCAGCGGACCGATGCTGGTCGAGATATCGACGCCCAATGTCAGCGGGATCTTGCCGTCTGCGGGCTTGAGCGCCACTGCAATTCCTTCCAACGCGATGGGCCCGACGGTGACATGCAAGGGAAGCTTGACATCAAGGCCGGGGCTGCCGCCGAAATAAAGACCGGTCTTGCTGGAAAAACCTACCGTGAGGTCGAAATCCGTTGCCAACGGTTGAGCGGGCAGGATCTTCTGTAGGAACCCGTCCCCCTGGCCGGCGCCGATCGTGAGGGTGGCCCCTTTTATATCCGTCTCGATATAGAGGCCGCCGACACCCGCGAATGCCCCTGCCCGCAACGCCCAGGAGGTGAATTCTAGCTTGGCAACGGAGCCATCGAACAGGAGGGTTTTCTGGTTGGCATTCGCATAAGTGAATTCGGGGATAAATCTGCTGAGATCCGCCTGCGGCCCCGATCCGCCGAAGATATTGCTGACCAATCGAAGGGGCTGGCCCGGAAGGACCAGAATGCCAGCATCGAGAGGGACCGCACCAGCATCCTTTACCTGCAGATTCAATTCATCCGTGATGGGAAAGTTCAGGCCGCCCGAAGGATCGAAATAAAGGCCTAGCCCGAGCCCGGCCACCTTGTCCTTTGTCGCATTCAGCACAGGATAAACTTCCGCGCCGATTGGTGAATTCAAAACGGGTAGTAAAGGGAATTTTAGTATGGTGAGCTTATCGGCATTGTCGTCGGTGACCACGTCCGTGCTGTCGTTAAGGGCGTGCAGCGTATCGGGATCGGGACTGGCAGGCGAAGAGAAGAAGCGGATGCTCTGGCCGAAACGAGAAATATTGCCGATCAAGCCGTCATAGTCGAAGTTGTCCGTATTCCAGCCGTATGCCTCCTGCATGGAGGGGAGCGGGCTGTTCAGGTAGTCGCCAAGCTTTTCCCACCGGATCACCCTTTTCATGTAGGGCACATCAAATGGGGTCGCCGCCGTAATTACTTCTCCTTGGTCGATGATCCCCGTCACGAGCAGCGAACTGTGCAGCACCGGGTACTGCCGCTCGATCATCCTGACCAGCAGGTAATCCGCCAATTGACGGGGGAACTGCGCGACTATGCCCGTCGCGGCCAGAAAGTCCGCTGGAAAATTCGTCTGTAGCGTGGCGCCAATGTCACGGATTAACTTGATAATATCTTGGAGCGCCGCGATCAGACTCCGGAACAGGGCGAGGTAGTCGGGCTCTGTGTCGCCGTGGAGGAGGTCATCGGTCTTATCGACAACATCCATCAGTGCTCCGAGCAGAGGAGAGAAGTCCTTGAGGAAAGAGAATCCGCTTGGGGCCTGGTAGCCCATTTCTTTCAGCAACGCCTCGGCGCTGTCGGTGTCCTCGATTGCCTGAACCACCGGGTCGAACAGCGCGACCAGCGCATCGATCAGTTGGGCGACATGGGCGGGTGTCATTGGCTAACCGATGCCTTCCTCAAATCGCTCCGTTGTTTTTCAGGAATGCCTGGTAAGTTGGGTCGAAGTCGACACGCGGCCGGGTGACGTAGGCATCCCCCTTGTCGTCTGTCACGGAAAAGGGCTTTGACCTTACGATGTCGTCGAAGGTCAGCAGATTTGGAGTCTTATTGTCTTGTTTGAACAGGGGCTGCGTATCAAAATGTACTGTCTGCGGGTTGAAAACGGGAGCCACAGCCCACTTAGATAACATGAATTGTTCCGCGGGGCCCGCGCCGGTGAAGACCACTCTAAGGTCAATGGGCGGCTTGGTGATAGAATCAGTGCCGTCGTTTTTCCATACCTGAAACGCGCTGTCCGGCTTGTTCGCCTGCTCTTTGATGACGAAGCCGTCGGGACTTTTGAAGGTCTGTGGCTTGCCATCTTTGCTGACGCTGTACGCGTAGGGCATGCTGTACTCGAACACATTCACATCGATCCCGCCTTCGTTTCTCTTAATGAACTTGAACTTGAAATCGTCCGTGTTAACCGTCACGTTCGTCGACGGGCGCCCGTTTTTTTTCAGATTACTGAGATGTATTCGGGTGAGGGACCGCAACATGGCCAGCGCCTTGTTGTTCCAGTAGAGCAGCTCGTCGATCATGCCGAGTAGGGACGTGTTCTGCAAACCATGACCTCCCACTTTGAGCTCGTTCCGGAAGAATGAGGACGTGCTGTCGCGGCTACCAATCTCCGAGATGAAAGAGTGCTCCCCGCCCCAGATTCCCGAAGGGTAAAAGAGCCCGTAGAGCGGATGGTTGATGACATAGACATGATCGCCGACTTGGAGGTCTGCAGACTTGATGGTCACTTGCTCGAACAGGGCATTGCCGGGACGGCTGTCGCTGATGAAGTGATAGGGCAAGGTGCTGAAAAGCGGCCGAACTTTTTTCGTCACGTAGAGCTTGGCCCCGGGTTGATAACTCTTTTGCAGAGTGCCGACTCTGATCACACGGGTGACTGGGTTGACGTTGTCGATCTGAAAAGTCTCATGGACGTCCCCTTGGACGATGATGAAAGAATAAGATTGGTCCTGGAAGGAAATATAGTTGTCGGCCGTCAGGTCAGTAGCGGACAACTGCTGCAGCATTAACATCAGCACTTGGCCGATGTTGCCGAGTTCTATATCCACATGATTTCCCGAAGTCGCTTGGGCCGAGGTCATTCCGACGAGGGCTTGACCCTCCACCCCGTAAGTGCCGTAATGCCCGTCGGGGTGGTCGATCTTCAAATAATGATCTCCCTTGCTGATCAGAGCCTTCAGCAGCGTGTTGGGATCTTTGGCCTCGTGGAGCGCCTCCATATGAAGGATGGTGGCGACCGGATCGCAACTGAACAGGTTACGGTCGGAGCCCGTGTTCTCATTGAAGAGGATCTCGACGGCTGTATCCGGGTCTTTCTTCCCTTCGCCGGTTAGAACAAAGGGCATCATGTTGTGTGGTTCGGCTCCGAACCAGATGACGGGCGGGCCGCTGGCATTCTTATTTACCTTCATTTGCTCATTTTTCGTGCGGTCCGGATAGGCAAATATTTTTCCGGGTTTGTCGTAGAGAGGGCTGTTGACGTAGAAAGTCATCCGCTGGATCGACCGAAATCTTCTTTCCAGGATGAAGTCGAAATAATCGGAATTCTCCTGATCCCAAAATTCGGGATGCATGGCGATCATTCCATAGATAATCTGAGCTCTGCTGGTTAGCTGGTCATAGTGCATCCATTTCTCCGCCACGCTACCGGAGGAAAACCCTTTTTTGATTCGGGTATTTAATGCCGCGGTGGAGTCAAAAATGATATCGTGGGTCTGCTTCTCGATATCAGCATCGGGTACGTGCTGGGCTAGCAACGACTCGATTATTTTTCCGACGAACCATTTCCGGTTATTCTGTAAATACCGCGGGTAGAATGCCTTATCACTCGCAGCAACCAGCTTGTTGATCAGTGCCTTCTTTTCTTCGTCGGTCATGATGGAATCCGTCTGACGCTTTCCCCGGCATTCATCCAACGGAGACTGAAAGCTGTAGGCATTGGGGCGCTCACTGCGGGGACTCGTCAAGTCCGTCATGGAATACCGTGCAGCGCGCGGCGTAGTCGGACTACGACCAGCCCATCGCAGCGTCCACCCTAGGGGCGCAGCATCAAGCTTCGCGCCGTCGAAGCGGATGTCAATTGGGGTGGCCTCGTCCAGCGGTACAAGGGGAGTGCAACCGGCGCATCGAAACAACGGTTTGCGGTTCAGCGTAGCCGCAGGCGGCTCTGTTAGGGACCGTAAATCGAACTCTGGCTCTAGCTTTCAGGCTTGGCACGAGTCCCCTGCCTGGAGCTGGTAGTTAAATACCGACTTGGCGCGACGAGTGGCCAAGACGATAGCCTAAGGACGTGCCAAAGTGGGTGGTGAGGAGGTCGGTCTAACTGCCAAAAGACGGGAACCTGCACTGGAGGAATGTCATGCTAACAACGTCTGCGACTGCCCTAGTGTTCGACGGACTGGACGACTACGTCGAGATTCCCGACGATTTGCAGTTCAGTCTAACTACGACCGGTCAGTTGAGCGTGGCGGCGTGGATCCGGCCCGACGTGCTGAACTTTCCTGTTTTTCAGAGCACGGGATATGTGCATTGGATGGGCAAAGGCGAAGCCGGACAGCACGAGTGGGTGTTCCGGATGTACAATCAGGACACCTCGGACAACCCACCGCGTCCTAACCGCATAAGTTTTTACGTATTTAATTCCGACGGAGGAGAAGGCATTGGAAGCCACTTCCAAGAGCCTGTGGAGGTCGGGCAATGGATCCACGTTGTTGGCATCGCTGATAGGGAAACGACCTCAATTTACAAGAATGGCCAGTTCAAGGACTGCGACCGCTACAGCGGGACCGGTTCGGGTCCTTGTCACAATTATCCGCCGGACCGATGGATTACGCCAGCGCACGGAACTGCACCACTGCGAATCGGAACTAGGGATCTGGAGAGTTTCTTTCTCGGGGCTATACGCGAAGTGAGAATCTGGGACCGCACTCTGGCGACCGCTGAGGTGGGTGCACTCTATAGCGGGTTGGTGCCTCAGGACGGTCTGGTGGCGGACTACTTGCTGACTCAAGACATCGCTGTAGACAGCGCGGGCTTGCATAATGGAGTGATTGTGGGAGCGACCTGGACGGCTTCATAATCAGTCACGCTTCGCTCCTTGAACAGGCCAGCGGCACCTTTCATGGCTGCAAGTGTCCACGTCAGGCCAGCACGGAGCATTTTCCGCAATGCGCTGAATTTCTGCCGCTCCGCAATCGCGCCCTTAGTATTTACTGAAGCTGCCCCCGAAAAGAGGCGCGGGTCAGAGATGAGGGCTCGGGCTCGCACGATTAGCTGGAGCACCGTTATGTCGACGACGTCCGCTCATCTCCCGAAAGCGGCGGCAAGTGGACATGGCAGAAAGGTCGCAGTAGGGACGGCCATTGCTGACCGCCCCCCCGCACAGATCCCAGCGGGCGCTGCTAATGCACTCGGCTCCTCCCTCCGGTTCTGGCGTCGAAGCGATGCAACGGCTGAGGGGCCGGTATCCTGATCAGCGGAAAGAACCGGTCGGTCATGCTGGTGAACTCATCTCAATGAAGGAACGCCTGCTGGCTGCGCCGTTCGAGCGTCTTCAGCCAGCGCCAACGCACCTCAGCGACAAACCACCACAGGCTCGGGTGGTTAGCCGCGCCGTCGCGGTCGAGGTGCTCGCTGTATCAGATACCGGCCGGCCCCTGGGCGACGAGTTGCTCGAGTTTGGCCTTGTGCTCCTCGAGCGGCGGCCAGTCCTCCTCGTCGAGCTCAAGTAGGTCGAAGGCATAGAGAATCGCCTGATCATCGTAGGCGCGGCTATGCCGCTTTTCGGACACCGCTACGCCGGCGTCAATCGCGGCAGATCGCCTCGTCGTCGATCACCACTGACTGTCGTCTGGATCGCCACCACGGCCCTCACGGATGAGCGGATAGCGGTCGGTCCAGTCATAGCCGCGGCGGGTGAACAGCCTCACCCTTGCCGTCCCGCTTGCGGGCGATCAGCCGGTAGCCGTCATGCTTGACCTCGTCCCGACCGGAGGCTGTGACGCTCGGGTCGGGATGCACGGTTCAATAGTGCCACGCCGCTTCGGCGGCGGGCCGGTGCGCGAGAACATGCATGAAAAATGGCAAGCGGCGGAGCGCGATCGACCATGTTATAGACGCTGTCGAGTGAACCGCGATGGCGCACCGACATCGATGCCACGAGAAGTACTGGCGATCGGGGCGATCTTGCTTCCCCCAACTCCCCCCGGAACGGGCATTTTCACGGTCTGTTCCGCCCTTTTCCACGTCGATACGTGCCTTCGCTCCGCGGTCGCATAGAACTGTCGCATAGAACTGCGGTAGGATGCTGTCACCGTGATCGGATCGCAGCCTGCCCCTTATCGGCGGGCAAGCGTGCGAGGACATTGATTCGCCCGTCGAGCACCTTATGTATTTGCGTTTATTGAAGAAATAGCGGCGCGCCATGCCTCTACCACCAAGACCGTTGCTGCAGGAGGCCGTCTGCAAGGTGCTCGGTTTGCCGCGCCCGCCTCGCGGTGATGCATTCTCGCAAGTGGGTGGAGACGATCAGTCGGGAAGCCAGGGGAGGCAGTCACGCGCTCGCTCTGCAAAATTCCATGATCTTGCGACACCGCGGCTGCTGTCAGCGGATGAGATCAAGCGCGCGCTGCGGCATTTTCGGTACAATCCTGACTTCCGCGGCGAGAAGCGTGTTCCGATCAAAACGCTGGGGGATTTGTGCGGCCTGAGCAGGGACACGGTGCACGTGGCGAAAAGAACCGGAACGATGTCTCAACGCACGCGCGCGCTGCTCTCGTGGGCTATTCTCGCGATCTCGGAGGGCCGGCTGCGCTTCCGCCGAGTCGGCCAGGTGTGGACGTGGGAGGCTTGCGGGCCGGCACCACTATTCCGTTAATGATTTTCTCGGCTTAGCTCCCGAACCGCTTCGCAATCGTGCCATCGGGTTGGGGGCCACCGCTCGGCCGGCTCTTGCCTGGGATCGCATACGGTGCGGGGGCCCTGGAGCGCGTTAAGTCGCTCGCGCAAGTGATTGGAATTACGGTTCCAATAATATTTAGCGTCTGCCCGCCGCTGATAGCAGCAGCACCGCCGCGAGATCGCGACGGCCACACCTCGCTCCAGAAATGGCGGACGTCGTAGTCGGTCGCGAACCCAGGATCGCGGACCCAGCGGTTAACATGCGGGCGACTCATTGGGCTCCACTTCTCTCACCGCAAATTTTGGAACTCACTGTCTTGTCCGTCTCATCCGTCTTGTGCCGATGTTTACTGCGTTTCCTCCCGTGTTGCGCCGTCTTGTTCCGTCTCTCGTTACAAGACGGAAGACGGCAAAGACGGGCAAGACGGCACTTCCCAAGAGTTAGCTACGCATACCGTCCGGAGGCGCCCGGTAGTACCCGCGCAACTGGGTATCGCCGCCGAAGTAATGCCTACCGTTGGTCCACCCGAGCCGCCTCATTACTGATTTCAATCGCTTATAGGTATCAGGCTTGGCGCGTTCCGCCGGAATTCCAAGATGGGCGAGCACTTGTTGGGCTTTCACCCACTCGACCGATTTGCCGCTCTCGTCTCGATAATCCGCCCCTTGAATATCCGAAAGGGTATCGTCCCAGGGGTCTTGTTCGAGCCGCTTGTCTTGGGCGGCAACGGCATCCTTCCAGAGTTCCTCTGGCAGGACGAGCGGAATGCCGGTTGCCTCGATCGCCGCCGCCTCCGCCCAAAGCTGGTCTCGATCCTCCCGCAGCGCATCGATGTTGATGGTGCCGGTTTTCACAGGCCAGAATCGCCGGTTTCCGGTTTGTGACTTGAGGTATTCCTCCTCATTGGTGGTGCCGAAGAAGATGCACCGACGTGGTACGTCGATACGATGGCGGGCATACGCTGGTCGAACTCGATCGTGTGTTCTGGTGATGAACGCTTTGACCTTTTCGACCTCAGCCCGCCGCATGCCAGCAAGGTCTGCAATTTCGTAAATCCACACACCGCGGATACGTTCCGCTTGCTCCCGATCATCGGCCGCTAAAATTGTTTGGTCGGAAAAGTTTTCCTCACCAGCGAGTGCTCTAATCGCACTACTCTTCAATCGCCCTTCTGGTCCTTCGAGGGTGGTGACATGGTCGAACTGGCAACCGGGTTTACGCGCCCGGCGCACCGCCGCAACGAGCGCTAATTTGCCGATTGCGCGGTTGAGTGGCGTATCGTCGGCGCCGAGATAGCGAGTCATCCACTTGTCGAGGCGACCTTTGCCGTCATGTTCCAGGCCATTCAGATAGTCGAGCAGCGGATCGAAACTGTTCTCCATACACAGTTCGATCACTGCTTCGTTGACATTGTCCTTCCGAGGATCGAAGCCGTATTTGTCGATGATCATCTGGCGCAGAACGGCGCAGGCGCCATCTGATAGCTCGCCAACCCACTCACCTATGGCATGGCCGCCAACGATCTTGCGGTCATGAAATTTGTCGTATCGGCAGATTACGCCCAGCTCGCTGATCGCGAGGCGGGCGTTGCGGTAGGTTCCTGCTGGCTTGCCCTTCACATTCAAATCTGGCCACGGCGGTACGTTCTCGATCGGCGGCAGGGCTGGCGCCTTCGGCGCCTTCTCGATCGGCGGGGCTGGCTCCGCTGCGTTTTTGGCTTCCGGCGCCTTGATGCGCTCGGCAATCACCCCGTTCACCACCGAAGTTCTAGATTGGGCTGCCTTGCTCGGCACGATCTTGGTCAGCTCCCCGATCACGGTCTCCCGGATGCTCTCGCCTGACCCGTTTATTAAATGCCGTTGCCCGACCAAACACAGTTGCTCGGCGAATGGTCCGCGATACAGCTCCTCGATTTTGACGTCCCTTGCCGCTGCACAAATCATCCGGAACGCTTCATTGCGTTCATGCATAGGCGTGGACGCAAGTTTGGCGCCCTGTTGCTGCACCCATCGTTGAGCGGGGATTGGTAGGGTCACAAGGGTCACATTTGCCCCCGTCGCTTCATTGGAAGGTGTTGAACCGTGCCGGAAAATTCGGCGAGAGCCCTGTCAGCGATCGCGCGCAGCTCGCTCTTAGTGAGCTGCTCGGCTCGCGCCCCGAGATGCGCGGCCGTCATCGCGCGGATGTGGGCATCTAAATCGCGCTGCTCGGCACGGGCAGATGCCGTCCGTTCGCGATCGAGCGCTCGGCTCCAATTTCGCCCATTGCTCATGCTGAGACCTCCCATTCCGGGGCGGGCCGGCGCTGACAGAGATCGAGCGCGGCCGCGACCGTGGCTAGGATTCCCGGCCAGTCGGTGCCGCAGCGCTCGGCCTCAATCGCCCAGTACGCGCGATCGCGGACCACGCCGGCGCCGCGTAGATCCTGCACCGAGGTGAGCAGGGTGAGCGCCTCGGCGTCGAAGACGCGCTCGACATCCGGGCATTGCTGGTGGGGGACTTGGATGTTACATGTGGAGCCGATCGCGCTTCCCGCTCGATCCAGTTCCCGGGCCCTGCCGCCATCCCCATGGCGCGTGGGGCCCGACCATTTCAGGGGGAGCATACAGCCCCCCTCGCGTCCGAGGTCGAGCGCATGGGGTTTGATAGGCGCTCTTCAAACCAGCGGCGCAGCGCCTTGGGCTCGTAGTAGATCGCTCGGCCAATTCTTCGAAAAGCCGGGCCGCCTCCTTGGCATCGGAGGCGATTGAGCGTCGTGATTTTGCGGCTGACGCCGAATTCCCTGCGAAGAAATTCGGAAGCCTCACGCGGGGTTAGTAGCTGTTCGGTCATGGGTTCCTCGCCACGATCTGATGCGATCAGTTGCGAGGATGACCCACGGCGCAGCGGCAGAATAGGGACAGCTTCGGCCAGCTTCGGCCAAATCAGGCGGTGGGCCAGACTTCAGTAAGGGCGCGTCGCAGCGTGCGCTCGGAAATCCGACGACTAGACGATGAATTGAGTTGCGCCAGCAGGGCCGACAGTTTGAGATTCGGCCGGGCTTGGCCGGGATATTTTTCCCGGAGGACCGCAATCGCTGCATCTAGCGCAATCCGGTGGCGACCGACGCGTCGCTCTGGCTTTGCCGGCCAGAGCCGCAACACATCCTCGCGGCAGATTTCGTACGCTTCAAACCATGACAGCATTTCAGGAGTGAGCTGGTCCGCCGTCAGGAACTGCGCGCGTTGTGCAGTATCGGCGATATCTACGCGAAGCGCGTCCATCTCTGACCATTCTAGGCACCCGGCATCCACCAAGATCTTCTCTTGCGGGCTCCGGAACCTAATCTTTTGGTCTCGTGCCGCAAATCTAATCTGCTCGAACGCTTTCGCATGGTCGCAACCCAGAACGCCGCCGACATGCTCCAGCGCTTCCCCTCCGGTCATCCCATCAGGGACGTATTCGTCTCGACTCGGTGATGGTGCCCTCATGACGCGCTCCGCAGCAGCGGCACGACTTCGGCATCAGCACGTCCATCGAGTGCGGCGGCCATCCGGGCCGACACACGATCCGCGGCGGCGACAAGGGCGCTGTCGGGAACATGCGCGTAACGCGCCGTCACGCCTGGAACGCTGTGGCCGAGCAAGCCAGCTATCGTCAGCTCGGAAAATCCCAATCCAGCGGCCGTCGCGCCAAACGAATGCCGCAGCGTGTGCACGGTCA
>Ga0207158_1154_pt1 | contig 16054 bp, 16 predicted proteins | sample Alteio_BWMinHeat_22_FD_153512 | JGI IMG/M metagenome (GOLD analysis project Ga0207158, IMG submission 153512) | Enriched cells from forest soil in Barre Woods Harvard Forest LTER site, Petersham, Massachusetts, United States -... | ecosystem: Environmental > Terrestrial > Soil > Temperate forest >... | reverse complement strand
GTTCGGCTGGCGAGCGAATCCGGTCGTGGCCGAGGCTTTGATGCTGACGGCCCTGGATCATGGTGTGAATTTCATCGACACCTCCGTCAGTTACGCGCGTGGGGCCTGCCAAGAAATCATCGGAAATGTTTTCCGGAAGCATGGGTGCCGGAATCGCTTTATCCTGGCCACCAAGGTCGGTGGCATCTCCAACGACAGCGATCCCCCCCATTTTCGTGGTTACTCCCGCGCAAACATCATCCGGCAGTGCGAATTATCCCTGCGTCAACTAAAAACGGATTTTATTGATTTGCTTCAACTTCATCACTCGAGCGCTGAGGTGGATGTGGCGGAATCCCTGGGGGCGATCGACGAATTGATCGGCCGCGGACTGGTGCGGTATGCGGGCATCTGCAATTATTCGGCCAAGCAAATGATGGGGGTGTTGCAAGCCGCACAATCTAAAAAGTTGTCGGCGCCGATTTCCAACCAGGTCTGCTATAACTTGATCGAGCGCGACTGCGAGAAAGAGGTTTTCCCGTCGGCGCGAACAGAAGATATCGGGATTATCACTTGGGGTCCCCTTTCTGGTGGATTGTTATCGGATTGGTATTTCAAGTCTCAGTTCTTAAAACCGGCCAGTCGATTAGATACAGGAAGAGAGCGAGACCAAAAACTGAATTTGCTGCATTCGAATGAGGTCAGGCAGGTTTTGAATAAACTTGGTTTGCTTGCGGAAAAACAAAAAACGAGCGTCCAAAGATTGGCCTTATCCTGGGTCCTTTCCAAGGAAAGTATCTCTTGTGTGTTGCTCGGCCCCAATACGACCGCTCAGTTTAAGGAGTTATTGGCGGTGAATATAGAAGAAATTTCAGACCATGCGGACGTTATCAATCAGGAGTTGCAACGCTTTGTTGACTCCACCAGTCTATAGTTTCCTCTAAACCTTGGCTTAAAGAATAGTTCGGTTTCCACCCCACCTCCTCGTGCAGGCGACGGACGTTGGCGACAAGCTTCTGGGGTTCGCCGGCCGGCATGGGGCGCTCTCCAAACCGGATCAAAGATTGGCCATTCAGTGGCCTGGCAATTTGATCAATCAAATCCTTCACACGAAGAGGTTCACCTGAAGCGATGTTCACGGGCCCGGAAACGTGACTCTCTAGCAAGGCCACGAAAGCGGCAGCGACGTCTTTTACATACAACACATCCCTGATCTGTTCTCCCAGAGTACAGGGAGCTGTTTGATGCTGCAAAAAGGCTCGAATCATTCCCGACACGAGACGGGCGGGGTGCTCGTGCGGGCCATATAACATAAAGATCCGGCCCCAGGCTGAACTCAGGCCGGTGTCCCGGGAAAATGAATCGAGAAACGATCCCAACGACTGCTTGCATTGTCCATAAAGTGTCGCAGGAACCACCGGCGAAGATCGCTCATCATACGCGTCTGCAACGAAAGACCAGTCGTACTCCGCGCAGGTGCCGGCGAGGACCGCTCGCTGCCCTCCGTTCGACTGGAATTCTCGCACAAGATGCTGGCTGGAGTTCAGCCATTGCTTATTCTCTTGCGAAGTCCAGTAAAGCCCCGGTACGGCATACCAGGCAAAATGCAAAAGATGGGATGGACGCACTTTCTGCAACAGGCTAGATAATTGAGAGGCGTCTAAAAGATTAGCGCGATGAAACGATACGTCGGGAATGTTGCATGGTTCCTGTTTCCAATAGACTCCGTGAACGTCATAGCTCTGCGCCAGCAGCAGGGGAAGGGACTGGCGGCCAATGAATCCGGTCGCTCCCGTCACTAGAACAGTTTTCATAAAGGGACATCGGGATAACTTTGATCTTTCGGCGACAGAATCGGCTGAGGGATGGGCCACTGAATATTAAAAGCAGGATCATCCCAACGAAAACCTCTCGCGCTTTCCGGGTGGAAAAACTCCGACATGTAGTAGAGAATCTCTGTATCATCCTGTAGCGTCTGGAATCCGTGCGCGAAATGTTCCGGGATATAAAACATCCGCCGATTATCGACCGTCAACTCCGCAAAGGTCCACTGTCGGAACGTCTTTGAATCCCGCCGTAAATCGATGATGACGTCATAGAGGGCACCTCGGGTGCAACGGACGACCTTGGCTTCCTGAAAGGGCGCGTCCTGGTAATGCATTCCTCGAAGAGTGCCCTTTTTGATATTAACGGAAATACTGGTCTGCACTAACTTCGGATTAAGACCGCGCTGGCGAAATTCATCAACACAAAATGTTCTCGCCAGAAACCCTCGGTCATCACGGTGGGGCTCCAAATCGATCATATAGGCGCCCTTAAGCTTTGTTTCGGTGAATATCATTTCACCAATTTAACGGATGGAATGGGGATAAGAAATTGTCCTCCCCAATTTCTTATTTCTTTCCATTGCGAAATGATTTCGTCCTGAATATTCCATGGAAGGATAAGAACAAGATCGGGTTTTGTTTCCCGCAGTTTGTCGGGACTATAGATGGGAATATGGGTCCCCGGCAGAAAACAGCCTTGCTTTTGGGGGCTTCGATCGACCGTATAATCCAGCAGGTCCGTCCGAATGCCACAGTAGTTCAGAAGCGTGTTTCCTTTGGCAGGGGCACCGTAACCAGCGATGGACTTCCCCTCATCCTTCGCTTTAATCAAAAACTCCAGAAGAGCGCGTTTTGTCTTTTTAGTTTGATCATCAAAGCGTTTATAGGTATCAACCGATTGAAGACCTTCGCGCTTTTCCAATGCGATCAACGAGGAGACGGATGGTTTAATCGGGTGTCTTTTCTGGCCTTTGTGTTTCGCCAATATCCGTAAAGAACCGCCGTGGGTTGAAAGCTGTTCGACATCAAATATCTCCAAGCCATGCGCGTCAAAAACGCGTTGCACTGTGGCCAGGGAAAAATAGGAAAAATGTTCATGATAAATCGTGTCGAATTGATTTTTTTGAATGATGGACAGCATATGAGGGAATTCCATACTAAGCACACCCTCGGGTTTAAGTAAAATCTCGAGGCCGTTCACAAAATCATTAAGATCGGGCACATGAGCAAGAACATTATTGCCGACCAGAAGATCGGCTTGTTTGCCCTCCGCCGCCAGTGCACGAGCGGTTTGCTCTCCAAAAAACTTCACATAAGTTGGAATGCCGATGGCCTGTGCCATCCGAGCGATATTGGCGGCCGGTTCGATTCCCAGAATGGGAACCCCGGCTTCCTTGAAAAACTTCAGAAGGTAACCATCGTTGCTGGCCACCTCAACAACAAAACTAGAAGGTGTGAGGGCAAAGCGTTCACACGCGTAGGTCGCAAATGTTTTAGCGTGCTGCAGCCAGGAGTCCGAATAGGACGAGCAATACGCATAATCGCCGAAAATATTTTCAGGGGATTCAAATGCTTGAACCTGACCCAAAAAGCAATTTTCACAGATATAAGCTCGGAGCGGATAATGAGGTTCCATCTGATCCAGTTGCTTCACCGTCAAATAAGCATTGGATAACGGGGACACCCCTAAATCGCAAAATAATGTCCGCAATATGGAGCCGCAAAAGCGGCAGGATCCAAAGTTCATAGTTGATTGAGAGTGTGATCCCTCTGGACCTGCGATATTATGTGTTGGAGAAGATTCAAGTCCGATGTGTTTCATGATATTGTGGACTTTTCCCGACTCAAGTAAAGTAACACTTCAGCAATTCCCTCTTCAAGCGGACACCGGTTTGTCCATCCAAGCTCTCTCAGGCGCTGCACATCATATCTGAAACGAGGAATTCGCGCGTGACTCGCCGAACTTTTCGACACAGTTTTGTCCGACATGATGACGGCCACCTCGCGCTGCAGAACGTCCTTGCAAACTTTCTGTACCAAATGGGCGAGTTCCAAAACCGTATGCGTCTCACCGCTCCCCAGATTGTAAAGACGATGTTTCAGCTCCGAGGCGGGACGCGTCAGCAGAATCTCAATGGCCCGGCCGATATCTTTGACATGCACAAAATCCCTTTGCGGCGTGCCATCCGATTTAAGGTGGATCTCGCCACGCTCCAGCGCCATCTTGCAAAACTCATTAATGACGAGCCACCAGCAATTATTCGAACGGAACACCGGCGCGCCATATCCGTTTGAAATACGAGCACTGACGCAGATCGTTTCGGTCCGCTTGTTAAAGAGCTCGCAAATCTGTTCCGACATTAAGTGTGTTAACCCGTACGCATTCATGGGATTCGGAGTCGTGCTTTCACTCACCGTGGCGGCGCCTATTTTTCCATAGACCTGCTGGGTTGAAAAATAGATAAATCGTTTAAGTCTGAGAGGGGCGAGCTGGTTCAACAGGCGCCAGGTGTATTCCACGTTAACGGCAGACGTTTCTCCCGGGTCCAATTCCGATTTGTTATGGTCGAGTGAGACGGTATGAGCCACAGCATCCAATCCTAGATCGCCAGCCTCTTTAAGGGGACCCTCATCTCGAATCTCTCCGGTCAGAACCTGGGTCATCTTCCGTTCCCAAGCGGCTCCCTCTACGGGCCGTTTTCGAACCAGAGCAATCACCTCATGTCCCGAATCAGCCAGGAGTTCAGAAAGCCTCGCTCCCAAGTATCCTGCGGCGCCTGTCACAAGAATTTTCAATCGGGCATCCTTTAACGCATCACGATGTCCCACTTATAGGGGACCTTATTGCCAAGAGGGTCGTACCGAACCATTTCATCCGGCTCATGCGGTATCGTAGCGCAGTTGGCTACAATAGCTGTCTTCACACCGATGGTCTTGTAGCCGTTGATCACCCCCGTGGGGATGGTGATCAGTTGGTAGTTGTCCTCGCCCGTAAAAACTTCCATTATTTCCTTGAAGGTGCGGGAATCTTTGCGGTTATCATAGAGAACAAGCTTAATCATCCCTTGAATAACGGCATAATTCTGGACTTGCTTTGTATGCTCATGCCACCCTTTGATGACACCCGGATAAGCAAACGAGAAATAGATCTCGCCGAATTTCTCAAAATGAGGCTCGTTGCAGCGCAACATATGCATGATTTTTCCCCGCTCATCAGGGATTTGCTTCAGCGCTATGAGCTTCACGCCCTCAATCATTTCTCCCTCCAATACATGTCGTTATCAATGAGGTTTTTCTCCAACAGATACTTCACCTGCTTTAACCTCACAAAATAACGCCCGCTAAATCGCTCCGCGTTCATGTGGTAATCGCGGTAACTTTCCGCGATCTGTTGGATGCCTTTTGACAGGGTCCAGGCGGGTTTAAAATTGGGCAGAGTTTTTTGGATCTTCGCAAAATCCACGCGATAGGACCTTGTGTCCGCCCCATGCTCCCCGGTAAAAACAATTTTGCATTGTGGCATGGCTTTACCAATAAGGTCCGCGATTTCGCGGATTCGATAGTTTTCTTCGTTTTGCCCGACGTTGAATGCCTGAGCGTTTACGGCTGTTTCCGGCGCTTCGATGACAGCAATAAAAGCTCGAGCAATGTCTTCAGCATGAATCAACGGACGCCATGGAGACCCGTCGCTCATAATCTTAATCTGACCCTCAGCGAACGCGCTGCCCAAAAGATTGTTGACGACAAGGTCCACACGCAATTTCGGCGAAACGCCATAGGCGGTCGCGTTCCTTAAGGACGTCACACAAAACGTCTTATCGGCTATCGGAAGTATTTCTTTTTCTACCAGCACCTTGGATTTGGCATAGGCCGTCACGGGCGCGAAGGCGGCCTCCTCTGTCACGGCATCCTGGCCGGCAATCCCGTAGAGGCTGCACGATGATGAAAAAATGAATTTCTTCACCCCCGCTTTTTTGGCCAACTGCGCCAAACGTACGGAAGCTTTGTAATTAATATCCAATGTCAGTTCGGCACTGATCTCCCCCATGGGGTCATTCGAAAGAGCTGCCAGATGACATATGGCGTCTATCCCGTTCAGATCTTTTTCCTCCACCTGACGAATATCTTTGCGGACGTCCGTAACTCTTAACTCTTCGGGATAATATTCACATTCAGGCCCAAAGTATTGTGTGTCGATCCCTTTCACGTTGTATCCCTGATGTAATAGCTGTTTAACCAATAAGCTTCCGATAAATCCGTGATGCCCTGTGACCATGATGTTTTTCATTTGACGCTCCGGTAACTATTCAGATGGCCGCTGAAAACCGTCATGTTCAAAATGGTTTTGCCTTCCGTGCCACGATACACCCCGCTGTCGATGACTTTTTCAACTTCCAGACCACCCTTCAGAAGCAGCGCACCGAGAGAAGTCGGATTGAAGTGAAACGTGTGATCAATGAGTTTTAAACGCGGTCCTTCTCGAGGAGTGTTCGGGAGCCGCAGGCAGAGAATACCGTCCTTCGCAAGCAGAGACGACATTTTTCTTGCAAAGGAGAGCGGGTCTTTCAAATGTTCAATGACGTTATCGGCGAAAATCAGGTCAAACGGGGAGGAGATCTCGATCAGCGAATAATCCCCCTGGATCACGCGATGGCCTTTCTGTGCGCAACGGTCCGCCGCAACAGCGCTTAATTCATTACCGACGACCGTTTGCCACCCTCTCTTGACCGCTTCGTCAAGCATCTCGCCGGTGGAACATCCGATTTCTAGGAATCCTGTTCGATGAAGAGCCCGAGGAGCGGCGCGCTCGATATCGTCCCAGTTCTTTTTGGCCTTTTCCCGGCGTCTTTCCTCTTCGTGCACCTGGGCGTATCCATACTGCTCCGGGCAAACAGAGGAGTAGAAGTGCTTCCCATAGAGTTCATCGTAAAAGGCATTATCGGGACGGGGCGAAAGCCACATGAGCCCATCCTGGGCGCATCGTCGTACGGCGGACTCCACAGCATTGATCACGACGGACCCAACGGGAATTCCCTTCCCGCCGCACAGCAAGCAAGGGACCTCTTCGAGCGTTCCGGCTCGAACTTCCCAGGGAATTTGAATATCCAGTAATTGCTCCATGTTAAATTCTCGTTATGACAAGTTGACGGCGTGATCGGACCGGGAATGCTTTACGCGTTCTTCATAGCGACTCACAATGAATTCCGCAAAAGCGAATGATCCCGTAAAGGCGGGTGAAATCGCATTCAAAATATGCATTGAATTCGGCGTATCCTCTAAAATATAGTCCATTTCAAGTTTCTTCTGCCGGATATTGAACAATTGTGGGCGAATCCCCACCTTCGAGGAAGGGACGAGATCTACAGATTGTACCAACGGTACAAGTCTCCGTGCTGATTTTACAAAAAATGGTTTAGCGTATTTGCTCATTTCCAAATGAACCAGGCGGCGGAAGTTGTAGGCGTTATCGATATAAAGGCCAGCCAGGTGTCGGAATATTTGCATGGCTTCGCCGAAATGCATTCCGCTGAGCAGACCGTAATTTTCACGCCCAAGAGCGGGAATGGCCGTGGGCCCCACGTACACATCACCACTGATAACGCGGGTAAAATGCACCCCGAGAAAAGGTAAAAATAAGTTCGGGACCGGGTAAATACTGCTTCGAACCCAGTTTTGTTTTCGCGGGTCTAATTTGTAATAAATGCCTTTAAACGGAATAAGCTCGTAGTCCTGGGCCAAATTAAATTGCTTTGCGACCTCGTCGGCATGCGCCCCAGCGCAATTAAAAAGAAAACCAAACGTCCATCGTTGGCCATCGGAGGTGATGAGACTTGCTCTTTCGGTCGCCAGAGTCCGGAATTCATGCTGTAGAAAAAATTGAACGCCTTGTGATTCCAATTGCCGTCTGAGCTCTTTTAAAACGGCGAGTGGATCAATTACGGCCGTGTCATGGCAGACAATTCCCCCGTAATCGGACTGGGCATAAGGTTCCAATGCTCGAATCTCTGCGGATGCTAATCGGTCTGCGTGAATGTGATTGTCCCTGGCATTTTGTAAAAGCGTATCGAGCCCTGGCACATCTTGCTCGCTTGTGGCTACGATCAGCTTTCCGGTGCGTTTGACGGGGATCCCGTAGTTTTGAGCAAAATCAAACATTCTTCTGGCCCCAGTGGAGCAGACTTTCGCTTTGAGCGTATGTTTGGGGTAATAAATACCGGAGTGGAGAACACCGCTGTTACGCCCACTGGCGTGAGCGCCAAGCCGATTTTCTTTTTCCAGTACGCCGATGCGGCACGCAGGATAGCGCTTCTTAAGCTCATAGGCCGTCGTCAAGCCAATAATACCGGCGCCTATAATTAAATAATCAAAAGTATCGGGCATGGATCAGGCTCTCGGCAAGTCCGTCAATTCCAGATCTTCCAGGGACACTTCCCTGAATTCCAGAGTCCTTCAAGATGGTTTTTATCCCGCTGCGTATCCATAGGTTCCCAGAATCCGCGATGTCGATACACGGAGAGTTGGCCATCGGCGGCCAATCTCTGAAGCGGTTCTCTTTCCCAGATCGTTTCGTCGCCGTCGATATAATCAATCACTTTGGGTGACAAAATAAAAAATCCGCTATTCACCCAGCCTCCATCGCCCTGAGGTTTTTCTTCGAAATTAGTGATTTTATTCCCACGAATATTCAACGCACCGAATCGACCCGGAGGCTGAGCGGCAGTCAAAGTCGCCAATGTTCCCTGCTTTTTGTGAAAGGCAATAAGGGCTTTGATATCCACGTCGCCGACGCCGTCCCCATAAGTGAAACAGAACTCTTCAGCGCCCAGATAACCTCGAACCCGCTTTAATCTTCCCCCTGTCATCGACGCCTCGCCTGTATCAACCAGGGTCACCTTCCAGGGTTCAGCGCTATTCTGGTGCACTTCCATCTTGTTCTTCGCCATGTCGAAGGTCACGTCTGACATATGTAGAAAATAATTCGCGAAATATTCCTTAATCAGATAACCTTTATATCCAAGACAGATAATAAAGTCGCTGATTCCGTGCGCTGCATAAATTTTCATCACATGCCATAAAATCGGCTTACCGCCGATTTCAATCATCGGCTTGGGTCGTACCTGGGATTCCTCAATAATCCGGGTCCCCAGTCCCCCGGCTAAAATGACGGCTTTCATATCATAGTATCCTCTCTGAGATGCGCTATCGGTCGAAGAATATTTTCATGACGCCAATAATCGAGTAAATCTTGAAGTGTTGTACGCATGGGGATCCTGGGTTCCCATCCTGTTAATCGGTGAAACTTGGCTGACGTGCCATAAATCACGGGCAGATCGGAGGGCCTAAACCGCGCAGGATCAACCTTAATCTGAATGGATATGTCTGAAAGACCCAATAAGGTTTGTAGGATCTCATGAAGGCTTTGAGGTAGGCCGGAAGAAATATTGTAAACGTCCCCGTCTTCTCCACGCTCCAGAGCTAAGATATAGGCGTTGACCATATCGCGAACATCCACATAATCTCGCCTTACATCCAGATTTCCAACAAGAAGCTCAGGAGGAATGCCCCCTTTTTCTATTTGCGCTATTTGATAAGCAAAATTGGAAATCGCGTATTGCTTCGGACGGCCAGGTCCCGTGTGGTTAAAAGCTCTTACCCGCACCGCTCGCAGTCCATAGGATTGAAAGTATTGAAAGGCAAGAAGATCCTGGGCCACTTTCGATACCGCATAGGGGGAAAGAGGTTGCAGGGGATTTGTTTCTTTGACAGGGAGATCCTCTTGCTTCACTAGTCCATATTCTTCCGATGAACACACGACGAGGATTTTCGGATTAAGTCCCAGGGATCGCAGGGATTCAAAAAGCGATATCTGAGCGTCCACATTCAACGAAAACGTTTCTCGAGGGTTTTTCCAGGATTTCGCGACGACAGCCTGACCCGCCAGATGAAAAATCCAGTCGGGCTTGGCGGTATCCAGCGATGCGGTGAGCTGCTTCTGATCACACAAATCTCCCTGGAGCATAATCACACCGTCGAATCGTGGATTTGCTTCAAACGCGTCGCGGCTGAGACCCCATAACTGATCGTATCCTTGACTCCGCAACGCATGGAGCAGATGGCCCCCTACGAATCCGGTAATTCCTGTAATTAGAATTCTTGGCTTTGTCATAATTGACGCGCTATGGAGGTGTAGACCTCCGCCATGGCTGACGCCGTTTTTTCCCATTGAAATTGAGAAGCTTGAGAAAATCCCGCATCACGCATTCGGATGCGAAGCCCGGAATCGTCTAATACGCGCAGCACGGCGTTAGCCATAGCATCGATATCCTCGGGCTCCACGGACAATGCGGCCGATCCTGCCGTTTCCGAAAGAGATCCTCGATTAGACATCACAACAGGGATACCGCAGGCCAATGCTTCCAGCGGTGGCCATCCAAAACCTTCCCACAGCGAAGGGAAAAGAAACACGTCAGAGGCTAGATAAAGCTGCCGTAATTCTAAATCATTCTTTATTCTGACATCATGAATAAATGCACCGACTCCACGCTGGGATATGAGATTAAGCTGAGGCTGGTCGAGAGGCGCACCCATTCTAACGAGATGAACATCGCGGCGGTGTTTTTGGCGTATAAGAGCGAGTGTTTCAACGACGCTTTCAAAATTCTTATAAAAAGCGGCGCCTCCTACGTGCAGAATTGTTGCTGGCCATGAGAAATTGAATTGTTGTCTGAATTGCTCCCGAGTTTCATTTTCCCGCATAGGCTTAAAGCAATCGTGATTCAAGCCTAAATAAACCACTCGGACTTTTTCGGATGGAATCGACAACAGGTCGATCACGTCGCGTCGAGTACTTTCACTATCCGTCACGATGAAAGCTGCTTTCCGCATATTCACCACTTTTGCCCAAAATGAGTATTTAATTCGTTTTGACGCCCCTTTAAGCCGGTCGGCCAGGCGTAATGGGATCAAATCATGACAAGTAACGATGGTTCGGCCGCGTGGGAGAAATTTTACCATGTGGCTGTTCCCGTGATCGGTAACGTGATTTATTTGACCCCTATGCCGCAATGCTAAAAAGGGATATTCGATATACTTTTTCCATCGCGATACCATCCCTCCCGTCATCTCTCCGTTGGACCTCGGCGAATAGCGGTGTATCTCGCAAACGGACCGGCAGTATTGGCCCATCGAAGATTCTAGTTCGTCTGCGTATCGCAGCATGCTAAATTGTCGATCTCCCGCATAATTCGTAAAAAGATTGACCTGCAAGGGTAAATGGGTCATAACTGTCGTCAATTTAAACTGAATTGATTGAATATGTTCATATAAGAATTCGATACAGATTCGTGTGAGAAAGACCCAAGTGCTCGGGCTTGACCCAGTTGAGACAATCGCTTCCTCTCTTGTTCAGACCCTAATAGGCGAGCGAGTGCTTCCCGCAGGGATTGAATGTCACCCTCCGGAACCAGGATACCGGCCTCGCCAATGACTTCCGGAATAGCTCCTGACGTAGAACCAATGACAGGAACTCCGGCCGCCATGGATTCAATTAAAACCATGCCAAATTGCTCCTTCCAAACCGGTGTGCTCACGGATGGAACTACCAGGACATCCATGCACTTCAAATAATCTGGGAGGTCAGTGCGTGCGCCGGGTCCAACCAATAACAACCGCTCGCCAAATTTGGGTTTCCAATGCTCTTGCAGGATGTTCTCGAGCGGGCCGGCGCCCACAATAACCAACTTCCAAGCGGTTTGTTCTAAGCCTGAGAGGGCTTCGCAGAGCAATAGAATTCCCTTTTCAGAGATCAATCGGCCCATGTAGCCAATCACAGGAACCCCTGGCTGTTTGTTAACCCGTTGCACAATCTCCGGTTTTGGAGCGCCCTGGTAGGCGGCACAATCAATACCAAATTGAGGCAGCAAAAAGCTGGGGCCATGGTAATTTTTGCGAGAACCCAGAAGTTGTTGTGCTTCATGATTTCCAGCCACAACGCATGCGGCGCGGGACAGCGCAAAGAAAGTAAGCCATCGCTTAAGCGCGTTCAAGGGAAATGGCGCTACACGGGCGAGATTATCCCAAATGAAAAAGCTAATCGGCGTTTTTGGACAACACATCGAAGTGAGACAAACCGTTTCAAAACTAATAAGCGAATGGGGGTCTTCTTCTATGTGAATGTAATCCGGTTTAAATTCCATAAGGATTTTGATGAACCTTATCGGGTCAAGAAGGTAGGTCATATGTGATTTGAAAAAAAAGTCCCTTAAGCAGACCGCTTCTTCGGCATTTAAACCTGGCGCGACTTCGTGTTCATAGCGCCTGTACATGTCTCGAGCCGCTCGTGGCGATATGATTTTCAGTTGCAGCGCGGGGTGCAAGCGCTTCATAATTGCATACTTCATCTGATTGAAAGCTGTGACGTAGGAATGACCGACTACCAGTAGCCGCATGAATTAATCGTGAGGGTCAACTTCAAATAGACCGCTGGACAGGCATCATGCCGTTTTTTTCTGTTTCGCGCGGCATGCTGTCCGATGGGAGAGCATAAATTTCGTCTATTCCTCCGGAAATATCATCCAAGCACGTCCCGTCCAGAAGAAACATTTGATACCGTGCCTTTTTCAAGGCCTCATCACACACCTTTCGCGCCTCATCGTTATGAAGGGCTATGAACCAAATTGCTTTCCCCTCCAATAGGGTATTCCGAGCGCCCTCTAGCGCGAGCACTTCATCACCTTCGATATCCATTTTAATGATGTCCGGTGATGGATAACCCTTTTCAATCAGCGCGTCGATAGAGAGTGTGGGCACGACCAGTAAACCATGGTTGTTTGACGAAAGGTGTCCGGAAAAGTTGTTCGCGGCAATTTGAAACGAGCCCAATTTATCTGCCGCCCCAATCGCTGCGTTTATTACGGTAATATTCGTGAGATCGTTTAGTCCAATATGTCGCAGCAGACGAGCAGAATTTTCCGGAAATGGCTCAAAAGAATAAACATGGCCTTTGTTGCCGACCAGTTTCGAAAATAGAAGAGTATAAAATCCCGCATTCGCACCGATATCGTATATGGTCATTCCTTTGTGAACATATTTAGATAGCGCTGCCTGTTTTTTGAATTCAAAAGTGCCAAACCAGAAAGAATATAGGTTCGATTCAAGAGTCCATTTCATCCCTCGGCAAGGGCCGGACAGTATTTTCATCGGTTTTCTTTTGGGCAGCAGATGTAACGGCACACGCAAGACTCGTCCGAGCATTGTGTTGGGTCGAATCTCCGTCCAATCGCGCTTAAACCATTTCATGCAATTGTTTTCTCACAACTTGTCTGGTGTTCCTGATACCAGGCTATGGTGCGGCGCAAACCATCCTCCAACCTCGTCTTGGCTTGAAATCCGAAAGCCTTCCGGGCCCGGGAAACATCCAACCGGCGTCTCATCTGACCATCGGGACGTTTCTTGTTCCAGTGGACTGTCCCGTGATAATCCATGAGTTTGCAGAGAAGATGAACAAGCTCTCGGATCGTGACCGAGGACCCTGTGCCGAGATTCACGGGGTCGCGTCCATTGTACTTCTCGGCGGCTAATACAATTCCTTCCGCAGCATCACCCGCGTACAGGAATTCGCGGCTTGCCTTACCGCTGCCCCAGACTTCGAACGACGGGTTCCCGGCTCTTTTGGCCTCATCAATCTTTCGAATCAAAGCCGGAATGACGTGCGAAGTTTCGAGATCAAAATGATCCCGCGGGCCGTAGAGATTGGCGGGCAAGAGATAAATTGCATCAAATTGATAATGATCTCTGTACGCTTGAGCCTGAACCAGAAGCATCTTCTTCGCCAATCCGTAAGGCGCATTGGTGGGTTCAGGATATCCGTTCCAAAGGTTCTTCTCCTTGAAAGGCACTGGGGTTTCGCCCGGATAGGCGCAGACGGTGCCGACTTGAACAAATTTTTGGACCCCAGCTTGCCTCGCAAGTTCTATCAATTGAATACCCATAATCGCATTGTCGTAAAAAAAGCGGGCGCCATTGACCTGGTTAGCACCAATGCCTCCGCACACGGCTGCTAGGTGAATGATCAATGTGGGTTTCGTTCGGGCCAGGAGTTCTTCAATGGCCGGAGCGTGCCGCAAATCGACATCTTTGCTGCGAGGAACGCTTATGTCTTTGGCACCCACACTGCGGAGCTTATCTACGACAAAAGAGCCCAGAAATCCGGCGCCACCCGTGACAAGCACGCGTTGTTCAGGCCAGAAAGATTGAGAGTCAGTTCGAGGCGCCGCCATCAGACTACGGAACGGCAACCGGCCGCGGTGGACTGTTGCGTTCGTGCTGTGCTTCCTGGAGATCGGCATCCACCATGAGGCGAACCAGTTCCTTAAAGCGCACTTTCGGTTGCCATCCGAGCACTTTGCGAGCTTTACTGGAATCGCCAACCAAGAGATCGACTTCTGTGGGGCGGTAATAATGGGGATCGATTTTGACGTGGTCGTGCCAGTTCAGGTCTACACGTGCAAACGCTTCTTCCACAAACTCCTGTACGGTGTGGGTCTCTCCAGTGGCAATGACAAAATCATCCGGTTTATCCTGCTGTAGCATTAACCACATCGCCTCCACGTACTCCGGTGCGAAACCCCAGTCTCGGCGGGCATTGAGATTCCCGAGATATAAGTCCTTTTCCAGGCCCATTTTGATGCGTGCCACGGCACGTGAGATCTTCCTGGAGACAAAGGTCTCTCCGCGTCGGGGCGATTCATGATTGAACAGGATTCCGTTGCAGGCGAACAGGCCGTACGCCTCGCGATAATTGACCGTGAGCCAGTAGGCGTATGCTTTCGCGCAGCCATACGGACTGCGCGGATAAAATGGAGTCTTCTCCGTCTGCGGCGTTTCCTGGACTTTGCCGTACATCTCGCTGGACGACGCCTGATAAAACCGGGTTTTCACTTCGGTCTCCCGGATCGCGTCGAGAATGCGCAGTGCACCGAGGCCTGTGACATCTCCTGTGTATTCCGGGATATCGAAACTCACGCGAACGTGACTTTGAGCCCCGAGATGGTAAATCTCATCCGGTTTAATGGCGCGAAGAAGCTGATTCAGGGCACTGCCATCCGTCAGGTCGCTGTAATGAAGGTGGAGTTTTGCGCCTTTCTGATGAGGGTCCTGATAAATGTGCGAGATCCTTCCTGTGTTAAAGGAACTGGACCGGCGAATGATGCCATGTACTTCATACCCCTTGCCCAGCAGCAGCTCGGCCAGGTAGGAACCATCCTGGCCCGTGATGCCAGTGATCAGAGCTTTTTTAGAAATAATCGTTCTCCGAAAGTTGTATTTATTTACGTCGGTATCGGGTTTCGCGTATCCAAGAAACAAAAATATTTTTCAGGAACTCCAGAACGGTGATTCCGTTGACATACGATTTCCCTCCGCCGCGCTTGCCGAATACAGAAGGAATTTCTCCCATGGAATACCCATTTCTGCGGGCCTGGAGAACTATTTCCGCATCAATGAACCAGTCCTTGGAAGTCAACTGAAAGGATTGGTACGCCTCGCGCGTCATGACTTTGGGTTTCGCGTTGATGTCGTGGAGCGGGATGCCCGGAAATAATGCTCTAAAAAATAAGTTGTAAACCTTGGAAATGAGGAGGCGCTTAAACCCGTCAGCCCGTTCAATGCGATAGGTTTGACAAAGAGCCAAATTCTTATCACGCAAGTGCTCGTAGGCCTTTACTATGTCCATGGGAGCAAATTGACCATCTCCATCAATCACAGCGAGCTTGCGCCCCGTGGCTTGCTCCAGTCCGCTGCGCATATCCCACCCCATCATGCCATCCGTCTTCGGTCGTGCCACAACCTTGATACTTTGATGGTTTCGGGCAATGGTTTTCGCGACCTCCGGTGTACGGTCGTCTGTACCTTCCCAATAGTTCGCCACCAGAATTATCTCAAATGTGATTCCTAGGCTTTGGATGATGCTGATGAGATGGTCTATAAAACCGAATAACCTGTCTCCTTCACGGTAACCAAGGATAATAATCGAGAGCTCCGGCTCTCCTGCCCTATTTGACAGAGGAATATTATCTGCGCGGCCGCGAATTTGGTCCTGCGTCAAGGAGCCCTCAGCAGAGCTGATTGTTGGGGTAGTCATAGGATAAATATTGTAGCTAATTCCTCGGTACTCGAAACGTCAAGATTCACGATGAGGCAGCGTATGAAAAAGGCTTTAAAACGTGCTTTTCGTTATTCAGGACCGCTAT
>Ga0207158_1151_pt1 | contig 16104 bp, 10 predicted proteins | sample Alteio_BWMinHeat_22_FD_153512 | JGI IMG/M metagenome (GOLD analysis project Ga0207158, IMG submission 153512) | Enriched cells from forest soil in Barre Woods Harvard Forest LTER site, Petersham, Massachusetts, United States -... | ecosystem: Environmental > Terrestrial > Soil > Temperate forest >... | reverse complement strand
CTGGGCGAGCGGGCGCGGACCGTGTTCGGTAACGTATTGCTCCAGGTCGCCACCTGGGACCAATTCCATGACCAGATAGATGAGGGGTGGGAGGTGGCCGTCGGGAGAACTCGCTTCGCCGGCGTCGAAGGCCAGCGCGATGTGGGGATGGTGTAATTCCGCCTGCACGCGCATTTCGGCGTAAAAGCGATCTCGAACCGTCGAAGGGCAATCGTCGTCCATCGGCAGCACCTTGATGGCGACCCGGCGCTTCATAAGGCAGTGTTCGGCCAGGAACACACAACTCATGCCGCCGGCCCCGATGCGTTCGAGAATCCGGTAGTTCCCCAGGTGCAGACCGTAGGTCATTCCGCCCAGAACCCGGCTGACCTGGTATTCGGTAAGCAGGCCGGCCCGGACCAAGGCCTCTCCGAGAGCGTCCGGGGTGGCCAGGTCGATCGTGGGAGCACCGGCCTGATCGAGAAAGCGCCCGGCCGAGCTGCGCGTCAGCAGGTTCAGGTTGACGACACGGTCGAGGAAATCCCGGCTGTCGGGAGGCAAGTGAGCGGCATTCAGGTTCGCGGGCAGCGGGGTGCGACTCATGTCTTCATCGCGCGCGGGATCGGAATTTGCGTTTTCAATCGGAGCGGGCGGGCTTGCCTCCGGTCGATTATGGGCACTCGCCAAGGAATGTGTGCTCATTTGCACTTTCTTGTCGGCATGGGGAATTGGCTGCCGCAAATTTTCAGTCCGGGGATGAATTCTCCTGGGTGGGAGGACGGACAAGGACTGTGAAAAAGCATAGTTCGTGAAGGGGGGGAGGGCAAAGGCGAGTACGGCCGCTGTTTTGGATCAGCGTGGGTCCGTCAGCAGCAAGGATCGCACGAAAATAGATTGCATTGCGCGCGCACAATACACACACACAAGTATTGCTGAGCCACGCACCGTGGTTTAGCACACACCGAACGCGATTGTCGCTCATTGTTTGGTCTCGTTTAATCGTTTAACACACAAGGGTGCTGCTCCCTAACTCCTGAAGCTTCAAGGACATGGTGTTAAACGAAACCTTTCGTTTAACACCTCGATTAAACGAAACAGGAGGGTATGGCCCTGCCCTTCCCAGGATGGCAACCAAAACGCATCCTGGTTGACAGCGTCCGCGAAAAAGCCGTGAACGACCCTCTTGCAAACCGTCCGGTTGCCTTTATCATGAAGGGACGTTGGATCCATCCTGCCTCCCTTCGCGGGGGAGTCGCCGGTTCCCGAGCCGACCCGTCGGCATTGGAAGAGCCTCCCCGCGATCACACCGCAATCGGTCCGGTTTCGTCCGCAACAGGAGTGCCACATGCGAATGCCTACCCGCTGGCTCGCGGCCTTGGCCGCCACGCTCGTTCTGGGGATCGGTTTGCTGGTCGCCGTTCCCACCGGCGCCGCTGCCGACAGAGACAAGGAAACTGCCGAGGAGAAGGCGGCGCGCAAGGACGCCCAAGAAGCCGTCGTCCAGCTCGCCGACATGATGGGAGACGCGAAGAAAGCCGACGACATCAAGAAAATGGCCAAGGAACTGGCCGAGAGAATGATCAAGGCGGACATCGGCGAGGACGCCGTCAAGCCCGTGATGTCGCCCTTGCGGCTCCGCGACAAGGGCGGACTGGGCGTCGGTTCCAAGGCGGGCGTCTACGACCCCGACGGAATTGAAGCGAAGATCATGGCCTTGGCCAAGAAGAAGCTCGGGGCAGCCGATCTCAAGAAACAGGCCGACGACATTGCCCAGCTCGCCAGCGTCACCGCTGCCATCGCCGAAGTCGCCGAATTACACGCGCCCCCGAAGAAAGTCGGACCCAAGGACCCCAAGGATTGGAGGAAGTGGTCCAACGAAATGCGCGAAGTTGCCTTGGACCTCGCGAAGGCCGTCAAGAAGGCGAAACCCGACCCGGATGAAGTAAAAAAGGTGGCCACGAAACTCAACGGCACCTGCACCGACTGCCACGACAAATTCCGGCCGAAATAAGCATCTAGGCAGCCCACACCCGAGATTCTCGGCAGTTTTTCATACCCTGGGAATACGAGAAGAGGCGGATCGGTCCTGGTCGTCAACGTTGGATTTCCTCAGCTTTTAAGGAGTGTCGGCATGGTAATTGGAAAAAACGCGTGGGCGGCGCTGAGCGCCGTTATGGTCCTGGGCGGCGGTCTGCTCGTGATGGTCAGGCCCGGACTGGCCGCGGACGACGACGAAAAGAAAGCCAAGGAAGGCGTGCTGAAAATCGCCAAAGCCTTGGAAGAAAACAAGAAGGACGTGGCGACGAAAGAGGCCGGGCAAATGGTCAAGAACCTCAAGGACTCCAAAGGGGAACCCTTGGATCTCGCCGAGCTCGCCATGAACGTCATGAAGTTGCGCGAAGACGGCGGCTTTGGCTTCGGCGCCAAGCCCGGCAAAAACCCGAAAACGGACGGTATCGAGGATAAACTCAAGGAATTGGTCGATAAGGAACTGACCAAGGAGGAGCTGGCCGCGCAATACGACGATCTGGCCGCGATGGGTTACGCCATCGCCGCCGTCTCCCACGTCGCTCAGGCCAAGGGCATGCCCACAGACGTCGACGTCAAGAAAAGGGACCCGAAAAAGTTCACCAAAGATGAGTGGACGAAGTGGTCGGAAGGCCTAAGCAAGGAAGGGCTGGCGCTGGCCGAATTGGCCAAGTCTAAAAAGGCCACTTCCGGAGAAATCCAGGCGGCGGCCAAGAAGCTTAGCGACACCTGCACGAATTGCCATAAGACGTTTGATCCGCGCGATTGATCAACGCCGACCGGCTGAAGGCGCCCAACGAGGGCGGCGGGACATGGCCCCGCCGCCCTTTTCTTTGTTGCGCACCTTCCCCGCGCGTTCTTGTTTGGCAGAAGAGCCGCACCCATCGGTCTCATTGGCGCGTTCCGTTTGCACCGTCTGGTAACGGTGGTCCGGAGCGCCATTGATAATGATCGGCATGCATCGGCGTTCTTTGCCACGCAACGGCAGCGAAAGTCGCTCAGCGGCGTGGATCGGCGTCGGACGGCGCCCATTGTCATCGAAAACACAACGCGGCGCGTATCGCGCCGTTGGATGACACCCCGCGCGGAGGTTTTGTCATCGAGTCGCGGACTCGGCAGGAGAAATAGGGATAAAGTATATTGCGTTAGTATTCACAAATGGAACGCTCGAATGTCATGGGACCGGATTACTTCTTCTCTTCCGCCGCCTCAAGCAGTTGCTTGCCCAGTTCCCGAAGGCTGTACCGTGACCGGCCGACCTTCCAGGCGGTGTCGGTGATCGTCGGATCGACGTCGGCGAAGATGAAATCCTCCTGATGCCGCCGGCTGCGCACGACGATTTCTCCGAACGGATCGACGATGTAGCTGTCGCCGTAGCCGACCCCTTCGTAGGCAGTGATCCCTTCCTCCTTGCCGAGGACCACGTTGTTGCCGCGCAAGAAATAAACCCGGTTTTCCACCGCCCGCGCAACATGATCGGCGCGCACTTCTTGGAAATGTTTGAGTAGCCCGTCTTTGCCGATGTAGTTGAAGTGCGGCGCGAAGATGATGCGGGCGCCCTTGAGCGCGAGGATGCGGGCCGGTTCGATGTAGCCGCCGTCGGCGCAGATCACCACGCCGAATTTGACGCCGCCCCGCTCGAACACGGGAAAGCCACGGCCCTGTTTGTGGAACGGCATGTACGCGAAACACTTGCTGTAGGTGCCCAGCACGTGGCCCTTGTGCGCAATCAAGGCCGTGTTGTACAGGTCGTCGCCGCGCTTCTCGTTGAAGCCGACGATGACCGTCGGGTCGAACCGGCTCGTGCGGTCGAGCACCTTGAGCAGCTGCGGCGAATCGACCGTGAAGGCGTGCTTGCGCGTCGGCTCTTCCTTGTCGAAATAGCCCGTCAGGAAACACTCGGGAAAGCAGACGATTTCGACGCGTTCCTTCTCCGCGCGTTCCACGCCCTTGACGACTTTCGCCAGGTTCGCCTCGAAATCGCCGCTCTTGGAATCGAGCTGGCAATGACCGATGCGCATCCCCGACCTCCTCCGAAGAAATCCGAAATACGAGTCTCGAAATCCGAAACAAATCCAAATTACAAAATCCCAATCTCAGACGTGAGCCGTTTGGAACATTCGGATTTGGAGTTTTTATTTTGTTTCGGATTTCGGATTTCGAGATTCGGAATTCATTCCACTCTACGGGCTCGAGGCTATTTGGCAGCGAACGCGCCTGCCAGCACGCTCCGATCCATCCGCGCGGGCACTTCTCCCTGAGTGGCGTACAGGTACAACCCGCTGAGCAAAATGGTTTCGAGGGCTGAACTCACCAGGGCAAGCACGATCATGTAAATCACGACCACGGCCAAGAGCAATATGCCCAGCGGCAGCGCGGGACCTAGCAGGAAGAATCCCCCTATCCCCAGAACAATTCCGATAAGCCAGAATGGCAGAAGGAACCAACTGATGCCGATGCGTCCGCCCAGCGCCTCGCCCCAGGTGTCCTTCAGGATGCGCGCCGACCGCGCAATCGCCTCGAACGGCCCAACCTTCTCGACGATCAACACCGGCACCACGAAGTAGGTGACGATCGACCACGCCGTTCCCGCGATCGCGCTGATGAACTGGCCGGCCCGCTCGTTCGAGTTTTCGATCGCTTTGAGCAGTAGCCCAACCGTCGCCGAGACAAACGACCACGCCAAAATCTGCGGCAGGCATCGAGTCGCTGCCCACAGCCCGTCGTCCACGCTGGTCGGAATGCCCCGGAAGCGGAACAACGCGCAGTGAATCAGCGCGGCATTGAAGAAGTAGATGACAAAGTAGTTGCAGAAGTAGAACGCGAACAACAGAAGCCAGGCCCACCACGGAACTTGACCCGCCGCCGCGCGCGGGTCGTCGTCGAACAACACCATTAGCGCCCGCGGCTGGATCACCGCCAGCGGCAGGACGAAGCTCAACAACACCACCAAGCAGGCAATGCCGCTGATGAGCGGAAACAGGAGCAGTTTCTTGTCCTCGCGCAGAATCTCCCAGCAGCTGCGTGCCGCCGAGAATCCGGTGAAGAAGCGATCAAACATGGCGATGGTCCCTCAAGATGGGTTGGAACTCTGGATTAGCAAAAGATACTTCCCTTTAACCCTTTTCGCAAAAGGGAAACTACAAGCCGGTGTGGCGTTTCGCCATCAGCACGACAATTCCCGTCATGGCGAAACCCGGCCCCTCAAACAGCGTCCAGAACCACGGCATTCCCACTACTAGATCGATGGCCAGCATCACCGCGCCATGAATCAACGCGGCGATGGCCAGGAACGTGATGAGCCGTTCGTATCGCCTTACGTCAAAGGATACAAAGAGGATCATTGCGCCATGCAGGCCGTAGAGCGCGGACGCCGAGCGGGTCAAATAGCCAACAATGGGAGCGTCGGGAAGGGCGCCAAGGCCAAGAGCGGCATGAGCGGAGGCCATCCAGCTTTGGGGAAGTAAGACGGCGAGAATGGCCAGGAAATCGAGTGTGCCGAGACAACGGAGGACTACGACAAGGGGCCGGTGCGAGTTCAACGCCAAGGCGATCTTCTCCGCTGGGATTCCAACTTGGTCACCGGCCTGGCCTCGACCCGCTATGCGTCGGCGTCACGTCCTCCGGCGGCGTCACTGCCGGCTTGAGCCGATTCTCAAATGGGTCTGGCAAATCGATCTTCAAGAATGGAGCCGTCGTAGAGCGATTGGGCGGTGAACCGGCCAAGGCCGCGTTGCGCGAGGCATCGACCGTGGCATCGTCGAGCGGCGCGCGGCTTGAAACCGGTTGGGCCAATATCGGCAACGGGATCGGCTGATTCACGTCGACGGACGGAATCCGGACGCGGTCCCCAGCGTGGAGCGTTTGTGCCTGCGGCGGCGTGGGGTCGGTTAGATGACCGGCGAGCGGGAGATCTTCCGGTAGCGGGCGCGGCCGGAGCGCCGGAGACTTGCCGGCCGGCAGCCGCGGCATCTCCGCCGGGATGGGCGGCAACGGCAGCGAGGGTTGATCCAATCCGGATGGCGGATGGCGACGCGGCGAGGTCACATCGCGCTCAGCCGGCGGAACCGTCTTCTCCGACGGCGGCAACACCTTCGACAGGATTTGCCCGCCGCGATCCTCGGGGAACCGGAAGCCCTCAGCATCTTCCTTGGCATCGTCCGCGTGCAAAGACAGGTTCAATTGCTTGAGGCCGCCCCCAGCGTGTATGACCCGCTCTTCCGCGGTTTGTTCCTCTTCCCGTCCCTTTTCCACGGATTCAACCGCGTTGTTCACCGCGCCGCAGCCAGCGAGCGCGATCAGGAGATACCCAGACCCGCCGACAAGCAGCGCGCCGATCACCGAGACCCAATGGTGCTTGCTCATGACATTATTCCGTTCGAGCGTGAATCACCCCATCCGGTTCTGTCTTGTCGATCTTCGGCTACTTCGCCGGCACTTCAATAATCAGCTTCACCGCCGTTCCTTCCTTGGGCAGCAGTTTCTTGTCGGTATCCACCTTGAGGAACGGCTCGTCCTTCTTGGTCAGTTGGTTTTGCAGCACCGTCTCGTCGGTCACGGGGATGAAGGTCAGGAGCGTTCCCGTCTGGTCAGCGCCATACACCTTCTCGTCCTTGTCGGGCAGCTTGTTCATGACCGAGCCGGTGAAGTGCCATTTCAACTTCGGCGGGTTCTTGCCGTTCTTGTTGTCCACCAGCGTCTTCTCGATGGGGACGCGCTTCGGCATATCGTCGGGGCCGGGGATTTCGAGGTAGACAGTGACCTCCGGCCCCTCCGCCTTTTCATCTTCCAACCGGGCCGGTTTGCCCGCTTTCAGGCCCAGGTCTTCAAGGGCCTTGTGCACCTCGCTCGGCTTGCAGTCGATGGTAACGATGGTCTCGTGCGCCTTCTGGCCCTTGGGAAACGGCCAGCAGGCGACAACCTCGATGGGATACGTCTCCTTGTAACGTGGATCGTCGATCTTGCGCGGCGCGATTTTGCAGTCAATCGTGATCGTCCGCTTGTCCTTGTCCACCACCACGCTGGGTTTCTTATCGTCTTTCTTCTCGTCGGCCGTCCGCGCCAGACCCCCGGCCAGGAGCACGCCAGCCATGCAGGAGAGTGTCGTCGTGAGTCGCCACATGGTGCCTCCCTTTTTTTGGCGGCCTAAGCTGATAGCTAATAGCTGTCAGCTTTCAGCTACTTACTTATCCCCAATACACACCACCACCGTCGGTTTCTGCGCGAACGTCCCTTCAATATTGCACGTGGCCGCATAGATTCGCCCGCCGTGGACGATCGGGCCGCCGTAGATCATGCCGGGGGCTTTCACGTCGGGATCGGTCCCGAGATCGAGCGCCCACTTCCTTTCGCCGTTGGCCAGGTCGATGGCATGGATTACGCCCTTGAGATCGCCGGCATAAACAACGCTGCCCGCCACGGCGGCCGGCGCGAACAGCGGAGTCTTCGCATCATAAATCCAGCCGCGCTCGCCGTCAGCCAGCTTGAAGGCCCGCACCTTGCCGTCGGTTGCCGTCACCACGGCCACATCGTCCACGAGCGCCGCGCAGCCGACGACTCCACCGGTCGTGATTTCTTTGCGCCATTTCTCCTTGCCGTCGGCCAAATTGATCGCGATGAGATCACCCTTGGCCTCCTTGAGCGCTTTGGTGTCATAACCGATGGTGCTGCCGCTGACAATGATCGTGTCGCCGATCACGGATGGGCCGCCCCAGGGGTTGAGCTTGAGCGGTGCCCGCCATTTCACCTCGCCGGACTTGGCGTCGAGACAGAATAAGGCGCGGTCGCCGACCTTTTCCTTGCCGAGGAACGCGGACGCCACCAGCACCTTGTCGCCGACGACTGTTACCGGCGCATCGACATGCCATTTCTTCTCGCCTTGTTGCCACGCGAGCTTCGGCGACGGCTTGGGAAGTTGGTCCTCGTTGGGCGGCACGGCGAAATCCGGGTCCTTCTTCTTGTCCTCCTCGTACTTCTTGAGAAGCGCGGCCCATTTCTCATCGAGCACTTTCTGAATCGACTTCAGATCCATTTCCTTGCCGTCGAGCGTTACGTGGCTCGGGTCCACGCACAGCACGCCCGCCGCGCCGCCGCCAAGATAGACCATGCCGCCCGCAATCGTGGGGGAACCTTCCAGATGTACGAGGTCGCCAGGAACTCGGAGTTGCCACAGCGGCAGACCCTTGTCGACCGTGATGCAATGCAGCGTGGCTCCGTCGGTTTGGTGCATGCCGTCGCCGAAGATCAGCTTGCCGTCCATCAACGCCGGCGAGCTGACCGTGGGCAGCTTAAGGTAGGGCGTAGTCTTTGTCCACACTGAGCGTTGTGCGGCCTTCGGGTCCGTGGACAATTCGTAGAAGGTCGAAACATTAAACGCGCCGAGGCCGGAGAGGAAGAGCTTGTCGCCGTCGGGCACCAGCGCGGCGACATAATGATCCTGTGACTTGTGCACCCACAACACCTTCGGATTCGCGGGCCCGGCGGTCTTGTCGGTGTTCGCGGTGCGTTGGCTGTTGCCGCGATACGTGGTCCACGGCTCCGCCGAGTTTGCGGTGGAGAAGAGAAGCAGCGTGCAGAGCGAGGCCATTGCAAATTGCAAATTGCATAAGCCGAACCGCGTCGGGCTCAAGATCTTAACCTTCATCGCTGGCATGTAGCTCTCTCTTCCATTTTGCAATTTGCATTTCGCAATCTGCAATCTGCGATTCCTCACTTCATCTGAGGCGTCTGCTCATCAATCACCCCGCGAAACGTCGTCCCCGCCACCGTCACTTCCTTCACCCGTCGCACCCCGGAGCTGTAGCGGACCTCCACCTTGTATTCCCCCGGTTTCACGGCAAAGCGCGCCCCCAGCGTCGCCTGCCCGCCGCGCCCATCGCCCCCGGATATCTGCGTCGATGCGAGCAGCTTGCCTGCCTTGTCGAGCAACCGCACCTGGCTGCCGATCACCCCGTCCTTGCCGGCGATTTGCAACATCACCGGAACCAGCTTGCTGGGCCTGGCGAATTCTGGATTGCCGAGCAGCACGGCCGATTCTTGCCCCTCGTTGTTGAAGACCATGTCGAGCATGCCATCGTTATTGAGATCGACGAGGCAGACGGCTTGCGTATTAAAAATCCGCTGGCCCAACCCGATGGCTTCGGTCGCATCCTCAAACGTGCCGTCGCCCTTGTTGCGGAAGAAACGATTCTGGCCGCGCAGGCAGCCGACCACAAGATCGAGCTTGCCGTCGTTGTCCACATCGCCCCACGCCGCGGAAGTCGCGTTGCCGGTGAACTTCGCCAGATCGCCGGCTTTTTCCGTCACGTCGGTGAAATGGCCCTTGCCGTCGTTCTTGAAAAGCTTGCAACCGTTCTTCTGCGGGACGAAGAGGTCGGGAAAGCCGTCGTTGTCGAAGTCGCCGAAGACCGGGCCGATCTTGCCCGGCTGATACGAAATGCCGCTGTCCTTCGCCTCGACGAAGCCTTGCGGCGTATTGAGGATGAGCATGCCGGTCCCCGCGCCGTAGAGGAAATCGGGCCGGCCGTCGCCGTTGACATCGCAGACGGTGAGCGAGTCGCCCTTGACCGCACCGCCGATGCCGTTGGGGCCGAGACCGACTTTTTCCGACACATCCTCAAACTCCCAAGTCACCGCCGCGGGCGCGTCGGCCTTGTCGGCGAAATAGTACGCCCAATCGCCCGTTCCCTGGCAAATCTTCAACAGCAGGGCATTCTTGCCCTCCTTCAGCTTGAGCGTCAGCTTAGCTTGGTCCGGCGCGGCGGCGCGCTGGACGTTTTCGGCGTGGAGCTTCTGGCCGTTGAGCCAGACGGTCAGCGTGTCGTCGCTGCCCAGCGACACCGGCAAATCCATCGCTTTGTTGCACTCGATCTCGCGGTACAGATAGACGGCCGCGTTAACGTTGTGCTCCGGCTTGAAGAGCGCCAAGTTGTTCACCTGCCCGTCGGTGAACTTGCCTTCCTTCCAGCCGACATCCTCGTTGCCCAGGCCCTTGTACTTCTTGGCCAGGTCGATTTCCTTTTCCGGCGGATACGCGGCATCGAAGCCCTTGCCGCCCGCGTTGTCGAACGGGCCAATATATTGCCAGGCGCCGAGCTTCAGCGGTGTCTTTTTCGCGTCCGCTGGACCCTTGTTGCGATAGAGCCGGAGGCCGTGGTAGCCGTTGCCGAGCAGTATGTCAGGCTTGCCGTCGCCGTCGTAATCGATCCACGCGGCGGCGGTGAGGTTATACGCCGCCTCCTTGGGCAGCAGATGGCTGTCGTCGCGGAAGTTGCCGCCGCCCAGATTGGTGAATAGCTTCGGCCCAGTTGGCGTGGCGAGCAACAGGTCGGGTTTGCCGTCGCCGTTGTAATCAGCCCACACTGCGGCGCGACAGCCGCCCGCGATCGGCAGGCTCACTTCATTCATCGACTCGCCGCCGTTAAGCAGGATGGTGATCTTGCTGCCGCCGACCAGGCAAAGATCGGGCTTGCCGTCGCCGTCGATGTCGAGGGCGGAAATCGCTTGCGCCTCGGGATCGACCCGCGACAACGCCGAGTAGTGCGTGAACCCCGGCATGCCGTTCAAACGGCGAAAGTCCTCGCCGCCCCAACCGACGAAATCGCGCTTGGCGTTGTAGTCGCCCAGCTTGAGGCTGGCGCGCAGCCGTTGAATCTTGGCCTTGCGAACGTGCAGTTCGTCCTTGTTGCCGTCCACCATGCACGGAACCACAACTTCCTTGCCCGCGTTGATGTCCGTGACGGCATTCGCAAGCTTTTCGACGTTGCCGCAGTAGGAGCGCAACAAAAATGGTTCGCCGTGCGTCAGGCCCCACCATTCGCCATTGGCGCCAACCTGGTACCAGTAGCTGCCGATACACATTTCCCCGGCGCCGCCATTGTGGAAGAACACTGCCGTCTTGCCCGGCTCGGCCCAGTCCATCGTGTATTGCCACTCGCGCGGGTTGTAGCCGCCCTTGCCGATGTTGTGCTTGATCGTGTCGGTCGGGTGCTGGCCTTTGAGGTCTTTCACCTTCTTGAAGATGATCAGGTTGTTCGTCTTGTCCACCTTCTCGACGCGGACAAGGACAACATTGGAGGAAAGTGAGATGACTTGGCCGAGGCTGTGCGGCGCCTCGATATAGGCGTGGGCGGTTGAAGAACTGAACGCGGACGCGCAGAGGACACCAAGAAAGCACCAATTCGCCTTGTGGTTCACTGCCGGCTTCATATCGGTTCTCCCTTTTCTTCCTCTGAGTTCTCTGCGCCTTTGCGGTGATTTCTTCTTAGCCCTTCTTCAACGCCTCCAGCCTTTCCTTGGCCACCTCCGCCCACTTGCTTTCCGGGTGGTCCTTGATGACGCGTTCCAACAACCGTGTCGCCTGGGCCTTTTGATTCGACTCGATCATGCCGCGCGCCGCTTCACACAACGCGCTCGCACTCAATTCGGGATAGTCGAACGTATAGGGCACCACCAGCAACGCGCTGATCGCCTCGGGGTGTTTCTTTTGCTCCAGCCGGCACAGGCCGACTTGCAGCTGCGCCCGAGCGCCGATCTCCGTCACCGTTCCCGCCGCCACCTGGGCGTAGGCATTCACCGCGTTGTCATACTGCTTCTGATTCTGCCACGCCCAGCCGATGCCGTAGCGCGCGTCGTGCACCCACGGGCCGTTGCCGAAACGATTCACAACCTGCTCATACGCCGCCCGACTTTGATCCCATTGGTTCTGCTTGCCCAAGGCGAAGCCGAGCCGCAGCAAAGCGCGGTCGCTCAATCCCGCCAGGTTCTGGAACGGCCCCTGATCGCGGAAGGGCGCCAAATGCTTGACCGCCTCGGCCCATTCGCCGCGCTGAATCTGGCATTCACCCGCGCGATAATACGCCTGTCCTGCTAGCGGGCTCTTCGGGTCCTGGGCGACGGCCAGGAACTGCGCCAGCGCCGCCTTCGGATCGCCCTTGGCGTCGAGGCATGCCCCCAACCGAATCCGAACCTTGTCGCTCAACTCCTTCGCCGGTTCCTTGTCGAGTGTGTCCTTGAGTAACTTAACCGCCGCATCCAGTTCGTTACGGTCGGCCAACAGCTCCGCCATCTCAAACCGCGCATCGCCGGCCAACGGCAGGTCGGGGAATGACGTGATCAACCCCTGATACTCGGCCCGCGCCTTGGTCTCCGACGGCTGCGTCGGCACCGCGGTCAATGGCACGTCCGGCAACGGAACCGTCGGCGCCGTCTTGCCCGCCGGCGTCTTCTTAGCCGCTTCGTCCTTCAGTTTCTGCCACAGGTCCTGTTGTATCTTGCTTCGCGCCGCGCTCACCTCGATATCGGCCAGCGCTCGGCTGCCCCACGCTGCTTCATAGAACATTCGCGCCCGCGCTTCCGAGGCCGGCTCCTTCTTCTTCGCTTCCTCCGCCTGCGTGTCGAGATACGCGATCGCGTCGCGCACATCCTTCAACCCGGCCTCCATGTCTTTGTTGGCGGCCGCGATCTCCTCCGGTTTCAGGTTCGGCGTCGCCAACCGTTTCCGCGCCGCGTCGATCTTGAGTATGCCCTCGTCCTTCATGCACTGGCCAAACCGAAGGGCCGCCTCGGCTGCCTCCGGAGTTCCCGGCGATTGCTTCACAACCAGATCGAACGCCGCCCGCGCGTCGCCCAGTTTGCCCGATTCCTTGAGCGCGACGCCGTGATGATAGCGCAACAGCGCAACCCAATTGGCGCGGGCGGGGTCCTTGGCCAGGTTCACTTCATGATCCTGCCGCGCCTTGTTCAGCACGTCGGCCGCTTCCCCGGCTTTGTTCTGGCCACGCAGGAGCGTCGCCCACTGCACTTGCGCCATCGCCGCGATCGGCGCGGCCTTGAGGCCGGGTTCGTCACGGAACCGCCTCATCTGATTCATGGCCCCGCCGACGTCTCCCTGCTGTGCCAGGCACTTGCCCCATTCGAAAATCCCCTGCGGAAACAGCTCATGCTTCGCAAATTGATTCATCAGCTTCTCATAGGCGGCGCGAGCCGCGGCATACGCCTTGACTTGGTCTTCTTTCTGTGCAAACAAGCCGGCCAGGCGCGTGTGGCAGTAGCCGAGCTTCAGCAGTGCGTCCGGCGTTTGCGGGCCGTTCGGCTGCGCGCCGATGAACCCGTCGAGCATTTCCGCCGCCGCTTTGAGTTGCTCTTCCATTTTGCCCGCCGCCAGCGCGTCGTCCGCTTTCGCCGGCGCCAGCCGGACCAGGCAATCGGCTTCCAGGTAGGGAACCAGCGCCAGGTCGCCCGTGCGATCCGGGGCCGGAATCTTCTCCAGCGTCGCCTTGGTCTTCTCCAGGTCTCCCTTGCGGTAGTAGGTCAGCGCTAGGCCATAGCGCGCCAAGTTGGCATACGCGAACTCCGGATGCTTCTCCACCACCGCCTGATACCGCTTTGCCGCCTCGTCAAACAGCTTCGGCAGTTCCGTCGCCCGGTTTGGTAGGTTCGGGTTCTTTTCGGCCGCCAGCGCCGTGAAGTACGCATTCTCCGCCGCCCGGAACTGCACCGCCGGCAACAGCGTGCTCTTCGGATACGTCTGAACGAATCGCGCACAAACCTTGTCGGATTCGACGTAATCGCCGGCCAGGTGCAGTGCCGTCGCCTGCCGCTGCGTCGCTTCCTCATCGCGCGCCGGCAACAGTTTCTCATTCACGACCTGGTTGTACGTCGCCGCCGCCTCCTTGTACTGCCGGAGCAATTGCTGGGTATCCGCCATCTCAATCAGGATTTCACCCTTGCGTGCCTTGGCGTCGGCATCGCTATTAGTTATCGCCTGGGCCTTCTCCGCCGCGCGTCGGAACGTGTCAAGCGCGGTTTTCAGCGCCTGCTCATACAACGGCACATTGTTCGGATCGGCCGCCCCCACTTGCGACTTCGCAATCCACAACAACGCCTGATCCGCGAGGTTCGGATACTTGTCCACCAGCGGCTGTAACGTCTTCTGCGCGTCGGGAAATGCCTTGAGTTGCACCTGACAGAAGCCTTGCCGTAGTTGCGCCTCGGCAGCCAGAGGCGAGGTCGGGAACTGCTTGATGAACTCGCCCAGCTTTGTTGCCGCGTCCGTGAACTTGCCGTCCTCGTACTGCATCGTGCCTAAGTAAAAGAGCGACCGTGCCACGTGGTCCGGCGGCGGGTCCTTCACCAGCGCCTCCAGCCGCGCCTTCTCATCCGGATCGTTCTTCAATTTGTCCGGCTGCTTGAGCGCCTCGACGGCTGCCGCCTTCTGCTTGGCGTAGTCGGCGGCCACGGCGTCGTAATCCGCCGCAGCCTCGGCGCGCTCCTCTTGTAGGTGGTGCACGCGCGCCACCAGATAGCGGGCATGCGTGCCGAAGATGGGGTCATTGAACGGCGTCAGCTGATTAAGCGACCGCCCCGCCGCCAGATAATCCTTCTGCAAGAAACACGCCGACCCGTGGTAATACAGCCCCAGCCCGCGATACCGGCTCTTGACCAGCACCGCATCCTTCACGAAAGGCTCGGCGGTCGCTTGCGCCTCCTTCACTTTCTGGGTGCGCAACTGCATCTCCGCGAGATCGCAACGGGCGCGCGCGGCCCATTCCCACTCGACCGGCAACTCTTTGGCATCGGCCGCCGGCTCTTTCACCTTCGCAGTGAATACGGGCACTGCTGCCGCGTATTGTTGTGCCGCTTCCTCGAAGCGTTGTTTCGCGTTCGCCTGCCGCTGGGTCGCTTCATTCGGTTTGGCGATCGCCTCGGCCAGCTCCTTCACGCCTTGTCCACGTTTGGCCAATCCTAAATGATAAAGAACAAACGCATGTTCAGGAAATTCCTTGTTGCCGGCGAGCGGCGCCAGCTGCTCCACGGCGGCATTGTAATCCCTCGGCCCGTCCAGGAGCGCGAGCGCCAGCCCATACCGCGCCGCGTTTGCCTCTTTGTGATTGCCGAATTTCGCTTGAAACTCCCGGAAGCGCTCGATCGCGAATGGATAGTTCTTTTCGTTGTACGCGCGCCGCGCTGCCGTCAGCAGCATCTCCGCCTGTTGGTCGGGCGTCACCTGCGCCGCCGCCGGCTCTGTCCAGAGCAGCACCACGGCCAACGCCCCGGCCCAGGACCAATAGATAACGCGATTCAATAGCAATGTGTGCATCCCAGAAGCCTCCAGGAAGGAAATCAAACGCGGGAGGGTGCAGCGGAGGGGGGCTCGGCTTGACGATCAGGCCCGCTCGAACATCGAGCTTGACTTCACTTAGAAAGACGCATTCACGGGGCGAAAGATTCCTGATTCCATGCGCCTTGCCGGCGCTGATGCGTGGGTACGAAGAATGTCGGCGCACAATGATAGGCCGGATAACAAGGCCGACGGTTCGCCCGAAAGAATCACGGCATCCTGGTTCATCCGAAAACCCATACCCAGCATTCTGGTTTGCCGCGACGGCTGCGTCAACCATTTTCTCACGCGGCCATGGAGCTCCTCGGCCGCAGATCGAGCACAACCGAAATAGACGGACCACCGTTTCCGTTCCAGCCTACATCGAGCCTGCTTGCCGTTTCGCACTCGTGCAAACATTTAATGGTGTCATCCCCTCATGCCCGCGGATAAGCTGCACGAGTTGGTCTCATGACTCGTCGCTGGTCCATTTCGGCCAAGCCCCGTGAGGCATCACCATGCGAAACCTCTCCACGATCTTGTACGGCGCTCTGCTTTTGTCGTTGTCATTCGTCGGCCTGGTTTTGTTCGTCAACGCGCCGGGCCAGGGCCGGCAACCGGTCGCGGCGGACGACGGTCCGGAAGTTACATTTACTCCATCGTCCGACAAGACCGAGGCCTTCGATTTCATCGAAGTAACCCTCGCCGTGAAGAAGCCCTCGGCGAAAAACCCGTTCACGGACGTATCCGTCACCGGCCGGTTTCAGCGCGAGAGCGACACGCCCTTGGCCACGGAAGGCTTCTGCGACTCGGCCGACGGCAGTACATATCGCATCCGTTTTATGCCCGCCAAGCCCGGCAAGTACACGTACTCCGTTTCCTTCCGTCAGGGGGACGTCACGCAAAAGCACTCCGGCAAATTCGAAGCGACCGACGGCAAACGGCGCGGCGTCCTGCGTGTGGACAAGGAACACCCCTGGCACTTCGTCTGGGAGGGC
>Ga0207158_1150_pt1 | contig 16125 bp, 11 predicted proteins | sample Alteio_BWMinHeat_22_FD_153512 | JGI IMG/M metagenome (GOLD analysis project Ga0207158, IMG submission 153512) | Enriched cells from forest soil in Barre Woods Harvard Forest LTER site, Petersham, Massachusetts, United States -... | ecosystem: Environmental > Terrestrial > Soil > Temperate forest >... | reverse complement strand
GCAATGCGTTGTAGCTGGAGTTGGCGATCGACCGGTCCGCAGTATTTTCTCCGTAGTTCGAACCCTGACCTGAGCGAGTGCCTTGCACTGTCTGCCCGGAGGAATCGACATAGGAAGAATCCTCTCCGAATGGCCCGCAACCGGTGAGAGTCAAGCAAAGCCCAGCGTTGCCCGGGTTCGCAGACACCATGGTGAGAATGCGATGGCCCTGATTGCCGACATAGCTCAACGTAAGCAGGGAGTCCGGTCCGAGCTCGCGCTGCGCTGAGAGCATGTAGCTTTCCATGTAAGGAACTCGATTAGCGTGATCGAAGAACGGATCGGCGGATATCGGAAGGAAGTTGTTCCAGTTGACTGAGTTATCCGGATGAGACGGTGACGTACTGTGACTCGGAAACGTAAAAGGGAATCTCTGTCCGTTGTTCATGCCGGTAGCGGCTGTGATGAACGGAGTCTCCATGAGTGGAGGCGCGGGGCTGAGATAGTTGTAGCCGAAAGGAGGAACGGCGTACATGATTCCCGCAGAGAGACCCGGGAACGCAGTGTAGAAGAGGCCGTAGCTCGCGCGGATGCTGCTCTTGCCGGCAGTGCCGAGAAGAATATGGCTAAGGCCGCTTGAGCTATTCGGAGACCAGGCCAGCCCGATACGCGGAGCCAGATTCCCGCGGCTTGTCGGTGCAAGCGTTCGTGGAACTCCAGGATCGCCAGCGACGACAAGCCCTGCAGGCGCACCAGGAAAGCTGGCCGACTGCAAGCCAGGCACGTAGGTCTGGAGCTGGTTGTACTTCTCCCACCATGGAGAGATCACATCCCAGCGGAGGCCGGCGTTCACCGTTAGGCTGCTGCTCACGCGCCAGCTATCCTGCGCGTACAGACCGAAGTAGCGGTTACGAAGATAGAACGGTTGTCCCGACGACTGAGTGAAGTTGCTTGGGGTGCCGAGTAGAAAATCTGCATAAGGCGATCCGGTCTCAGTTCCATTAATGTTAAATGTCCCGTTGAAGGTCGCGTTCGGATGTTCATTGACCTGATCAGTATGGAACTGGCCTCCCAGCTTCCATGTGTGTCGACCGAATACGGTGGTCAGGCCTTCGCTGAGATATAGCGTGTTGTTGGCCTGATTGATGTTCGTAATCGGAACGCCCATCACGAAGGTGGGGAAGGTGATATTTTCGACTCCTTCAAACTGCGGCGCTTGTACGAAGATGCCCGGCGTTCCTGCTCCCGTCACGAATCCCTGGTCGGCAAGGCTTACACCCAGGCCTCCTTTCGGTTGGCCGATGATATTCGCATTGCGCAGTAGGCCCAGGTGAATCTCGTTGACGCTGCCTGTTCCCAGTACCTTGGTGTGTCCTAGAGAGAGAAGCTGTGCTCGCCCAATCGTCAGCGCGTCGAAGCCGGGGATGCTGGCGCCGGCCACTGATCCGGGGTAGGGATTATCAAGGTTGTAATCATCGACGAAGTAATAGGCAGAGAACGTACCGAGGCGTCCACCAAAGTCGATACGCGTGGACGCCTTATCGTCGCGAACAGTCTGCGATGATGATGATGTTGAGAACTGGCTCTCTCCTACGTTGGGCTTGGGGATGTAAGAGAGCAACGACTTTGCGGGCGCCGCCCATGCACTTTGTGGAATCACTCCTCCGGGAAAGACTGACTTGTAGGGCTCACCAGAGGTGACGGTGTAACCCAGCCGCTGGCTTAGACGCGATGCAAGATACGGCCCACTCACTGTACCGGTGAGATCGTCGAAGACTCCATCGCGCTGCGCTAGTGTGGGCACTGAGATATTTCCTGTCGAGATACCCTGCGTCGTTCTCGTCCCCTGGTAATCGGTGAAGAAGAACGCGCGATTGCGACGGACCGGACCGCCGAGCGTCCCGCCGAGCTGATGCTGGTGGAACTCGGGGCGAACGGGATCGAAGTATCCGCGCGCGTCGAGCGCGGTGTTGCGGAAGAACTCGAACACGCCGCCATGCCAGTTGTTTGTGCCTGACCGGCTGATCGTCGACACCATACCGCCGTTGTAATTTCCGTACTCGGGGTCGAAGTTCGTCGTGAGAACGCGGAACTCATCGATGGAATCAAGATTGGGAATGACGGAGGTACCTCCGTTCATGTGCTCCTGCACGTCGATGCCATTGACCATGAAGCCGTTTGACGACTCGCGCTGGCCGTTGATGGAGAGATTGCCAGGGTTGAGGTCTCCTGATGGGTCGAGACTGCCGGTGACTCCGGCCATGATGACAGAGCTGGGCAGCAGGCTCGACATCGGCGCAACGCCCGGCTGAATCGCAAGCAGGTCCGTATAGCTCCGGCCGTTGAGTGGCAGCGCCATCATCTCATCGCCAGAGACGACCTCACCAAGATGCGTGGCCACTGTCTCGACATGCGTCGTGGAGTTGGCGGTTACGGTGATCGTATCGGCCTGTCCTCCTACGACAAGTGTGAGATCGATATGCAGCGCCGAGTCGGTGTCGATGGTCAGCCCTGTTCTTTTTTGTGGCGCGAAGCCGGCGGCCGTCACATCGAGCTCATAATTGCCGACCGGAAGGTTTGGAAACGCGTAGATGCCTTCTTTGTTCGTGACAGCGTGATAGACGGAGTGTTGTGTCGGATTGACGAGCTGAAGCGTTGCATTGGCTACAGTCGCTCCATCGGGATCGGCGATCGTGCCAGAGATGCTGCCGCCTGTGGCGGCATGAAGCGTGCCTGCAATGAGAGAAAATGCGAGCGCAACGAACGCAAGATAGATCGATCGGAATGACACAGCGTGCTCCTTAAAGAACAAGGTGGACTTCGGACATGAAAGACATGCCTAATGAAGCGAACGGAAAAATTGCATGACAAAAGAGAGGGCGCAGCATGGAGACAGCGCTGCGCCCAGTGAGAAACACTCAGCTCTTTGATCGGCGTTACTGTGCGACGCCGAGCTGCTTGGCTACATCGGGCGGGATGACCATGCGGTCCGCGCTCTGTTCGCCCTCATGACATGCGTCTTCCCAGAGTTCGTAGTGAGCATCGTCGCCATGGGATGGCGTGAAGCGCGCTGTGACCTTCCAGGGCTGGGTATAGACCTTGGGATCGGTAACGGTCACCTCGTAGTTGATGGTGTTAGCGTCAACGCGGGTAAACCGCTCTACGAAGTGCGTGTCGGGGCCGTAGAAATCGCCCTTCATATCAAGCCGCGACTTGGCTTTGACGTTTGTTACATCCACGACGAGAGTGTTGCCATCCCAATGGCCGCGCCCGTCCCCCTGCCATAGCTTGATGTCGGAGCCTACGTGTGCGTTTCCATCGATAGGGATGATGCGTGATTCGTCATTCTCCTCGGCGAAGAAGGTGATGTAGCCGGGGGATTGCAGTACTTTGAATCCGGAGTGAATGAAGAACCGTATCGGCCCCTCGAGCAGGCAGTGCGCCTGCGTGTCGACATACTCCGGCCTCGTCGGGCTATCGACATGGGCAGCAGTGTTGTCTGCCTTCGTTGCGGCCCAGGCTTGATAAGGAATCTTGCCGTCGGCAGGCTCTGGAATGCGGCGAATGGGAGTCTTCTTCTTGCCGTCTCCCTGCAGCGCTGTATCAGGCCGTGGAGCCATGCCGGAGATGTCGTAGGTATCTCCTCCAGGATTGGCCCTCCAGAATCCCTGCCAATCCGGCTGCCCGTCAGAGAGATATGCCTGTTTCCATGGCTTGGCGGCGGTTGTGGTCTTAGGCGCGGTCTCCGCTGTGGGCGCTGTTTTAGCGGCGATCTCCTGCGCGTGCAGGCTGATTTCTGAAACCGTGGCGAGTGCAAGTAGCGAAAGTACGATTTTGTTCGGGGCTCTCATAAAGTACTCCTGTGTTGAGTTATCAGCTGTGCCGCACGATGTGCGGCTACGGGTAATACTTCTCGTAGTCGAAGGCGTAGCCCTCGTAATCAAGTAGCTGGAAGTTCTTTTCCTTGTGCCGATAGAGGACGAGGCTGATCTTCCAGGGGCGCGTGAACGTCTTCGGGTCTTCGATCGTCGCTTCATAGGCGATGTGATCGGGATCGGTAAGCGTATAGCGCTCGACGACATGCAGGGCATCGCTATGGAAGTTGCCGGCGTGATCAAACCAGGTGCGGTCGTTGAAATCGGTGACATCGACCACCAGCGTGTCACCCTCCCAATGTCCGCGCGAATCGCCCAGCCACCAATCGATATGACCCGATGGATGTGCAGAGCCATCCGTCAGCAGATGCCGAACCGTATGGACGTACTCGTAGACGATGGCGGTCTCCTTCGGCGTCTGGATGATCTGGAAGGGAAACGGCGTGTATGTCACACGTGGCACGCCCGGCACATACGACTTCGACTCGGGGTCCAGCGCGGACCGCTGTTCGTAGTTCGTCTTTTTCCGCTCGAGAGCTGCGGGCTGATAGGGAATTTCATTTCCTTCCACGATTCCTTGACCACCTGGAACCCCCTTTTCAGCAGAGTGGTCTTGGATGTTCCAGTTCGCGGTGGTCAGGGCCTGCCAGATGCCCGATAGATCGGGTTTACCCTCAGCCGTTCTGGGGACGGAGGTTGTTCCCGCAGACTGTGCGAGGCCAGCTTGCGCGGTGAATATAGCGAACGCGAATGCTGCCGACAGGCAAAGACTGCGTCGAAGATGTTGCGTGGAAGAGAGTGTGCTTGGCATGACTTGTCTTTCCTTTGTGTGCAGGATGAGCGGCGCAGGCGATCTGATTGTGATCAATGAATAAAGAGTCTGGAGGGGCCGACAGGGAGTTGCAGCAGAAACGAAGTTAGAGATTCGTCAGCAACATACATTCGCTGCCGGCACACAACATGAACGACGACAAGCAGTCGTGTTCACGGAGCCAGATTCACAGCGAAAGTTCTGCAACATGCAGCGATTATGTGCAGGTCGAAAATTGCTGTCAATAGAACCACTGGACTCATCACTTTTGTTTTTCGGTTCAACTGGCCCTTGTTCGGTCGAATCTGGACTCATCTGTCGTATGAGGGCATTCGTAGCTGGAGATACATATCGCGCAATGTGGCCTTAACAAGCAAAACATCGATCAATGTGGCCCTAGATGCGAGGACACGCGCTTCAATCAAAAATATTTTTATGGATGTGCGTTTCATTGACTTGGCCTTCAGGCTTATTTACGTTGGCAATCACTATGCGTTTCACCAGCAAATCCGTGTACCTGAGCTGCGAGATGAGTTGTTGTCCCTCATGTCGTGTGCCGGTCGCGGATTCGATGCGCTAGTTCTCAGTCCCTCTCTCTGAGCCTCTTCCCATCCTGACCGCAATCGGCAATCGCACCCGTGTTGGGGTGTTGCTGTGCGTCTCTCTCTGCGTGTGCGTGGAGAAACGCTACACCCTCAAGATCGCCACCTTCATCCGCGCGTCTCTTCAAAGAAAGAATGTATGAATAAGACCTTGTTGTTTTTTGCTCGTTCGCTCACTCGTGATGTCCGCAGACCTAAGGGGCTGCGGGTCTTGGGTTTGGCGCTTCTCCTACTGCTTGCTGGTTCCGTCTCTGCTCAATCGACCGACGGTTCACTTGTCGGTACAGTTACCGATCAACAGGGCGCTGTCATCTCCGACGCAACGATCTCGGTTCGAAATACAGATACGGGCCTAACGCAAACTCGTAAAACCGGTGCGGACGGACAATTCCGGATCGTGCCTCTCCCGACAGGCACGTACGAGCTCAAGGTAGAGCATGAGGGCTTTTCTTCTTCCACGGTTAAAAATCTGACTGTCACCCTCGGATCGGAGCTGCAACGCGACGTGACTCTGACGACGGGTAGTGTCGATCAGCAGGTAACGGTGTCCGCCAGTGAGGCCTTGATTCCAGAGCCAACGAGCAGCCAGTCCGGTACGGCTCTTATCTCGGAGGCTCAGATCAACACTTTGCCTGTTGCCGGACGTCAGGCGACACAGCTTTCATTGTTGCTGCCAGGCACCGGCACAGATAGCACCCGCGCTCAGCGTCCTGATGCGAACGTGGGTGTGGGGTCGGCCAATGTTGCGGCTACGAATTACCTCGTCGATGGACTGACGAACATGATCTCCGGAGCAGGCGATCCACGCGACAACATCCAGCAGGCGTCTATTCAGGAGTTCAAGGTGATCCTGAGCCAGACGCCAGCAGAGTATGGCGGACGGTCAGGTGGAGTGGTCACGCTCGTGACGAAGAGCGGTGGCAACGCGGTACATGGAGAGTTCTTTGAGTTCTTCCGCAATCATGCCATCAACCGCGTGGACTACTACACCCAAGCGCAGCACAACTCCTCGCCCAGCCTGTTCCCGATTCAGCCGTTCAGCCGAAATCAGTTTGGAGGCGCAGTCGGTGGTCCCATTCTCAAGAACAAGCTGCACTACTTCGCGTCGTTCGAGCGGCTCGACGACCGCGAATACTTTACCGTTGCACCTGGCGGAGCTTCGGCTACACCGGCAGTCCAAACAGATTACGCGGCTCTGCAAGGTAGCTTCCGCAATGGCAGCCAGCAGAATAGTTACTTCGGTCGAATCGATTGGCAGATCAACGCGAAGCACAATACATTTCTCAAATTTTTCGAGCAGAACCCCAGCATCTTTTATTGCCTTGGTTGCGCTGGTGGAAACAATGCGGCCTTCAGTTCTGGTGATACCGGTGTTCAGGGCTGGACTTGGGCGGCAGGTGATACCTGGATCATCTCTCCGCGTGTGGTGAACCAGTTCAGCGCGCAGGTAGCTCAGGACTGGCAGACCAGCTTGCCCTCAAAGTTCAACACACCATCGCAGGATCTGCTCAATCGCGCCAATCTCTCGTCGCAATACATCCCTGCCGGCATTGGGATCGCTCCTGGTGGCAGCACCGTTTATAACTTCCCAAGCCTGAAATGGGGCTTCTATCCGGGCACGCAGTTCCACCCGTTCTATCAGGAGGCCTTCGATACCATCACGATTGCGACCAGCCATCACACCTTCAAGTTTGGTGCGGATGCGTTGAATCAGCCAAGAAAGACACAGGCTGCAGCAACTCCGTTGGGCGCATGGACTTTCAAGAACGACATCTACTTCAACCCAAGCGATCCGAAGTTCGATTGGTCCAGCTTGAAGAATGCTGTCCCCACAAAGTTCACCACCACGGTTCCGACGATTCCATATATCAACTACAACCTGGAGCTGGCATGGTTTGGCCAGGACGAATGGAAGCTGCGCCCGAATCTGACGTTGAACCTCGGACTGCGGTACGACCTGCAGACTGGTGTATGGGTGAACAAGCTCAACGCTTCTCTGTATCCCAAGCCTCTACCGTATGTCACCTTCGGTGGGCATGGAGTCCACGATAACGTTGCACCGCGTGTGGGGTTCGCATGGGACCCATGGAAGAACGGGAAGACCGTTGTGCGCGGCGGGTACGGCATCGTCTACACCATGAACTCGAACAATACCTACGGATATGAAACTGCGACGTTGCGGCAAACCAGCATCAGCATCACGAACCCGACCTATCCCGATCCGTACAACGGAAAGGGATACCAGAATTACATCTCGACAGCTCCACCCAACATCGCGATCAACTCGAACAAGGTGTCGAATCCTCCGGTCTACACCTACAACCTCGGGGTTGCACGCGCGTTGACCAACGATATCTCGCTGAATGTCGATGGCATCTACTCGCGGATCACGCAGATGCCGATCAATGTAAACGTCAATACCCCGAATCCGGTGACGAGCGTCAATCCACTTACGGATTGGGGCCAGATCAACGAGGTTGAGCCAATCGGTGTCTATGGCTATCGCGCGCTGTTCTTCCGGCTCGATAAGCGCCAGTCGCACCACTACCAGTACACGGTCTCGTACACGCTGGCCAAGCAGCGCGACAACTACAACGGCAACAACTACGTTACGGACTTCTACCATCCGACGCTGGATCTGGGCACGTCTTCAGTGGATCGGCGTCACGTGCTCGTGTTGAGTGGCTCGACGCAGCTCAAGTACGGTATCACCCTCGGTGGCATCTACTCGATTCGTTCAGCCTTGCCATTGAGTGCAACGACCGGCATCGATAACAACAAAGACGGTCAGACGTCCGATTACGTTCCAGGCACTCTCAAAAATGAGCACAACTTTGACCGCCTGCTTTCGCAGGTGAATGCCTGGCGCTCAACACAATCGCTCACAGCCCTCAATCGCTCGCAGTTGCAAAGCAGCTTTTACAACCAGTTGGATATGCGGGTCAGCAAGCAGTTCAACCTTACCGAGCGCTACAAGCTCCAGGCGATTGGGCAGCTCTTCAACGTCTTCGGCACCGATAACTTTGGTGGCGTAGGAGCTTCGCAGCAAAGCAATGCTTCTGCTGCGACGTTCGGCCAGATTCTAAGTGCATACCCACGTCAACAAGGAGAGCTGGCTGTGCGCTTCCTCTTCTAAGGAAGCGATACGGCGGAGAACATCATGATGATTCATCTCAAGTCTTATAACGTTTCAGCAGTAGCGGCATTGGCATTGTTACTGATAACTCCTCTACTACATGGCCAGGCACCAGCGACGGTCAAACTGAACCTGCCTCCGGGAGTGGAGAAGCTCTGCTCCATTCCATTTGAGAAAGATGCCCGACGTCCGACGCGTGTGCAGGATGACGCTCTGAGCTGCCTGCAGGACGTAGCCGCTCGGTTGAAGAGCAGTGCAGATCATAAGTTGGTGCTGGTCGGTGTTGCCGATCCCGTAAAAGATCACGAGGGAACGGACAAAGGCAAAGAGCGAGATGCGCAGGATATGAGTGGGCTTGACACTCGTTACGACGATATCGCTGCCTATCGCGCGGTCAACGCCAAGGCCTATCTGGTTAAGTGGCTAGGGATCTCGTCCGAGCGGCTCATTCCAACAACCAACGAGAGCCGCAAGGGGCAGGACGTCGCGTTCTATCTAGTGCCAGCTGATGCCGACTTTCTGCATAACTACCTCAACACCACGCGCACGAATGAAGATCCGTGCACGGTAAAGCCCTGCTACGACCCAAGAGAAGAATCTCTGGATCCGCAACCGAGGGCAAAGATTCTCGCTCCTGGCAAGCCCGCGAGCTCCACAAAATCGACTACTTCATCCATCAGGAAGGGAACTCAACATGAAAACTAAAATCGCATCGCTCTTTCTCGCTATCGCTCTAGCTATCGTCGCGCTGCCGGCATGGGCGCACCACTCGTTTGCTTCAGAGTTCGACATCAATCAGCCGGTCACTCTGGTTGGCACGCTTACAAAACTCGATTGGGTCAATCCGCACGGTTTCATCTTCGTCGACGTCAAGGGCAAAGACGGTAAGGTCGTGAACTGGGCCGTCGAAACCGGTGGGCCCAACGCTCTGTTGCGTCGCGGCGTCCGCAAAGACGATTTCGTCCTCGGCAGCACGCTGACCATCAAAGGTTATCGCGCAAAGAGCGGTCTGCCTGTAGCCAATGGCCGCACCATCACGCTGCAGAACGGGAAGGAACTGTTTGCCGGATCGTCGGGTACGGGAGCTCCTCGCGACAACGCTGATCCTGCCGAACAGTACTAAGAGCGACTGCACATCCGGGGCTGGTGCAAGCTCGGCCAGCTTCGGATCGAATCGCCTTTTGTACGTACACCGTTGCATTCGCGCCGTAAAAGGAAACGCTACATGCTGTACTCTTCACTACGAATCATGGCCCAGATGCTGCCGGTAGTTGCATTACTCGCCACGGCAGGCTTAGCGCAAGCCGCGTCGACGGGGCTGCAACCTGGTGCGCGCATCCCTTCGTTCTCCCTCAAGGACCAGCGAGGGTTGGCACAGACCTTCGATTCACTCAAAGGTCCGAACGGGCTGGTGATCCTCTTCAATCGTTCGGCGGATTGGTGCCCCTTTTGCAAAGCTCAGCTCATCGATCTAGAGGGAGCACGAAAGGAGTTCGAGGCCAAGGGAGTGCACGTCGTCTCAGTAACGTATGACTCGCCGGACGTGCTCTCTACGTTTGCGAAGCGGCGCGGAATCCACTTTGAGATGCTGTCCGACCCTAATTCAGCAGTTATCAAAGAGTTTGGGGTGTTGAATCCTGATGCGACTGCCGATCAGGCTGGTATAGCGATTCCAAACTACTTCTGGATTGCTCCTGATGGCGTGATTCGCCATCGTCTTGCAGAGGCAGAGCTGCTCGATCGTGCGTCTGCAAGCTACTTCTATCAGCAGATCTTTGGTGGCGCGGCGGCACTGGAGCGGGCACATTCAGTGAGCGCTGCCGCAACCCCTCACGTAAAGGTGGCGCTCGGGCAGACGGATGTTGTCACCGCCCCCGGCACAAGGATCCGTTTGTGGGCCAGGATTGAGTTCGACGGAGACACACATCTCTATGCCCCCGGCGCAGAGAGCCTGGGCTACCATTCCGTGAAGCTATCTCTCAATCCCGCGGAGCTCTATGGATCGCACGCAACGAGCTATCCCACGTCCACGGTCTTGAACGTTCCGTCGCTAGGAGAGCGGATTCCCGTGTTTGAGCATGAGGTGCTGATTGCAAAAGATATATGGCCCATCCGTAACGACGAGACGGTGCAGAAGTTCGCTGCGGACCCAACACTCGTTGTCCGCGGAGTGCTGGAGTACCAAGCCTGCACGAATACGACCTGCTTCGCCCCTACCAAGGTGCCTGTTGAGTGGACGGTCGAGGTGCGAGCGTCCGATCTCGATGGTGAGCGGGTGCCGGAACCCTTACGGCGCAAATAGAAAAGCCACAAACACATCGCTTTTTAGATAAGGAAGGCTGACGGTGCTGCTCCATCTTTGCCAATGGCTCTATGCCACTCACTTCGGAACATCGATCCGCGAGTCACAGTACATGTTTCCGGTTATCGAGACGATCCACACTCTGGGGATCGCGCTGCTGGTGGGCACGATTGCAATCCTCGATCTGCGGCTATTGGGCTTTGTGATGCGTAAGGAGCCTGTCTCCCGCGTTGCGCGGCAGATTTTGCCGTGGGTGTGGGCCGGCTTCGTCGTGATGCTGATTAGCGGCTTACTGCTGTTCTGGTCTGAGGCGCAGACGAACTACTTCAACCTGGCATTTCGAATCAAGATTTTGCTGTTGATCCTGGTAGGCCTCAATCCGCTGATCTTTCATCTCACGATCTATCGCAAGGTCAATCAGTGGGAGATTGCTCCGGTTACGCCGCTACGGGCGAGACTAGCGGCGATATCTTCGTTGACTCTCTGGACCGGAATTATCGTTGCAGGCCGCATGATTGCGTACCTGCACTAAGCAAAAGAAAGATGATTATGTTGACTCTCTTCCATTGGCTTGCAAAGACCTCGCTAGCGATCGCACTGCGTGATTCCACCTGGGCCTTCGCAATCATTGAGGTGATTCACCTGCTGACGCTGGCCATCTTTGGCGGTGCGGTACTGATGGTAGATCTGCGGCTGCTCGGGATTGGATTGAAGACACAGTCTCGCTCGCAGGTATCGCGTGAGCTTTTTCCGATCGTGCTGATCGGTCTTGGCGTGATGCTTGTCTCGGGGTTTCTGCTGCTGGCATCAGGTCCGATGCGCTACTACTACAACCCCGCATTTCGTATAAAGCTGGTGCTCTTCACTGTGGCGACTATCTTTCAGATTGCGCTGCAGCAGCGAGCGGGAAGGGCAGAAGAGCAGCAAGTACGAGGGTTTTATATCGGAGCGGTAGTGTCACTGCTCTTATGGCTCAGCATTGGCTTGGCGGGCCGCGCTATCGGTTACGTCTAAACCGTGAAGTGTTTACGATGCTGAATGCGGAGCGACCTGTGCCTTGCTGCTCGTTGCGGAAAAAGTCTTAGGTGAGAACGCATCTCGTGACGAGCTCTTCGGGGTTTTGGATGCGGCCAGCGCTAAGGCCGCAATGCCAGGATCGATCAAATCCAGATCGATAGTGGAGTAGTTCAAGCGCGCGAAGCTGGAGCGCGGCGAACTGGTGTGGAAGTATGCATCACCACTCTCGAAAAGAACACCTTCTTTGCGTGCCCTTAGTTTGATTGTGTTCACGTCTTCATCCGGACGACTCTGTAACCAGATGGAAGATCCGCCCTCCGGTGTGCGGAACTCCCATTCGGGAAGATGGTGGCGCAATGAGGTCGTGATCTGTTCTGCGCGCAATTTCAGCGCGACTCTTCTCCTCTTAAGGTAGCGTTCATAGTGGCCGTGTGCGATAAAGAGTGCGAGGGCGCGCTGATTGTTCCCAGGAGGATGCCGCAGCACCAGAGATCGGAGCTGACGTAGCCGTTCGATCAGCGCAGGATGGGCCACGATGTATCCAAGGCGAAGCCCAGGTGCCAGCGTAGAAGAGAAGCTGTCGGTGTAGATCACATGCCCAGAGCGGTCCATCGCTCTCAGCGCAGGATCAGCGGCTTCGCCAAAGTGCATCTCCGGCTCGACATCATCTTCCACGATCAGAGATTGATGCCTGTGCGCCAGGCTGAGCAGCTCCTGCCGGCGCTGCAGCGTGAGCGCGATGCCCGTCGGCTCCTGATGTCCAGGGGTGACGTAGATCGTCGAGTGAGGAGAAATCTCCACCGGGAGTTCTGCGCCCAAGGCATCAACTGGAAGCGGCAAGAGGCGACCGCCACGGCGCAGAAAGAGATGACGCGCCTCGGGTCGTCCTGGATCTTCAAACGCTACAGTCGTGTTCGGCTGAATCAACACCTCGGCGAGCAGATAGAGAGCCATCTGCGAACCCATTGTGATCAGGATCTCGTTTGGCTCGGCGGTGATGCCACGCCTTGGCAGAACCCGTTCACGGATCTGATCCAGCAGGAAGGGGTCGTCACCTTCCGCCAGATCTTTCACCCAGTACTCGCTTCCCTGGGTGGACTGTGCGAGCCGACTGCACTCGCGCCATTCGGCAAAGGGAAACACACTCCGATCGACATCTCCACCTACGAAGGAATACCGATACTTTTGCCGCGAAGAGGCCAGCTTGTTTCCTGGAATGTCTTGCGTAGGTGAGAAGTAGAACGACCATACCGGCGCAGCGCCAGGCCCAGCCTCATCTGGTTTTGCCACCGCTGAATTGTCTCTGACTCCATCAGCCACATAGTGGCCACTGCGCTTGCGGGCTACAATCAGTCCCTGATCTTCGAGCGCTTCGTAGGCAAGACCTACCGTAATTCGCGCAACCCCAAGCAGCTTCGCCAGAAAGCGCGTGGAGGGCAGCCGCGCACCCTCAGGGATATGGCCGTCCAGAATTGCCTGGGCGAGGTTCATCTTCAAGGTGCCCTGCAGGGAGACGTTAGCCGCCGCAGGTGCGTGAAGAAGTTGTGTCCAGTCTGGATGGTTCTCGTGTCTCTTTTGCTTGCTCACGTCAGATTCACCATGAATCTGGCCTATCGAATCAGGTTCGATTAAGACCAAAACACACCAGCCCGCCATCAAGACGATATGTGCAGCTTTGCTTCGTCGCCCTGAGGTAGCAGGCAAGGGAAGCGCAGCAACACGGCATCGATGGAAGACTCTGTGAACGAACAGAACGGGAAGGTTCAAGTTCGCTCTTGCAAGGGATTTAGATTGGCAGGGGAGCAGGGACTAAGACTGCGCGCGTGTCCAACCAGAACAGGGAGCACTGAACTGGAAACAACAACGGCACAGGTTATAGAGAAAAAAGTCCATACATACGTAAGATACATCGGCTCGTGCAAACGGTGCCGGTTATAACGGCGTGGCACTATGAAAACTGGCCTTATCGAAGGTCTGGACTTAAGCGCCACTCCTCGGGGCAATGGACGTCTCGGCGCCTTATTCGAAATTATTCTCAAGAAATGTTGTAGCGGGGGTATATACGGGGTATTTGTCAGTAGCTTGATTGCAAGTTGTTGATTTTATGATTTTTATTTCAGGATGTGAATCCCGTCGGGGACGCCAAATTCTCATCCAGCATCGTCCAGTAAAATCCCCAAACCTATCTGCATCGACCGGCCAGATCTCTCGCTACACCGTCGCTCATGAGCATGAGAAGCGCAATCCTACGGTGGAGATTAAGCCGATCGATGTCTTGAAGCCGGTTCACACTACGAAATATGCACGCGTAGACGCTAAAGAGCTATCAGAAATGAGCTGAGAGTCCGACGCTCGATAGTCTTTCTTCATGGAGAAGGCGTGCTTACCTTGATCATCCGACACCTTCCATTAAAAGCTAAAGCGTTCATGTGCTGCACAAGACCCTCTTTTTGACAGTTTGTGTCTGCCAGATGTTTTAGATGCCAAGCTGCCGAGCAGCGCTGCGATTGCTGTATAGACGATGGGAACGCTGGCCAAGTGGTATCTATTTGGCGGCCTGTTCTTCCAATGTGGTGGCGGCTGTTGAGGGTGCCGGTTGAGGGATGTGTTTAAGGAGCCGATTCATTCCGGGAGCGATGATAGCGAAGGCCAGTGCTGCGAGCAGGCTAGCGAGACCGTTAACACAAAAGACTTTATCGACTCCGATTTTGCTGGCGAGCAGACCTGTGTACAAAGCCCCGAAGGGAGCCATGGCCATGTAGGAAAGATTGAAGAGGCTCAGGACCCGGCCTTGTTGTCTGCGCGGAGTGATGCGGAAAAGGACGTTGCTGGAGGCCGCCATCATAACCATGATCGAAAGGCCGATGATGGCCAAACCAAGGAAGCACAAAGTGGATTGAGTGCTTCGGGAGAGTGCGATGAGAGTGACTGCGAAGATGGCAACACTGATTGCGATCCAATGGGGGGCATGTTTGATTTTGCCCAAATTGCTCATCCAAAGCCCACCTACGATTGCTCCGCAGCCAATAGAAGACCAAAGGAGGCCGAGCGTCTTTGCGCCTCCATGAAGGAGGGAGGCCTTGACGGGAAGAAGAGTTGTGTAACTGGTCCCTGCAAACGCGATCAGGGCCAACAGACTCAACAGTGCGAAGGTATAAGCTGTCCCGCCTGGCAGATACTGCCCCGGAGTGCGATCGAGATCGTCTTGGGGATGGGCCGCAAGCTTGAGGTGGCCGCGGATCATCCATTGCAGTGCCCAGGCGGCGAGGTGGATGATTCCACAGAGCAGGAAGATGGATGCGCCGAAGAGATGCGCCAGCAGAACACCGCCTATTGCCGGACCTAGAAGACGCGCGGAATCATAGATGAGCGAATTAAGGGAGACAGCGCTGTTCAATTCAGACTGAGGCACGAGTCGCGTGGCGAGGACTTGGCGTACGGGAGCATCAATGCCATTGACGACCCCGAGCAATGCGCTGAGTATGATTAGCCAATTGGTATTGAGATGCGATGTTGTGACGAGTCCGCAAAGCAACAGGTCAAGGATAGCCCATCCCACCTGTGTGGCCGCGAGCAATCTCTTTGCGTGTCCGCGGTCGGTGATAGCGCCGGCGAAAAAGACAGAAACGGCCATGGGTAAGCCAGTGAGCAGACCTGCCGTGCCGAGAGTTGTCGCAGAGTGGGATTCGCGAAAGATGAGCCATGTAACGGCAACCTGCTGAATGGCGTTGGCGAAAAAGGAAGATGCCTGGGAGCAGAGAAAGAGGCGGAAGTCGCGATGGCGGAGGGCTGGGGGCAGCATGGAGGAAATGCCTATACAAATGCCGCGGCGAGCAGATCAGTAAGGAATGGATGCAATGCTGCGTCCCGTATAATCTACCAAATCTGGCGGCCAGTGTTGATGCTTGGGGGAATTACGTTTGAAGCTGCTTCTTGTTCACCAGTTTGGTTTGTGCAGCATTACCGGGGTTACAGTGATGATCGGCGAGATGCTGGAACGGATTCCGGCGCTAGATCGAGATGCACAGATAGGCTTTCTGGCGTACGAAGACTTTTCCGGCCCTGAGGCATTTGTCGCGGAACTTGAGCGGTCCTGGCATGACACCGATTGTCTAATTGGGAGCAACATTCACATTGAAGTGATGTGGGATTGCAGCGTAGCGTTGGCGCGTTGGTGCTCGGAAAAGAACATCAAACTTTATTGCAATGTACAGGACTACTGGCCTCAGCATGCGGAGGGGCTGCGAACACTTGTGCAAGACTATGGCGCGGAACTTGCGGCCGCTTCACCCTTTCTGCAAAAAACACTATGCGACCTGGGTTACCCATCCGAATTGACGCCGATGGGATGTCAGTTGCCACAGCAAGAGGTAAACACGCGAACCGACGCTGTGATTATTCAA
>Ga0207158_1144_pt3 | contig 16262 bp, 12 predicted proteins | sample Alteio_BWMinHeat_22_FD_153512 | JGI IMG/M metagenome (GOLD analysis project Ga0207158, IMG submission 153512) | Enriched cells from forest soil in Barre Woods Harvard Forest LTER site, Petersham, Massachusetts, United States -... | ecosystem: Environmental > Terrestrial > Soil > Temperate forest >... | reverse complement strand
AGGTAATGAAAGACACGCTCACCGAAGCGATGGACATCGACGGCCTGATCGAGATTCTGCGTGGCATCGATAGCGGTGCAATTCAGTGCCTCGCCGTTGACACGCCGGTACCCTCGCAGTTCGCGCATGAGCTGGTGAATGCGGCGCCGTACGCGTTTCTCGATGAGGCGGGTACAGAAGAGCGCCGCGCTCGCGCGGTCTCACTGCGTCGTTCATTGCCATCCTCTGTTGCTGAAGACGCAGGGCGTCTCGATCCTGCGGCAATTGAGACTGTGCGCAAGCAGCTATGGCCCGACGTGCGTGATGAGCACGAGCTGCACGACCTGCTGTTGTCGCTGGTGTTGTTGCCATCGCTCTTCGTTGATGGGTTCAAGGCTGATGCAGAGAAGGATGTGCGCCACTGGCCGCACTTCTTCGCACGACTGGCGGAGCAGGGAAGAGCACAGCAAGTTACCTTCAACAACGCCTCCTGCTGGGTTGCGACGGAACGCATGCCTTACGTTGCCGCGTTACAAGGCGAGACGTCCGACTTTAATAAAGAAGACGCCGCAAAGCTCGCAGTGCGTGGCTGGATGCAGATCCTCGGACCCACGACCTCCAGCAACCTCGGCACGCTGCTCGCCATCGAGCCGGGCTCGATCTTGCAGGCGTTGCTGGCGATGGAGATGCAGGGTCTTGCCATGCGCGGAGTCATCGAACTCGGCCAGCCTGCGAACGATCATGAGATCGAGTGGTGTGAGCGTCGCATCCTGCAGCGTATCCATCGACTGACGTTGCAAACATTGCGCAAGCAGGTGGAGGCTGTGCCTCCCGCAGCGTACATGAATTGGTTGCTGACCTGGCAGCATCTCGCGCCGAAGACACAGCTCGCCGGCGAAGAGGGTGTTCTCTCCGCGCTGGAGCAGCTCGAAGGCTACGAAGCCCCTGCTGTCGAGTGGGAGCGCACCATCCTTCCGAACCGCATCGCTCAGTACGATCCGAAGTGGCTCGACAATCTCTGTCTCTCCGGCGCTATCGGTTGGGGACGTATCTCGCCGCATCCGGCGTGGTCGATTGGAGAGGGAACTGCTCCGCGTCGTGTCATCCCAACCAACGCTGCACCCATCGCCTTCTATCGCCGCGAGACTGCGGCTTGGTTGCCGATTGCACTCGAACAACAATCTGTGGACGAGCAAACGCTGACTGCAGCGCTCAGTCCGAACGCAATGCGTGTGCGCATGTTGTTGCAGCAACGGGGAGCCTGCTTCACTGCCGATCTGCAGCGCATGACCGGCCTCGATGCACGCGAGACGCAGCATGCGTTGTGGGAGCTTGCAACCGCAGGGTTGGCTGCAGCCGATGGATTCGATCAACTGCGTGCATTGATGGACCCGCGCCGCAAGAAAAATCTCACCCCCGAACACGGTCGCCGCGCAGTGCGCACCACTGCGGGCCGCTGGTCGTTGATCACGCCGGAGACACCGTTTCAGGAGACTCCAAGCGAAGCGGCACGCCGTGCCGACACCGCACTCGAATCGCATGCGCGCTTACTGCTGCGCCGTTATGGCATCCTTTTCCGCGATCTACTGGAGCGCGAGACCACCGCTCCGAAGTGGCGCGATCTGCTCGGCATTCTTCGCCGTCTCGAGGCGCGCGGAGAGATTCGTGGCGGGCGCTTTGTCTCCGGTTTCGGCGGCGAGCAGTACGCATTGCCCGAGGCCGCAGACAGCCTTCGTGCTCACCGTCGCCGCCCAACGTCGGACGAGACGATCACCGTCGCCGCCGCTGACCCGTGCAATCTCGCCGGCATCGCCGTCTCCGGTACACGCATCTCCGCAATCCCCGGCAGGTCGGTGGAGTTTCGAAACGGCGTGGTGGTTGGCCAGGAAGCCGTGATCAACCAGCTGCGCTCCAATGAGATCTCGGACACCGGTGTGTCACAACAATCCCCCCAAGGCCCGGCGGCCTTAGGATTGTTCTAGAGAGCCATGTCCGTCGAAGACCCAACTCCAGCGAACGCCGAGCCGCTAACACCCGAAGACTTCTACTACGACGGGCCGTACCTCGTCTTCACGCGTGAGTACCATCTGAAGCGCGGCTACTGCTGCAACTCAGGCTGTCGTCACTGCCCGTACGGTGATGATAGCGACGACTCTAAAACGGAGTCGAAGTAGGAAGAGCAGGCACTGGATCGCCGGAGCGACCTGCCGGACGCCGATTTTCGAGACCCTTGGCCGTTTGCACCAACGACAGAATGCGGGGATCTTTCCGGTACTTCGACAGCACGTTGTCGCCGCGCATCTCGTCCATGATGTCGAAGCCAGACTCAGCCGCCATGCCCAGCCAATGGACGACCGTTGTATCGTTACCCTGCTTGCCTGCGATGCGTGCCATCTCGAAGCAGTAGCGTCCGCGATCTGAAGCGGTCTGCATCTGCGTCCGCATGCCGCCCGTGCCGTGATATTCGAAGATGTGCGGATCAAGCCGTATGGCGGTTTCGTACTCCTTGCGCGCCCGGTCAAACTCTTTCTGCGAAAAGTAGGCTGTCGCGAGATTGGAGTGGAAGGTGGCTGACTTCTTATCCAGCTTGATGGCTTTCTTGTAATCGCCAACTGCGCGGCCGTATTGAGTGAGAACGTATTCGACGGAGGCGAGGTTGTTCCAGCCTTCAGGGTCCTTCGGATTGATCTGCGTGGCGCGTTTGAAGTTCAACTGAGCTGCCTGCATGTTCTCCAGTTCCATCTGGGCAACGCCGATCTTGTTGAGCAACACGACCGACCTGCCTCCTCCGCGTGTCAGCGCGTACTGGTAGTACTCCACCGATTCATCGGGAAACTTACGTGCGCGCAATACATCTCCAGCCATTTCGAGTCGCTCAGCGTTTGCGGTCTTGGGGTCGGGGAGATGGGGTTCTAGGATCTTCCAGTCATCGCTGGCGTGACGACGCTCTACCGGTGTGAGCGCCATGCGTGCGGCAGCCTGCGCGCTGCCAGGTTGGGCGGCATCGCCCGGGCTGTCGGCCTGAGCACGCGCATTGGTGCTGGCCAAAAGAAGTAGGAGACTGGCGGAAGCGGCGAGAAACGAGCGCACGGCGCGACACCTCAGAGGGGAGACGAAACTCATCTTCCTCCGGGAATCGCGCTGTGTCAATGCACCAGTTTGTGGCGGGCCGGTAGGCCGCGTTACATTGCCTTCGCCGGGCTAGCAGTTGTCGGCGCCGCAGCGGGAGCCGCTGCCGGCGCAGGGGCGCGCACGATCACTGCCAACCGCGGAAAGCTGAAGCTCATACTCGCATCGTCGATCACCTGGATCTGGCAGATGTAGGTGCCGGGCTTCAACTTGTTGATCGGCACGTCGAACTGGAACGCGACGGCATCCCGCTCCGGCACGTCGATGGCATCGTGCTCGACCATCGGAGTTTCCAGCACGCGTACGCCGGCGGAGTTGATGAACTGAATGCTGGTCAGCACCTTTACGGGGGCGTTGGTATCCGGCTTCGCCGCTGCAGCCTTCGGATCAGGCTTCGCCGCAGCAGGCGGTGTCGCACCGTCTGAGAGCGGAGCCGCAGGTGCCGCGCCCTGCTTGGTCGGATCGTACACCTCGTAGAGGAAGTACATGTGCTGATCGGTGCGGAAGACGTGGGGCACATTCTGCTCCCACTCGAGGCCATCGCGCACCAGTGGGCTGATGGACTTCTTGGTGTTCGGAGCGCGCTGGTTGGAGACGACCACCGAGCTCAGCTTGAGGCTGGACTTGCGCAGATCGGGAACGACGATGTCCGTCTCAAAGCTGCCCATCTGTCCGGTCTGGTTCTCGCGCACCACAAACTTTAGGTGATATTTACCCGGAGCGAGCTGGAAGCCGGTGTTGTACTGCACGTTCTTGCTCTGCACCTGGGAGTCGTCGGTGTTGAGTTTCACGGTATCGCGGGCCTGGCCGACGATGATGCCCTGCGCGTTCTTCACCTGGCCAAGCACATCGATGTTGGCCTTGCTCTTATCGCCATTCTTGACGAATGGAATATAGCGCGCCGGAACAATCAGACTGACCGGGATGAAGAAGCTGTTGTCAGTAAGGCGGAAGTAGAGCGCCTGCAGCAGCACCTGCACATCGGTAGCCGGCAGGTCGCTCCGCATCTGCTCCATCAGCATCTGTTCGCGGTCTTGCGTGTTGGCGTGTGTGAAGTCTGCCTGCGCGTAATAACCTGGCCGGGTCTCAATCTTCACACCGGGGCGATTCACCTTCACAGACAGATTGCGATAGGTGCCGTCCTTCTTGTCGTTGAGCGGACGATACCCGAGGATGTAATACGCCTGCGTGTCGTGCTGAATCTGTTGGAACGCAGGTGCGAAGTCGTTGGAATCAAAGAAGGCCTTGCCGCCTGTATCGCTTGCGATGGTGGCAAGTGTCTCCTGCGAACTGAAGTTAGAGCTCAGTGCAGACTGCATCGCCGCGCCGCTGAATGTTCCCGTACCGCGTGAGCTGCCCTTCGATGCATCTCCTAGGGCCGAGATCGCCTGCAGTCCGCGCGAGTCCTGCGTGTAGATCGCCATGTTGGCTTTCACTGCGGCATTCGTCGCGGCGCGCAGGCTGGCCTGGTTTTCAATGCCTTGGCGAGTGAGCCCGCCGCTGAAATAGAGCATGCTCTTGCGCTGATCGAGACGCTGCAGGCTGCGTGCGATGGCCTCGATGGCGTAGAGCTCACGGTCGGTGTTCAGTGCGTTGAACTCGGTATCATCCGCAGCGTAGGTGGAGGCGTCGTCCGAGGTGCCATCGGTAGAGCCACCTTCGTTGCCTGCGGCGAAGCCAGCACCTTCGCTGCCGTTGTACTTGCCTACAGTCTTGAGCAGTGTGGCTTTGTCGTTGGTGAAGTCCTGATCGAGGCTCAGGCCGGTGGCGAAGCTCACGCACGCGACTAAGTCGGCGGGCTGCATCTGGGTGTTGATGTACTTCTGTGCGGCTTCGACGGAGCGGTCTACGTCTTCGGGCTGCATGCTGCTGAGGTCGAAGAACAGGACGATGAGCCGATGGTCGCGTAGCTCTTTGTCGTCGACTCCGAGGATCTCGTTGTTCAGAATGTCCGCGACGGACTTCTGTTTTCCGCTGACGGTCGCCTTCTCGTTCAACGCCGCAGCTTCGTCGACGTTCTGAAAGTCGAAGCTGGCAATCTTCTGCGGCTTACCGTTTTCGAGAATCGTGAAGTCTGAGGCCTTCAGGTCTTTGATGATCTCGCCGGTCTTGCTGTCGCGGGCAACGACGTTCGTCAACACCATGTTGGACTGGATGCGAATGACGAAGTTGCGCGCATTCTGATCGCCTTGCTGTTGCACCTGGCCGACGGGTGCCTGTGGCGGCTGAGTTGGAGCCGCGCCATTCTGCTGGGCGATGCCGTTGACTGGCCCGGCGATCATGAATGCCGTGAGTGCCGCAGCGATTGATTTCGTTAACATGCCGTTCTCCATCTCTCTGCTCCTCATCGGGTTAGAACCGGTACCGCGCTGTGTAGACCACAGACCGCATCGGGGCGGCGTTGAGCACTTGCCCATAGGTCGTATGGTTCAGGGTCGTGTCGATGCTCGAATACTGCACGATATTCAGCGCGTTATTGGTCTGCAGTTGGAACATCAGCGATCGCGTGTCACCCAACTGGAAGATGCGTGACAAGGTCGCGTTCACACTCACCGTTCCTGGCAACTCGATCGAGTTACGTGAAGCACTGCCGAAGGTGCCGGTGGCGGGGGCAGTAAAGGCAGCCTTATTGAACCACTGGTCTTTCGTGCGTGGCCCGCTGATGGACTGAGTAAAGTCCCGGTTCGGCCGAAGTCCATTGGCTCCTGTCGCAGCCTCAGCTACCGTCAGGTTGTAGACCGGCGTTTGATACCCACCTGTTGCGAAGGTGTACATGCCGCTCAAACCCCAGCCGTCGAGGATCTTTGCTGCAACGCCGCCTTTGTTTAGGTAGGCCCGACCGGGTCCGAAGGGAAGCTCCAGCAGGAAGTTACCTGAAACCTTGTGACGTACATCGAAGCTGCTGTTCGCCTCTTCGGCCTGAAGGTTTGCGTCGTCCTGTGCCGGCAGACCGCCACCACCACCACCAAGCGCGGAGGCGTTATCGATCGAGTGGCCATACGTATACGTGGCGCCGAGCGAGATGCCTTTTTGCAGCCGCTTGTTGACGTTCACTACCAACGAGTTGAAGCGCGAGAAGGCGACCGAATCGTCGTAGGTGAAGACTTCGGCGTTGGGGTTCAGCAACGAGGTAGCGGTGCGATTCGGAATGCGCAACATGTCCTGATCACCACCACGCGAACCGTTGTAGCCGATGTTGAGCACGATTCCCTGTGGCAGTGTCTTCTGCAGGTTGAGATTCCAGAGCTGCAGCCACGGCAGGCGATAGTTCGGATTGACGGCGTAGCTGTTCTGCACGGCGACGGTGGAGCAGTTAAAGCCGTTCGCGAGGGTCACCTTTGAAGGAACGTTGGGCGATGCGCCGGTGCAACCCTGTGTGCCTTTAATCGTGGGCGTGACGACGGTATTCGTCTGGGTAACCGCGAATGGCTGCTGAAAGGCGAGATTGTGTGCGAACGAGTTGTACTGGTTGGTGGTGTAGTTGATGCCATAGCTGCCGCGCAGTACGGCGTTCTTGATCTTTGGTAGCCGATAGGCGAAGGCAAGTCTGGGCGACCACAGGTTGTGGTCTGGTTTGATCAGCGAGTCTGGATATTGCATGCCCGTTACTGAGCCAACCTGCCCAGGCAACACGACTGCGATCTGGCTGAAGTCCGCATTGTGGTCGAGGTTGACAAGGTGGTTGTTCTTCTCTGACAGCGGAGAGAAGTATTCGTAACGCAAGCCAAGGTTAAGCGTCAGGTTCGCTGCCAGACGCCAGTCGTCCAGCACATAGCCGTCGTAGACCCATTGGCGCAGATAATTTTTCGACTGGCTCGCCTGAATGGTAGTTGTCTGCGGCAGCCCTAGAAGGAAGTCTGCAAAGCTATAGCCAGTTGCAGGGCAGTCGGTGCCGTCGACAACACATGCGCCGTTCGCCGGGTTTTGCGTGGCGTAACCGGTGAAGGAGAAGTTTCCCATCACGTTGCCGCCGCCGGTTGCGTCGGAGTGGACGCGGCGAAGGTCGCCACCCCAGCGCAGGTTGTGCTGCTTCCAGCGCCAACTCATGAAATCAGAGAAGCTGATCGTCTGCCCGATCGCCTCGCTAGGTTGTCTGTCGCTCAATCCGCTGAGACCACCGCTAAAGGTCAGTCCCGGAAAGCCATAGTTGAGCGGATTGTTCTGCACGACGCTTGCAGGGGTGCCTGCGGCTCCGAGAAGGACGCCCGCATCGATCGAGGGGTTATGGGTGCCATTGGTGAAGTAGTTGGTCGAACTGCTATTGGATCGGTTGAACGTCAAGGTCAGATTGTTGCGGAACCGCCCATAACCCAATGTGTGTCCGAAGCTGAAGCTATAGCCTGTGGTGTCAGTGTTGCCGCCAAGCAGTACAAAGGCTGAGTGCGAATCGGATGCAGTGTGGGAGTAGCTGCCCGAGAAACTGATGTTCTGCGTCAGCACCTTGGGCACATTCTGATTCTGCCGCGCGCCTGCGCCGCCACGAGCACCTCCGCCTACACCACCACGGCGGCCTCCGCCTCCGACCTGCGCTCCGAAGTTGCGGGTAAAGCGTAACGAGCCACTCTCGGTATGTATTGCGTTGTTGATTACGGCTCCGTAGTTATTTCCAGAGTTCGGATCGCTGACGTTGGGCTCGGGAAAGAGACTCAACAGCGCCTTGGCCTGACTGGTGATCTGTGAAGGCGAAAGGGTGTTGTTCAGAATCTGGTTTCCTGTGGCTGGATCGTACAGCGTCACGGGTAGAACTTTTCCATTGACGTTCTCCGTCAAGCCAAAGAAGTTACCCGCGCGTTGGAGATCTGTCGGCACAACAGCGTTGAGAACCGTAGGAGTCGTGTTGTGCGTAAAAGCGAGATTGAGAAAGAGCGACTGACGGAGATTGGGTTTGATCCAACCCGGGATATAGGGTGAACCCGTGGCACTTACCGTAAGAGCATTGTGGCTGTTTTCTGTCGCCTGATGAGTTTGTCCTGTGGGCGACCAAGGCTGTGCATTCAGAACACCGTTGCTGCCGGTGTAACCGACGTTGCCGTGGATCTGGTTTTGATTGAACTGACGGAAGCCGCCAAAGCCACCACCGCCTCCGGGGCCTCCAAAACCACCGCCGCCACCACCTCCGCGTCCTCCGCGTCCACCACCACCGCCGGCTCCGCCACCACCTCCGCGTCCGCCGCCCGGACCACCGGGTCCACCCTGCATCATTCCACTCAGCATTCCTGCGATTGCAGTGTTATCTCCGCCGAAGCCGCCGCCCCCGCCGCCCTGCGCCTGCATGGCGGCCATGCGCTGCTGAATATCGTCCTGGCTGTAGCCTGCGAGTCCGTTCACCTGACCGATGGAGCCGCTGGTGACGATGGAGTCGGAGGAGATGTCCGCCATGCCGGAGTTGTCTGCACCACCGGACGATTCTCCGCCAGCAGTCGCAACAGAGTTCTCTGCCGTCGAGCCCGCATCGAGTCCGTTGTCGTTCGCGTCGAGTTGCTGTGTTTGCGAGCCCGCGGTTGCGCGTCCACCGGTTGCGGTACGTGCGCCCTGGCGGATGACCTGGCGATTGCGCGCTCCAGCAGGGCGATTTGCCGCAGTTTGATTCGTCGCTGGCGTCTGTCCTGCAGCCTTCGCAGCTTCGTTTGCAAGACTTGGCGTCTGAGAGGCCGCTGCAGCGCGGTCGGTTGCGGCTTTTGTTGCGGCTTGCTGTGATGCTGCCTGCGCCTCGGCGCGGCTTGCCAGCTGCACGCCGAAGTCGGCGAGCTGATCGCTGCCGGTCAACGTGATCTCTTTGCTTGTCTCCGCGAAGCCGGCGAGGTCAGTCGCCAGCTCATACTTCGCACCGACTGGAACCTTTAATAGGTAGGCGCCATTTGTGTCAGTGGTGGTGGCGTAGGTCTTGCCTGCGGGGTCGGTTGCGGTCACGCTCACGCCGGGCAGGGGAAGTCCGCCGGGCTTGGCCGGATCACCGGCTACAACCGTTCCGTGAATGGTGCCGTTCGTCGTCGCTGTTTGAGACGCGGGGGCCGTTTGTCCCACCGCCGCTGCCACAGACCCAAGAAGTACCGCCAAAGAAATCAGTCGTAGCACTTGCCGCTCCTGCCTACCCTGTGTGGAGTGAGGGTGACCTGTGCAGATACAGACGCAACCTCAATCCGAAAGACTCCCGGGGCTACATTTTTCGTAGGCCCGTGCGTAAAGCCATCCATTCCAATGGCTTGCGAACGGCGTTGCACCTGATGCGATACACTCGCGCCATGGCGGGCACCGCGCACAGGCATCGGCACAAACACCACCACTCTGAGATCCACTTCAAGTCTTCCGAGGTAATTCGAGACATCGTCTTCGGTCTTTCGGATGGACTGACGGTACCCTTCGCGCTAGCTGCAGGAATCTCCGGCGCGGTGGCTTCGTCGCACATTGTGGTGTTGGCAGGCTTCGCGGAGATCGCCGCCGGCAGCATCTCCATGGGGTTGGGTGGCTATCTGGCAGCGCATGGAGACGCCGAACACTACTTCACCGAGCGTGGACGCGAAGAGAAAGAAGTAGTCGAGCGCGTCGCCGACGAAGAAGAAGAGATCTTCGTCATCTTTGAGAAGTACGACGTGCCGCGTGACGCCGCGAAACCGGTGCTCGAAGCGCTGAAGAAGAATCCGAAGCAGTGGGTCGATTTCATGATGCAGTTCGAGCTGGGCCTAGAGGAGCCTGACCCGCGACGTGCTTTGCGCAGCGCGGCGACGATCGCTGGAGCTTATATTGTGGGCGGCACCGTGCCGCTGTTGCCGTATCTGCTGGCGGGCTCCGATCTGAAGCTTGCGTTGCATGAGTCAGTGGTCATCACGCTGCTGGCGCTGGTCATCTTCGGAGCGGTGAAGGGTAGGGCATTAGGCACCAACTGGATCAAGAGCGCCGTGCAGACGGTGCTGATCGGCGGGGCAGCGGCCGCCGCGGCGTATTATCTGGCGAGGCTGCTCAACGCGGGGCACCCGTAGGTTTTTGTCATCTCGATCTCATCGAGGAGCATCAGAAGATCATGGCCACATTCGCAACCGCTCTCACTGAGAAGCTTGTCGCCCGTTATCGCCAGGTCCGCGACACGACGCTGCGCTTTACTGCGCCGCTCAACGTAGAAGACATGATGGTGCAGTCCTGCGATGAGGCCAGCCCAACAAAGTGGCATCTCGCGCACACGACGTGGTTCTTTGAGACCTTCATTCTGAGCGAGTTCGCGGCGGGCTACAAACCGTTCCATCCCGACTTCCGTTGGCTCTTCAACTCCTACTACAACGCAGTCGGCGACCAGCCAGAGAAAAAGCTGCGCGCCAGCTTCTCGCGCCCTCCGCTGGCAGATATCCTTGCCTATCGCGCGCACGTCGATGCGGCGATTGCTGCGCTGCTAACTTCAGAACAATGTAGTGACGAGGTGCTGCGCCGCGTCGTGCTAGGCCTCGAGCACGAACAGCAGCATCTCGAGCTGGCACACTACGACATCAAACACGCGCTCTACACCAACCCGCTGCACCCCGCGTATCTCCCACCACTGACAACTTCGAATACACCGGCTGTCGCCGCTACGCTGCAGTGGCTCGACTACAACCCCGGCCTCACGCAGGTCGGTCTCACGCTGGATGCTGCCGATCCTGAGGCGTTCGCATGGGACAACGAGACGCCGCAGCATCCGGTCTTCGTCGCGCCATTTCGTCTGGCATCGCGCCTGGTGACGGTGAGCGAGTATCTCGCCTTCATCAACGACAACGCCTACACCCGACCAGAGCTCTGGCTATCCGAGGGTTGGGATGCAGTGCGCGAATACGGCTGGCAGGCTCCGCTCTATTGGCAGCGCAATGCGAACAGCGCAAGCGGATGGCAGATCTACACCATGCGCGGCGTGCATTCACTGGAAGATCTAGTCGCGACACCGGTCTGCCACATCAGCTTCTTCGAGGCGGATGCCTACGCCCGCTGGGCCGGTCATCGCCTGCCCACCGAGCAGGAGTGGGAGTGCGCGGCTTCGACACTAGGACAACCGCAAGGCAATCTGCTGGAGTCCGCTGCGTTGCATCCAGTGGTGACGACCGGCGGCAACGATCTGCAACAGATGTACGGCGATGTGTGGGAGTGGACGGCTTCGCCCTACACAGGCTATCCCGGCTACAAACCACTGCCCGGAGCGTTGGGCGAATACAACGGCAAGTTCATGTCTAGCCAGATGGTACTGCGCGGCGGAAGCTGCGTGACCCCACTCGCGCATATCCGCCCGACGTATCGGAACTTCTTCCATCCCGGTACGCGCTGGCACTTTGCAGGCTTGCGGTTAGCGACTTAGGCTGATAGTTGGTGCCACCCTTCGGGAATGACAACCAAAGTGCTTGCCTATAGAGCTTTCTGGGCTCTGAGCCACAATCCTGAGCTGTCGCGTAATATGGACGCACCCGAAATCTACGAGGTGCACGATGAAGAAGATCTCCATCGCCGTCCTTTCGCTCGCTCTCGCCACGGCACACGCACAAAATGCAAACCACTGGGTAGGAACCTGGACTACCTCCCCAGTAGTGACGACCTCGACCGGCACTGCCGTCATCCTCGGCACAATGCCTTATCCCGCACCTGCGGCAGCAGCATCGACCAACGCTCCAACTGCCGCGGCTCCGGCGCGTCCGGCTCCGGTGCGCCTTGGTACCAGCGACATCACGTTCCGCCAGATCGTTCACATCTCGCTCGGCGGCAGCCAGGTCCGCGTGGTCTTCACGAACGAGTATGGCGAGGACGCTCTCAAGATTGGTGCGGCTTCGGTCCAGCCGGTGGCCGCGAGCGGCACTGCATTGCAGCCACTTACGTTCGGCGGCAAGCCGGGCATCGAAGTTCCTCCAGGAGCAATCGCAATCAGCGACCCGGTAGTGTTGAAGACGGCCCCTCTCAGCGATCTTGAGGTAAACCTCTTTCTCCCCGCACAGACCATCAGCCGCATCACACGCCATACCGGCGCGCTGCAGACCAGCTATACCGAGCCCGGCAATACGGTAGCGTCTGCTCGTTCAGCCTCCGCCACTCCCATCTACTCGTGGTCGTTCCTAAAGTCAGTCGATGTGCTCGCTCCGGCAAGCGCAGCAGCCGTCGTCTGCTTCGGAGACAGCATCACCGACGGAGCCTACGCCACGCGCGACAAGAACGCCCGCTGGCCCGATGACCTCGCCCGCCGGCTGCAGGCCGATCCGCGCACGAAGAATCTCGCGGTGCTCGACGAAGGAATCGGCGGCAATCGCGTGCTGCGCGATAACACCGGCCCAAGTGCGCTGGCGCGCTTCAACCGTGACGCACTCGATCAGGCTGGAGTGAAGTACATCATCCTGCTGGAAGCGATCAATGACATCGGCCATGCGCACCGCACGACTCCCGCTCCGGACGAACCCATCACGGCGGACGATATGATCCAGGGCTACATGCAGCTCATCGAACGTGCGCATGCGCGCGGCATCAAGGTGATCGTCGCGACGCTCACTCCTTATATGGGAGCGTCGTATGCCTCACCCGAGGGCGACAAGCTGCGCCGCGACATCAACCAGTGGATTCGCACGACCAAGGCGACGGACGGCATGATCGACTTCGACAAGGCCACGCTCGACCCGGCCCACCCGGATACGTATCTGCCAGCCTTTGACCATGGAGATCACCTGCATCCCAGTGATGAGGGGCTACAGTCGATGGCGAACGCTATCGATATCTCGTTGTTCACGAAGTAGTCAGGCTAAAACAAATAGGCCGCTCCCCAAAAGGAGCGGCCTCATTCTGTTTCGAAAAAAGTTTAGGCTGAAGCAGCCGGTTGGAATCCATCGCATCCGCTGATCGGGGTGACCTTCAGGTGCAGCGCTGCATGCTTGGGGTGGCCGCACTCGTCCAGCATCACGGCGTCGGCCTGCTTGCTGGTGTGAATCGTCACCAACACATTGTTATTGCTGTGGTGTTCACCGAAGTGGGTACAGAGCCCGCACTGTCCGTCATGAATTGCCTGCATGGGAAACCTCCTGGTCGTTCGGTTCGTAGTTCAAGCTCGCAACTATAGGACTGCATTCCGGGCTGGGGCCGTTGCTCCGTCACGCCGAACCGAGCCCGAGAGTGTCCATCCTGGCCCCGAACCCATGGGGAATCAATACATACGATCAAACAGAAATCCCACGAACAGGTAGCGGAGGAATCTCATCAACCTTCTGCCTCGATCTGCATCCAATGTGGAACAAAGATTCATCGAACCCAGATAGACTGGAGCCCATTGTGACCCCCTTTGCCGAGGCACCCGAAGCCCTCGAAGTCACCACCGCGCACGCCGTCGCGGTCGAAGCTCGTCGTGGTCTCACCTCTGTGCCGCGCACGCTCTCGCCCTGGCTCTTCTACGACGCTTTGGGCTCGCATCTCTTCGAACAGATCACCGCGCTGCCGGAGTATTACCTCACCCGTATCGAGCGCGACCTCTTCCGCGCCCACGCCTCTGAGATGCTGCGTCTTGCCGCACGAGAGATGCCGCTGACGTTGGTGGAGCTCGGCGCCGGCACCGCGACGAAGACCGGCATCCTGCTCGAAGCCGCGGTGCAGCATCAGCCTGAAGTGCTTTACCAGCCGATCGACGTCTCCGAGACCGCGCTGATCGAAGCAGCGGACAACATCGAGCGACACCTCCCTGGAGTTGCTGTTCACTCGCAGATCGCGGACTACACGGCGAGCGCCTTTACCGTGGAGCGGCCACGCGACCATCGCGTCCTCGCGCTCTACATCGGCTCCAGCATCGGCAACTTCGCGCCTGAGGAGGCGGCGAAGATCCTCGGCAATCTGCGCGCGCAGCTCCAGTTCGGCGACACGTTGCTGCTGGGCATTGATCTCGCCCCCAGCCGCCAGAAGCCCGTCGACACGTTGCTGGCGGCATACGATGATGCCGCTGGAGTGACCGCCGCCTTCAACCGCAATATTCTCGACCGGCTCAACCGCGAGCTGCGCTCCAGCTTCCGTCCAGAGAGCTTCCGCCATCAAGCGCGCTGGAACGCGAGTGACTCGCGCATCGAGATGCATCTTGAGAGCCTGGCCGAGCAGACGGTACATGTTCCGGCGAACTCCGCCGGGCCGGGACTTATGCTGAACTTCCACCCCGGCGACACCATTCATACCGAGAACAGCTATAAGTTCACAGAGGGCGCGCTGGCGCATCTGCTGCACGTTTCACACTTTGCCGAGATGAAGCAGTGGCGCGACGAGCGTGACTGGTTCTCCGTGATCCTGGCTGAGGCCATCTAGATTCCGCCGAACTAGATTCCGCCTAAACCAGCTGGATTCATAGCATTGGGCCTTGCGGCAGCTACAATTTAAGCAATGGCCTTCCTCCCAGAACTGTCGGGCAGCGCCCACTGGCGCTACGCCTGGCTCGTTGTCGCGTCAGGAATCGCCGGCGCGATGAACGCTCTCGCCGGCGGGGGATCGTTTCTTTCTTTCCCGGCGATGATGGGGATGGGCGTTCCTCCGATCCAGGCCAACGCCACCAACACCGTCGCGCTCTGGCCGGGCCAACTGACGTCGATTCTCGCGTTACGCAAAGATGTTCGCCGCGATCTGCTGCCTGCGGTTCTGGTGACGTCGCTACTCGGAGCGATCTGCGGCGCTGAGGCGCTACTGCATACCAAACAGCTCACCTTCGAACGCCAGATTCCATGGCTGCTGCTAGGTGGATCGGTGCTCTTTGGCATCAGTGGCCCTGTCTCGCGCTGGATTCGTGGCCGCGCCGAACAGACGCATGAGGAGAGCACGCCTCCGTTCCTTCCACTCTGCCTTGCGCTGTTTCCGGTCTGCTTCTACGTCGGGTACTTCGGTGCGGGCGGAGGGTTGCTCATTATGACGGTGCTCGCGCTCTTCGGCGTCGAACGCATGAGCACGCTCAACGCGATGAAGGTCGTCTCCGCGGGAACATCGAATCTTACCGCGATCATCACCTTCATCCTGAGCGGCGCGGTGGTCTGGCACTACTGCTTTATCTCTATGATCGCTGCTGGCCTGGGCGGCTATGCCGGGGCACATTGGTCGCGGCGGCTCTCGCCCGGAGTGCTGCGCACCATTGTTGTCGCCACCGGGTGTACGATTGCCGCGTACTTCTTCTGGAGGCAGCGATGACCGGGCACTGGGGTGAGATTCTCGGCTTCGCCGCTGGCTTCTGCACGACTGTATCTCTGCTGCCGCAGCTATTGAGAATTATTCGCCTACGCAGTGCACGCGATGTGTCGCTCGAGATGTTCCTGCTCTTCACCGGTGGAGTCGTCTGCTGGCTGATCTACGGCGTCATGCTGCACTCGCGCCCCATCGTCGTGTGGAACGCAATCACGCTCGTGCTCTCGGTCGGCATCCTGATCGCCAAGCTGCACTTTGACCGCAACGCCACGCACGAGATCGTGCATCCACTTAGCAAAGAAGGAGATTCATGAGTCACGAGGGTATTCGAATCGTCACAGCGGAAGAGGCCGCACGCGCCGAGAAGGCTGACGTCAAGCTTCCAGTAGAGGCGGTCGCCCCAGCAAAGGTCCGCGTGAAGCTAACTGAAGGCACCGGTATGGAGATCGACTGGCGCGATGGCCACAAGAGTTCGTGGACCTTCACCTGGCTGCGCCACGCCTGCCCCTGCGCCACCTGCCACGAAGATCGCCAGGCAGCCGGCCGCGCTCCTGGTATTCCGAAGCCTAAGCCAGCAACTGCACTACCGATGTACGAAGCCCCACCAAAGCCGAACGAGGTAACGCCCGTAGGCAAGTACGCGCTGAAGTTCAAATGGAACGACGGCCACGAAAGCGGAATCTACTCGTGGGACTACCTACGCCGAGTCTGCCGCTGCGAAGACTGCACCAAAGCCACGGTCTAGCTCTGTTCAATGAGCGAAAGTTCTCGAACGAGTGCTTCGGTTTCGTAGTTTTTTGTTTGTCATTCCCGAAGGGAATCTGCGTTTAAGATCCCTTGTCGAGCCACTCCGTGCTCATCACGAGAAGCTGCAATGTGTCCTAAATCACCATAGTAGGAGTAGCCGCAATCAACTGCTGCGTATACTCCTCACGCGGACGCTCACAAACCTCATCCACAGTCCCAGTCTCAACTAACCTCCCGCGCAGCAACCGGAACTCGATCGTCGTCGCTTTCTTGCGATCTGT
>Ga0207158_1149_pt1 | contig 16341 bp, 15 predicted proteins | sample Alteio_BWMinHeat_22_FD_153512 | JGI IMG/M metagenome (GOLD analysis project Ga0207158, IMG submission 153512) | Enriched cells from forest soil in Barre Woods Harvard Forest LTER site, Petersham, Massachusetts, United States -... | ecosystem: Environmental > Terrestrial > Soil > Temperate forest >... | reverse complement strand
TCTGCAGACGTTGCAATTGCCCAATGGTTTGCAGCCGCAGCTCTCGCCCTGGTCGCCTATCGGTGAGATCTATCGCTATCAACTTACCGGACCCTACTCGCTCAACGATCTGAAGGCCTGGCAGGACTGGACCGTGCGGCGCGAGCTGAAACAGGTCCCCGGTGTGATTGACATCACCACCTTCGGCGGTACGACGAAGCAGTATCAGGTCGAGCCTGATCCCGCCAAGCTGCTTGCTTACGGCGTGACATTGCCGCAGGTGATCACCGCGATCCAAAACAGCAATGCAAATGCCGGCGGCAACTACTTAACAGTGGGCGAGCAGAACATCAATGTGCGTTCGCTTGGTTTGCTGAAGAATCTCGACGACATCCGCAACGTTGTCGTCGCTTCGAAGAACGGCACTCCGGTGCTGGTGCGGGACGTTGCTGTCGTTCAAGAGGGCTTCCAACCGCGCATGGGCAAGATCGGCATAAATGGTCAACCTGACATCGTTGAAGCGATCGTGTTGCTGCAGAAGGGCGAAGAGAGTCTTCCTGCGCTGGCTGCGTTGAAGCAGAAGATCGGAGAGCTGAACAGCGGCAAGCTACTGCCTCCGGGCATGCATCTGCATACGATCTACGACCGCGAAAAGCTGATCGATCAGACGACACACACGGTCGAACACATCATCTTGACCGGCCTCGCGTTGGTCACGCTGATTCTGCTGATCATGCTGGGTGACGTGCGCACCACGCTGATTGCTGCGGCCACCATTCCGTTCGCGGTGCTGTTCGCGTTCTCAATGATGGTGCTGACCGACCATCCTGCGAACCTTATCTCGATCGGTGCGATTGACTTCGGCATTCTGGTCGACGCTTCGATTGTTGTGCTCGAAAACGTCTACCGCCATCTCTCGCGGCGTAAGCCAGGTGAAGAGGCTGGCCCTGCGATTGCGCGTGGCGTCAGCGATGCGGCACGGCCTGTCTTGTTCTCCACGATGATCATTCTGGTCGCGTTCATTCCGCTGTTCACGATGGAGGGCGTACCGGGCAAGATCTTCTCACCCATGTCGGTGACGTACGGCTTTGCCTTGACGGGTGCCCTGATCTTCGCGGTGATCTTCGCGCCAGTGCTGAGCGATGTGCTTGCGCCCAAGGTGACTGAGAAAGAGAACGCTACCGACGATCCGAAACAGGAAGGAACAATCGTCAGCCGGTTTTTCGCGCGCCACTACGAACGCCTGCTCAATCACACGCTCTCGCATCCCGGTCGCATGTGGGCGACAGCTTTGGTATTGATCATCGCTGCGGGTCTGGTGTTTGTCTACGCGGTGGGCGGCGAGTTCATGCCTCCGCTCGAAGAGGGCAACATCTGGATTCGCGCGACGTTGCCGCAGGACATCTCGTTTGAGAAGTCATCGATGCTCGCCGATCAGCTGCGCGCTGATGTGCAGTCCTTCCCTGAGGTGACACAGGTGGTTTCGCAGGTTGGACGTCCTGATGACGGAACCGACGTAACTACATTCAACAACCTGGAGATGGGTGTCTCGCTGAAGCCAAGCAGCGAGTGGCCGGCAGATGTTCACGGCAAGAAAGAGTTGCTGATCGAGCAGATTCAGAAGAAGTTCGACAAGTATCCAGGTGTCGTCTTCGGATTCTCTCAGACGATTCAGGACAACGTGGAAGAGGCCATGAGCGGCGTAAAGGGTGAGAACTCCGTCAAACTCTTCGGTGACGATCTGGGCGAGCTGACTCGACTTGCCGATCAGATGGTAGATGTGATGGGTACGGTCAAAGGCGTTGCCGATGCGGGTGTTTTCAAGGTGAATGGGCAGCCGAACCTGATCGTCAGCCTCAATCGCGCGAATGCGGCGCGCTATGGCATCGCTCCGGGTGATGTGAACGCTGCGATTCAGGCGGCGGTTGGCGGTGCGGCCATCTCGCAGATGATCGAGGGTGATCGTCGCTTTGACATCACCGTGCGCTATCCCGACGCGGACCGTGGCGGACCTGATGCAGTCGGCCGCATTCTGTTGCCGACTCCCGATGGCGGGCGTGTCTCGCTGTCGCAGGTGGCAGACATCGGCGTGCGCGAAGGCAGCTTCATGATCTATCGCGAAGGCGGACGGCGCTACATCCCCATCAAGTTCAGCGTACGTAATCGCGATCTCGCAGCAACCATCGTCGACCTGCAACAGCAACTGCTGAAGAAGGTTCAGATGCCGACGGGATACACCTACACCTGGGCGGGCGAGTTTGACTCGTTACGCAAGGAACAGGCGCGTCTGGCCATCGTGATCCCGATCAGCCTGATCGCGATCTTTCTGCTGCTGTATCTACAGTTTCGTTCATGGAGCGACGCAATCATCGTGCTGATCCTGCTGCCGTTCTGCGCGATCGGCGGCATTGCGGCGCTACTAATCACGCATACGGCGTTCAGCATCTCGGCGGCGGTGGGCTTCACCTCGCTGACGGGTGTGGCGACGCTTGCCTCGGTAGTTTTCTTGAGCGGCATTCGCAATCATCAGGAGCAGCACCCTGGACCTGAGGGTCTTCGCGATGGAGCAATGGCCGAGCTGCGACCGATTCTTATGGCGTGCTTCGCTGCAGGTCTGGGACTGCTGCCTGCAGCGATCATGAACGGCATTGGAGCGCAAGCGCAGCAGCCACTGGCACGCGTCGTGGTCGGCGGCATGATTACGACGATTCCTGCGGTGGTGTTGTTGCTGCCGGAGCTGGTGCGACGGATCGGGAAGGGTCGAGCGTAAGTGCGACTTTAGAAGATTAATTTTGGCAGGCGGAGCGGCGAATACCTTGGAGCTGCTCCGCCATTTTTTTGCTCGCTCGGCCCAGACCGATTTGTCTGTCTATTTGCTTAGGTGCTTGATCTTGATCTTGAACTTAAAGTCCAAGTAAGCAGCCAGAAATAGAGCGCCCCATAAGACAAAAGGGGACATCAATATACACGCGACGATGTACACGGCTAGCAGCATCAAAAGGGAGTGTTAATTCACTCTAACGCGAATGTGAATCAAAAAGCCGCTAAATTTTGCCCGAAGCGATGCTCTGGCGTAGAAATACAGAAAGGTCATTTCCGCACAGACCGGAGGGATGTCATGAAACGAACAGCGTTGGTCACCGGAGCATCACGCGGTCTTGGGCGTGCAATCGCGCTCGAACTCGGCGCGGCGGGCATGAATGTGGTCGCCAACTATTTCAACGGCCGCGAGGGGGCCGAAGATCTTTGCGCTCAGATACGTAAGCTCGACGCAGAGGCTCTGGCGGTGCAAGCAGACGTCCGTAACCCAGCCGAGGTCGACACGCTGGTAAAAAAGACAGAGGATGCGTTTGGTGGAGTGGACGTGTTGGTCGTGAATGCCACGGGGCCTCAGCCTATGCTCTCGATCGAAGAGCAGACATGGGAGAGCTACATGGACCAGCTTGAATTCTTTGTGAAGTCTCCGCTCCTGCTGTTGAAGCGTGTGCTGCCACGTATGCGAGAGCAGCAGTTCGGGCGCATCATCCAGATCGGAAGCGAAGTCTTCGAGATCGGTAATCCGCGTTTCGCGAACTATGTGGCCGCCAAAGGAGCACAGCTCGGGCAGACTCGTTCCTGGGCACACGAGCTGGCGCCGACCGGCATCACCGTGAATCTCGTAGCTCCCGGTTGGATTCCAACCGAGCGTCACGTTGGCACGCCGCAGGCAGAGGTCGACCAATACATGAGCACGCTGCCGACGAAGAAGATGGGTGTGCCACAAGATGTTGCGAAGGCCGTGGCGTTCCTCGCCAGCGATGGCGCAGGTTTCATTACGGGGCAGAAGCTTGCAGTCAATGGCTCTAACACTATCGCTTAGGTAGAGTCTGCCAAATGGCTTGGATGAAGTGCTGAGGAATGCCGCTCATAACATCGTAGGAGCTTTCGCTTGACTTCATGTCGCGAAGCGCCGCATAGTCTCTTTGCGCTGGTCGCATTCTGACTGCGCGGTTTAGCGTTGTTCCTCAACAACAGCTCTGGACCGGGCGCCGGACTTATGCTCGGGCGCCCTCCGCCCTTCCCTTCTTGTGATCTGTTTTCGAGCTAAAGCGCGACGCTTTTCACCGGCGGCCATATGGCCGTCTTTTTCATTTTGGAGATCAATCTGTGCGCAACAAACAGGAATACCCAAAGTTTATGCACCATATTTCGCGGCGAGCGAGGCTGGTGCAATCCGCAGCCGAACAGGAGATGCTGGGGTCGGAGTGGGCTGAGTCACCTATCGTCCATGGTGTTGTTACCCATCCTTCGCTGGAGCAGATCGAAGAGATGGAAGACCAGGCGGAAGAAGAGTTTGATCTTTCTACGATGACCAAAGCACAACTGATTGCCTTTGCGCGGAAGCGTGACATCGCGGTCAATGCGGGATTGAAGAAGGATGAGATTTTGCGGGTGATTGAAGAGACGTTAGAGGCTCGTCTCGGCTAAAGCTTTCTCTCTGCCTCTTTTCGTAGGCCCGAGCTGGCTAGTCCGCGCAAAGCGATATCGACAATTTCTTTATTTACTCAATCCAACATCCTGCAAACCCACGTCGCCAAATGCGAGCGACATTCACCCCCGCGAACAAGTTCACCGGGGACCCCGAACATGGGGCACCTGTCCGTGCCAGGTTTCGCGATATTGCCTCGCGCACAGTTCTGCACTTTCCCCAACAACCGCTAACGTGCTTCAGAAACGAAAGGGTCTTTATGACTGCGCGTGATTTGATCAAGGGTTCGCTTCGTCTGCTCGGCGTTTTGGCCAGCGGCGAGGAGCCCTCTGCTGACGAGGCGCAGGATGCGCTCTCGAGTTTGAATAGTTTGCTCGATTCCTGGCGGAATGAGCGGCTGATGGCTTATGCCGTTCTGTCTGAGACGTTTCCGCTGGTTGCAGGTCAGAAGTCATACACGATAGGACCTGGCGGTGATTTTGATACCGTACGGCCGGTTCGGATTGAACGCGTACAGTTTAACTACACGCAAGGCGGCGCGGTGTTGCCGCTCAATCTCAACGTGACGCTCCTAGATCTTGACCAGTACAACCAGTTTGTTGTGCCGGATACCGCGAGCCCTATTCCGATGTGGATGTACGCGAACGAGGACTTTCCTCTGCGCACGCTGTACTTATACACCGTGCCGGCGATTGCCGAGACCGTCGATCTCTATGTTTGGAAGCAGCTCGCGAGCTTCGATTCTCTAGACGCTTCGATTGCGCTGCCTCCTGGGTATGAGAAGGCTCTGCGATTTGCTCTGGCTTGTGATCTGGCTCCGGAGTTTGGCACGTTGCCTTCTGCGGCGGTGGTCTCCGGTGCGGAGGAGGCTAAGGAGAATATCAAGTCTGTCAATAATCGTTCGCCGCTCATGCAGACTGATGCGGCTTTGATTGCTAAGGACGCTGGGTTCAACTATTTGACGGGCGAGTGACGCGGAACCAGGGCTAAAGCCCTTCTTTCTTATTCCTTCTTTACCGTGGGCTAAAGCCCACTCCTCCGCCAACGCGCCTACCGGCGCGATGATATCTCCGCTTCGCGAAGATATATGAAATGTCCGCGCCATGTCGGACTCTTTCGCTAAGTCAACAACCGAGAACCCACCGCCTTCGAGGAGATTCCAGCATGCAGCTCAAAGGATTTATTGGGCCTTCTTACACGTTGCAGAGCACTGATATTGAGTGCCAGCGTTGCGTGAATCTTTATCCGCAGATGGATGAGTCGGGTGCGGGTAAGAATGTGGCTGCCTTGTTGGGCACTCCGGGGTTGCGAGAGTTTACTGTGCTGGACGGTGCGGGCCATCCCGTTCGAGGGATGATCACTACCTCTACCGGACGACTCTTTGCCGTAACCAACACGACGCTATGGGAGATTACCGCCGATGGCTGCAAACACGATCGCGGCACGCTGAACTCGAGTGCGGGATTTGTTGGCATCGCCGATAACGGACGTGGGCTGATGTTGGTGGATGGACCAAACGGTTATGGCTACGACCTGACTGCAAACACTCTTTCCGCTCCGCTACCTGATTTTCCTGGAGGCGCAACCGTTGCGTTTCAGGACGGCTACTTCATCTTCAACCAACCGAACACGCAGATTTTCTGGATCACCGATCCATATTCGACGACTATTGATCTGACGAATTTCGCTTCGGCCGAAGGCAGCCCTGACAATCTGCTCGCGCTGCTCAGTGATCACGAGCTGGTGTGGCTGTTCGGCACTAACTCGACGGAGGTTTGGTATGACTCCGGCGATCCGCTCTTTCCGTTCGCGAGGGTCCAAGGCGGGTCGATTCAGTATGGGCTGGCAGCAGCGCGGACTCCGGCACGATTTGCGAACTCCGTCGTTTGGCTCTCGAGGAGCGAGGACGGCCAGGGCGTTGTGCTGATGTCGAATGGACTGCAGCCAGGGCGGATCTCCACCCATGCGATGGAGCAGGAGATCGCTACCTACCCGCGCATCGACGATGCCACCGCCTACACCTACCAGCAGGATGGGCACTCGTTCTATGTGCTGAATTTTCCTAGCGGAAATTCTGCTGGCGCTACCTGGGTCTACGATGCTGTCACCCAGTTGTGGCATGAGCGCGCCTTCACGGGAGCATTCGGTCCGGAACGGCAGCGCGGCGAGATGCACACTGAGGCGTTCGGCAAACACATCGTTTCGGACTATGCGAAGGGTACGCTCTACGTGATGGATCGCTTTGCGCTTAATGATGACGGTGCGCGGATCACGCGTATCCGGACCTCGCCGTTCGTCAGCGACGAGTTGAAGAATATCTTCGTCTCGCGGTTGCAACTCGATATACAAACCGGCGTCGGCACAGCCGACAACTCTCCGCAATGCATGTTGCAGTGGTCAGATGATGGCGGACACACCTGGTCGAACGAGCATTGGACCGGGCTGGGGGCAATCGGAGCAACTCAGACGCGGGTGATCTGGCGAAGGTTGGGAAGAACGCGGCGGCGGGTCTTCAAGTTCACGATTAGCGATGACTGCTTTGTTGCGATCAACGACGCGTTGATTGAGCTGAGTGCAGGGACGAGTTAGTCTGCCTGATGATCCTTTGCCTGTTGCTTCAAGCGAGTGACAACAAGGTGCCAGGAACTCGATAAGATCTCGAATTCGACGAAAAGACACCCACCAAATCCTACCCTGGAGACTCACAATGCCGACTAGCGACAAAACACTTTCGCCTGCGCCGATTACTACTCCGCTTTTAGGCATCGATGGCAAAGTCTCTCAGCCTTGGGCGATGTACTTTCAAAAGCTCGGGGTGAGAGTTGGAGGGAACTTCTCAGACACACTCACCACGGTCATCGCCTCGATGCAGTCAGTGAAGACAACTATTTCTGATCTCCAGGCCTCCGATGCTGCCCAGGCTACCGAGATCGCGGGCCTCACCACCGAGGCCTCAGCGCTTGATGGTCGTGTCACTGCTTTGGAGACTAACGCAGGCGGCGCATCGGGTGCGTGGACACCTGCCTTTGCAGGTGTCGCTGGCTCGCCGATCGCTACAGGATACTGGAAGACCATTGGAAATGAGGTCTTTTGGGAGTGCATCGTTGACAGCGCTGGTGGCACCGCTGTGTTCACCTCGGCGCAGCTCACCAATATGCCCTTCGCCGCTTCGCGGCCAGGGACCTTTGCTGTGGTGAACGTCGTCAGCTATCACGACTACGGAAATGGTTTCGTATCTGGAAGCGCCGCGACGATCCCTTCTTTCTCTTTGACCAATGAAGTTGCCATCTTCAGCGGGAGGTACACGACGTGAGTGTACTTACCTTTCGCGTGGAGCAGCTGCGCGATATCTGGCGAGAGTTGGAGCCGCTTTTTCCGCTGCACTACGCTGAGACCGGAGAACACGAGGGCAACATAGACGTCGACTGGCAGACCTATTTCGAGCTGGAGCGGCTGGGAATCGTGCAAGCCATGATTGCTCGCAACACAACGGGCAGAGTTAGTGGCTACTTCATTGGCCTGATCCGACCGAACCTGCACAACCGTTCTCAGCTCATCGCAATGAGTGACATGTATTTTCTACATCCGGTGTATCGAGGCCGCGCAGGATTGCAGCTCTTTCGCGAAGTCGAAAAAGCCTGGCGCGATACGGGTGTGCAACTCGGCGGCATCACCTGCAAGGTGAGCCGGAATTATGGGCGCATCTTCGAACGTCTCGGCTGGTGGCTGGAGGAGAAGGTTTATTTGAAGCGGCTGTAGGCCTGTTTCGTAGTTCTGCAAAGCCTACATCTCACCATCAAGATACGGACACCTCAATGAACCCCGGGAATGAACTCGTGGGAAGCCCCGATTCCTCATCTACATTCTTCAAACTATGGCGCGGGCCGCTGGCTCTGCGCGATCTTTTTTAAGGAGCAAATCTATGTCAGCAGTAGCTTCAGCTGTTGGATCGGGCCTGATCGGTGGGATCGGATCGATGATTGCCGGCAACACACAGGCTCAGGCCGCGCAAAAGGCTGCACAGCAGGCGAACCAAACTCTGGACAAGACCTATAACCAGGTCCGCAGTGATGAATCGCCATACACGGGCGCGGGTTCGAGCGCTATCGGAACGGTCTCCAGCGATCTGCAGAATGGCACGGGCTTTGCCCAACCGTTCACAATGTCGCAGTTCTACAACGACCCTGGGTACCAGTTCACGCTGCAGCAGGGTGAGAACGCGGTCAATAATTCGGCTGCTGCAAAGGGCGGACTGCTAAGCGGTGCGACGCAGAAGGCGCTCGCGCAATACTCCACCGGTCTCGCGAACCAGACCTATAGCGATGCTTACAATCGCTATCTGCAGACTTCGAATCAGGACTACAACCAACTGATGGGCGTCGCCAACCTGGGACAGAACGCGACGCAGAGTGTAAACCAGGCCGGGCTGAATACCGGCGACCAGCAGGCACAGAACACCTATAACAGCGACATCGGCGCAGGCAATGCGCGTGCTGCCGGCATCATGGGCGCGACAAACGCTCTCGCTGGAGGAGCCACAAGCCTTGGCCAGTATTACGCAATGTCGAAGTAATAACCAGAAGCGAACCATACCGCGCTTCATCACATAAAGGAGCAATTATGGCAGAGATTAATGCGGAGATTCCGCTGGCAATCAAACAGCAGCCAACTCTCTTTCAGAGTATGGGCGATCTATATCAGTTGCAGAATCAGCAACTGAAGAACCAGTCGCAGAACCTTTCGAACCAATTAGAGCAACAGGCATTTACACAATTACAGCAACGACAGAGCCCAGATTCGACGTCGGCAGGCAACAGCGGCGTGATCGCTCCCATACCGAATGCGGTACCTTCGCAGCGAAGCCAACTCTACGCGATTGCGTCTACTCAGCCGACACAGCCCGCAGCACAACCAATGCACGCTGCACTTCTGCAGGGGGTGCAGTACTTCAAAGACGCAAAGGACCAGCGCTCTTGGGACGAAGCTCGTAACCATGCTCAGGCCAATGGTTTCGACAACGACAGTCATATTCCTGCCGTCTATGATCCATCGCTCGCCTCGCACTACGCTCAACTAGGTACAAACCTCGTCAACCAGATCGGGCAGCAGGCTCAGCGAGCCACCAACAGTGGAGTATTGCCTGCAACGTTTATGAAAAGGCAAAGCGCTTAGCGGCCCGAATCTTCAGCGACGGATTGCAACCACCGGACCGTCGCTTAGTGTCTCGCTGCTGCATTCTGTCCGATGCCGATCAGGATAAAGTAGCCGAAGCAAATCCAGTTCGCAATGCCGAACGCCTTCTTCCAGGTACGCTTTCCGCTGCGATGCAGTAGCCATCCAGCGAGGAAGAAGGCGAAGAACTGGCCTCCATAGGCTCCGGTGATTTCACCCAGGGCGCCGGGCAGGTTGCTGCCCCAGATCAATTTTGCCCAGCCCGGCAGGGCAAGTATTGTCGCAAAGATGAACGGCGCCAGGATGCGATTGATCACTGCTTGCTTAAAATCGTCTGCGGTTACTGTAGATGCCAACGGCGGTGGTGGTGGCACAGTCTGAGTTGCCTGCTCCATTTGTTTCCTCTCTGAATGCGATGAAGACGGCAACCAGTGTAACTCACCTGGCGGGACAACTCCTTTTATCTATTTCGAAACGAGTTATTGGATTCCTTACAGCCCTTCAAAATTGTCGAGCACCCACATTAGCTCCATTTAAATCACAGGCGATGCAAAGAGTTGCAGGCAATGCCAAAGAACCGCGTGATCCGCAATAGTCTGTTGCGGCCGGCTCCATCCACCTCGTAATTCAGAACACAGATTCGTGATAACTCTCGCGGCTAAAAGTTCCATGACATTAGAGGACCCCTGGGTAGCAGCAGAAAGGCAAAGAAACAGACCCTACTCGCCGACTTGAAAGACTGCTTCCACGTGCGCTTCCCAAAGAGGTGATACCCCCAACCTGCCACGAAGTAGATAAAGAACTGTGTGCCGTATTGCAACGTGAGTGAGCCTATCGCCCCAAAGGGATTTGCCCCATGAAACAGCGCCCAAAATGCCTGCAAGCTCAGGAGCGTTCCTAGAATGAAGGGAATTGGTATTCGCGAGCTGAATGCCTGGCCGAAGTCGTCGGCTGCTGAATATGGCAGCACCGCGTCGACTGTTTCGTCCTGGCGTATTTCGCGCTGGCGCTCTGAAAGCGATGACGCAGAACCTTTAGACAGTTGATCCAAAAACTCTGCAACAACTGAGTCGAGTACGAACCATGCGATGAAAAAAACAACGGCGGTATGCCAGTGCTCTGGCCGCACCACGCACATAAGAAATACCGCAATGCCGTACCGCAAAACCCGCCCCACTCTACCGGTGTCATTGAAGCTTGTTGAGACGAGACCCGTGAAGCCAAGAATGACCGGAAAGCGCTGCCACCAGATGTTTGCAGAGGTGTGCCGCTCACCTATGTAGAAGACCGCTCCTCCGGCGGCGAGATAGAGCACGATATACAAGGCCTTGCCCCAGCCCCATTCCGGGCTTTCAGAAAAAGACTTCCATATTTTTCGCATCGTTGGAGATTTTATCTCACTCGTCTCACGGTTTCCGTAGCGACAACAAACAGACCACGCACCGATTCCGTATTACGCGCCCGCCTCAAAATACCTAGACCCAAAAGGAACGATACTCATGGCACAAATAGGCACACCGGCCCCACAGACCCCAGTCCCTAACCCGTTTGCAAAGATGTTTCCCGCGGGTCAGAAGCTGGACGTTGAATCACTGCTAACTGCGAACCCAACAGGCGAACCCACCTACTCCATGCGCGGCAGCAACGGCAAAACGCTGCAAGTGCCCTTCACCATGGTCGGTCTGGGACAGCACGCTGGATATCAGATCGACGGAGCAGAGCGAGAGGCATATCGCAACCGTATCGACGAGATAAGGAGAGCCCAAGACCCTGGGTATGTTCTGTCGTTGAACAAGATTGGCAATCCATTGATCGGCGCAGCACACCTTCTCGGCAACTACATTCGCCCAGTTACTGAAGAAGAAAAGAAAGAGCTTCCGCTTCCCTACGCCGATCCTGCGATGCTTGGCGGGATGCGGACCGCAAAACAGGTGCTGACACCGATAGTCGACAACCTGAAGCAGGCGTGGCAAGCCCACAAAGAGCACAATACCGATGGCGTAATCACTCATCTCATCTCCGCGACTCCGGTTCTCGGCCAGGTTATGGACCGCGCCGAAGATCAACTCCTTATTCTGGAAGGCGATACCAACAATGGATATTGGCATCGCTTCGGCCAACTGCTCCACAGCCCCGGTTCACTGGGTACGCTCACTGGGGGCGCGCTGACTCTCGGTGCTCCAGTCGCGACTGGGGTTCGCGCATTGGGAGGAGGCCCGCTGCTTGCGGGCGCCGGTGAGGCAGTGGAAGAAGGGGCAACTCAGGCCGTTCGTGATCGAGGACAGACGCTTGTGGACGATGGCGCAAAGCTACACCAGATGGACCCGAATGATTTGGTTCCCGAGGTGACCCGCAAGATAGGAGCTGAAACTGGCTCCTACCTCGGTAACAAGACCGGAATGTCTGCCGTGTCGAAACTCGGCAAGTGGGTCGGCGGCGGCGGCGGTAAACTTGCCGGCAAAGGGCTGGCGCAGATTCCTGCGGTAAGAGAGGCGGCGGCGAACTCGCAAACGTTGGTAGGGGATGCGATGATCGACGCCGGTTCTCAGCTAAAGGACTTCGAGTTTCCCGATACCACGGGCGCAGGTAAAACATTCGCACGCGCCACTTATTTGAACTTTGCTAATCAGGACCGTCGTGACGACCAGGATGCTGCGCCCACTACGGGCAGAGATCGCTGGGTAGCAAACGGAGTTGACGGCCTGACGCGGCATCTCGCTCAAGACAACTCGACCGGACTTGATTCAGAGAATCTAAAGCAATTGCAGCAGTCGGAGGCTGGACGAGTATTGCTGACTTGGGCAGGTGATCTGACCCCTGGCTCAAAAGCGATGCAGGGTGTTGCGAACGATGCTAAGAAGCTATTGAATTCGCAGCAGACGGATAGTCAAGGCCAGCAGTGAAGGCGCCCACTCGGCCTTCGACGCTTGATCTAGTCAGTGACCCATCATTCGCTTTTTCGCTTCGAAACACTTGCAAGTGCCAGCAACTCTTTTCTGAAAGGACAACCTATGCTTCAACGTGCAGCGTTGCGGCTGATGCTCCTGCTATGTGTGGCCACTTCAGCCATTGCTCAGACTCCGCATCCACCGATCAATTCACCTATCTTTCGAGCATTCGATGCCAACGGGAACCCACTCGCGGGCGGCAAGCTTTATACATACGCGGCAGGCTCAAGTACGCCCCAAACCACCTACTCGACTGCCGACACTTTCTCGTCAAGCCCAAACGCTAATCCCGTCATACTCGACTCGACTGGTTCGGCCAAAATCTTCCTCGACGCCCTCGACTATAAGTTCATACTGGAAGACGCAAATGGCACGCTGCAGTGGACCGTCGATAACATCAGCGGGGCTCCGGCGCCATCGGATGTTACCAGCGTGTTTGGCCGTATCGGTGCCGTTGTTGCCGTGACAGGCGATTACTCCTGCGCGCAAGTCACTGGCGCCGTGTGCGCCATCCCAACGGTCTACTATCAGACCGTCAATGCAGGAGGTACTGACCTGCCACAGGAGCAGAAACTGAAGTTCGTCGATGGAACGAATTTCAATACGAGATGCATCGACAACGCGTCGAGTCACTCCACCGATTGCACGCTGAATGCGACTACAAGTCTGCCGGCGGCAGTTTGCTCTGGGTCAAGCTGTTATCGCCTCTGGCCCGATGGCTCTATTGATCAATGGGGAACGATCACCGGATGTGCGACCAGCAACAACACCTGCGACACATCGATCATCTTTCCGCATGCGTTTACATCGACAAGCTTTCTCGCAATCATTGCGAGCTGTGAGAACTGGGGAACCTGCGTAACGACCGTCGGTGGCAAATCCACCACTGGTTTCACGGCGACTCAGGCGCCGAGCGTCATCGTCGGGGGTTCAGGGGCGAATCTGCCTGGAAGCCAAATCATTGACTGGTCTGCACACGGAAATTGAGGTGAAACATGTCGATCGAACAAGAGAGCGTAGCGAAACTAAAGGAGTTTGAAGGATGCGTGTCGTGGATGTATCTCGACACGCGCGGCAACGTCACGGTATGGGTGGGCTTCGAGGTGGTATCTGCGGCGCATGCTTGTGACTTGCCGTTTCAAATCGGCGAGGCCTCCGCGGAGCATGCTGCGATTGCCGCCGACTGGCTTAGAGTGAAGTCCAAGCCTGCTGGTGAGCTGCCTCAGTTTTATCGCAACTCGACGTCGCCAGAGCTGCGGCAGTCGGACGGTGATGCGCTGCTACTGCTGCGCTGGCAGCAAGATGAGGCAGCGCTGCGGGCGATCTATGCCAGCTACGATGCATTGCCTGATGCGGCGAAACTCGCTCTGCATGACATGATCTTCAATCTTGGAGCTTCTGCTTTGCGTCACGAATATCCTCATCTTCACGCTGCCATTGAAGCCGCCGACTTTCCTGGAGCTGCTGCGGAATGTACGCGTCATGGAATTTCGGTCGAGCGTAATCTCTGGACCGTGCAGCAGTTTCAAATTGCAGCCAAGACAACGAGCCTTGTGTTCGCGTAGCAGCGACAGCACTGCATATTGTGGATCTCTATCTCTGTGGCCGGCCCAACTCGGGCCGGCTTTTTCTATTTGCCGCATCTACGGTGCACTTAGAAGATATTTTCCACGCCATCCCTTGGCGCTGAGGTCTGTTCACTTACTCCCGTCTTTTCTTCGAGTTATCTAAGATGAATTCGCGCAAAATACAGGGGAAATGCCGGTTTCCGGCCAATTCTTCGTATTCACCTTTTGTTCGCTTTGGGATATAAAAAGACATTCTGAGTGACGCACCGGCCCATCCTATCGCCGTATGTGCGCGCCACCCGAGACACACATGATGGACCCTGACAAACTCCGCCGCCTGAAGTTTTCTGAAGCCGCACCCTGCTGGCTTGAGACACGTAAACCGTATCTGCGCCCACGCACGATCGATGGGCTCACCCTGCACATCTCACAGCTCGCAAAATTCTTCGGCGAGCTACCGCTACACAAGATTCACATCGCACATATCCGCGACTACCAGGCCGCACGCGCGGAGAATCGTAGCGGATTGTGGACCAGGCGTTGTGGGGCTTCGATCATTCGTCACGAATTGAGCACGCTGCAGAGCATTCTGCGACGCGCTGGAGAGTGGAGCAAAATTAAGGACTTCTACGAACCGCCGAAGCTCCCACGGCGGAGCAAGCCGAAGGTATTGAGCGATAGGCAGGAGATGGAAGTCTTCATCATTGCATCTCGTTCCCCTGAACTGGAGGTGGCCTATTGGGCCGGGTCCATCACATGCAACAGCGGTGCCAGCGGCACGGAGTTGCGGCATGTGCAGCTTGAGGATCTATACCTCGACCAACGCACGCCGGGCTTTTACGTAAAGAGCGAAACAGCAAAGTGTGAGGAACGTGGCCGTTTCGTAGTACTAAATCCAACTGCACTGAAGCAGATGCAGCGATGCATGGAGCGCGCGCAAAAGCTCGGCAGCTCAAGGCCGGAACACTATCTTTTCCCGAGGCGCACAGCGCCAGGAAAGTTTGACCCGGCGCAGCCAGCGAGCGAATCGTGGCTCCGCCGTGGTTTCGACAAACTACGCGAGGCAACAGGAATTGAGTGGTTGACACCACATTGCTTTCGCCACCAACACATCACACTTCGCGTAGAAGCAGGCGAGCCGTTAGAGCTTGTATCTAAAGATGTAGGCCACGCAAGCATACGCATGACGAGGGAATACCTGCATCTGCGCGGCAATGTGCGGTCCGCAGGAGTAAATGCAATCGACCCAACGGTTCGTTTCGGTCCGCGGGCTAGCACTGAGGCAACAGCGAAGGGCTCGCGGGCGAAGCGCCCGGGAAGTCCCGTTGAGTCGGAATAACGCGCCTGTTACTGCGAACGCGCTGCCGTGGCTCGTTATACTCGGCCAAATGGACCAGGCGCTCCCGTGCAGTCAATAGCTAAAACGAAGAGAACCGCAAACACGTCGAGACGAACATCTGGGACTCTAATGCGCAACACGCTGGTAAAAACTTCCACATCGCAGTCTCTTGACTTCAACAGAGCACTGTCATATCGTGCTTTCAACGCTGTACGAATCTAAGTGGCCAGCGGTGTTCAGTGGTAGCCAGAGAGTCTGACAGACAGCCTGCCAAGGCTGACACACAGCCTCCGAAGCTGTAGGTCAGACGTTCGAATCATCTCTCTTTTACAAATTATTGTTGGGGTGCTGGCGTTGATTTTCTTGGCTGGGCGCTGAAGTTGGTGTGTTTCCTACCTAAGCGCTGGCGACAGGCTGAGTTTCTCTTGCGCGGATCATTTGATGTGCCGAGATTCAGTGGATATTGCGAGACTAAAAAGGGACCCGCTGGGGTCCCTTTTTGCTTTTCTATCTTCAACTATTCGGGTTGGCTGCGCTTGGGGCGTCTGTTGGCTTGTAGGACGCGTTTGCGTAGGCGAATGGATTTTGGCGTGATTTCTGCCTTCAGCAGCGGCACGGCACGTTAGCCGTAATCAGTTCGGTAGCAGGCGATCGCGGGCGCAAGACGAATTACGTCTACGGTTCCTCAAAAGCGGGTCTCACGGCGTTCTTACAGGGGCTTCGCAACCGTGTCGACCGCGAAGGCGTGAACATCCTCACCATCAAGCCCGGCCCAGTGCGCACTGCGATGACACAGCACATGAAAAACAGCCAGAAATTTGCCGATCCCGCGAAGGTCGCGCAGAGCATCGTTGCTGCCGTAGACGC
>Ga0207158_1148_pt1 | contig 16342 bp, 6 predicted proteins | sample Alteio_BWMinHeat_22_FD_153512 | JGI IMG/M metagenome (GOLD analysis project Ga0207158, IMG submission 153512) | Enriched cells from forest soil in Barre Woods Harvard Forest LTER site, Petersham, Massachusetts, United States -... | ecosystem: Environmental > Terrestrial > Soil > Temperate forest >... | reverse complement strand
AATGGCTGGCAAAGAGCGCGTTCGACGCCCATTGGCGCGACGTGATCGAGGCGCATCCGTCAGGCGCTGGCTGGTGATTTTCGACCAAACATTATGCCCACAAGGCTGTTGCGTAAAGCGTCACCGATTTTCCCTATCGCCAAGGCGATCGTGGAAAGTTGCACCGATTCTTTTTCTCTCCATTCCCCGTCATTCAGCGCTGAGTTTTTTGTTTGTGGCGATTGTTAACTTTAGCATGCTGCTGGCAAATTGTTTCACATCTTCATCCTGAACCGATGCAGCGAATTCCAGCGGTTCGCGATTGAGGACAGCCAATCGCGTTGCGCCTACAACTCCATACTTCCTGGGAAGAGCCTTCTCACTTCGTAAGAATGACAGAATCTCGTTGGGATTACGTCCACAGTCGCCAGTCAGCCAACGAATACAGGCGACGTGATCAGAATCTGGTGCTGTTTTCTCAAAATGCCTCAGCGCTCCTTGAAGCTGTGCCTCGGAGAGCCGAGATAAGTAGTCTAGTACTTTCCACCGAACTGCTCCCTCGGCGTCGTCATACATGGAAATCACAGCTGCGATCTCTCTCTCATTAATACCAGTCGTACAGGTCAGCACAGAATCTATCGCGTCGAAACGCACAACCTTGAGCGGATGGGTCAACAACGTGACCACGTAGCCCAGGAGCGGCGTAGCCTTAGCACCCAACTCCGAGGCGATAAAAACTCCAGTCTTGACCACCTGATCATCCGCACTCAAGAGCAACTCACGCAGATTTTCAAGTGGATATCCTCTATGAAATTCCCTCAACAGGTCATTGCCAAGCACTCCGTCGTTTCCGCTGTCGGGATTCGAAATGAGCTTGCGTATCAATTGTTCCGCTTTTGTTGTTTCCATAGGTCACTTCCCCGGCATAGTTGCAAGCTTCCTTCGTAGTTTGCGTAAGAACGTTTCTTCGGATTGGAGGCGTCTACGATGTTGCCCCTCCTCACCAAGTTGTGCCATTTCCTCCTTTCGCACTGCTATGCTTCCCTCGAACTCCCCAATCGCTTCTTCAATGTCGTCGCGAGTCCAGTTACTAGGAACGTGATCAGGTAAGTCGACGTCCTGGGTATGAATCTTGCCGGTCGCGTCGCGCCCTGGGATTAACTTGGGTTCACGGCGGGCATCATGTTCTCTTTGTGAGCGCGCTAGATTCCATTCATCAATTGCCGTTAAGATCTGGTCTCGCTCCATGAGGACGGCTGTAACGGTCACTGCGGCCGGTATGGCGACAAGTACCGTCATAGGGTTCTCGACTATAAATGCACCGACCGCCCATACCGCTGATGTAGCCCTAGTAGAGACCATTCCACTCGCAAGAACTACACCCCCAGCGCTCATAGACGGCAGCGGGTGCTTCAGGGGAAGGTTGATCGGTATTCCATCCTTGGTCTTGCGCTCCGTTTCTGCCTTTGCAACTGGATTCGCACGTGTCTCAATTATCCCCCTTTCGACCGCACGTTGGTACTCGCCGAGAATGATTCCTCTTTGCTGTTCTTCAATAGAGGTGACGTTTGGATTAGGCGAACCAGGATTGCTGACGATCGGTTTCGTGATCAATGAAACGCGAGCATTCAACGCGCCTTGTTCCGCCATGGTGAGTGATTTCCACCATGTTTCAATGTCTCTCTTGTCTTGCGCAGCTAGATCCGAGCCGCGAATAATATCTACTCCCGTCGGTGCGCCCTCTAGCCCGCTCGGATCCGTCGCGTTCGTCGGCCCATTTCCCATCGGCCGATACAGATTCGTATCCCCCGCGCCAAAGCCCAGCGGGTCTTCGCTCGTCCAGTGGAACGTCAGCGGGTCAACGTACCTCGCGCCAAATCGGTCGAGCCCGCTCTCCGCGTCCTTTTCACCTCCTTGGAATCCCATCCGGTCGCTGTTGCTGCCGGGGCTGGTTTCGCGTGTGACCGCGCCATACGTGCTGTAATCCAAATGATCCACCACCGCGCCGGTATTGTCGGTGATGTCGCGGATCGAGCCCTCGTGGTCCGGCAGGAACCAGCCGACGGTCCCGCTGGCGTTCACCCGGGCGAAATCGCCGTCGGGGCCACCGAGGGACAGCCGCCGTTCCGTCAGATGATTGCCGCTGTCCAAATCCGCCCAAATCGTGCTCCCGTCATACACGAACCGGCTTACCGTCGTGTTGCCGCCTTGCGTGACATCTTTTTCGATGCGGTTGCCGAACGCATCGTAGACGTACGTCGCCAACATGGTGTACGCGCCGGTCGGTCCGGTGTCGGTCGCCTCCTGGCGGGCCGAGGTCATGTGGTTGGCGTTGTCGAAGGTATAGTACCAAGTCTCGGCGCTGGCGCCCTTCGTCTTTTTCGTGGTGTTGCCTTCATTGTCATAGCTGTATGTCCACGTGCCGTCGGTGCTCATCCGGTTGTCCGCGCCGGTGGTGTAGCCGGTCATGTTGCGGTTGCCGTTGAGGTCGTAGCCAAACGTGTTGCTGCCGTCGCCGAGGATTTCGTTGGTGCGGTCGTAGGTGTAGGTTCCCGCGGCGGTGCCGTTCAGCGATTCGGTGGTGAGCCGGTTGGCGTTGTCGAAGTTGTAGCCGTAGTTGGCGAGGTTGCCGCCGGAGCCGTTCTTGTGTTGCAAGCTGGTCAGCCGGCCGGCGTCGTCGTGGCCCAAGGTCGTGCTCCCGACCGTGGTCATCGACCCATTGACTAGGTCCTGCCGCGTTTCACTGGTCAGCTCATCGCGGTTGCTGTAGCCGAGGGTCATCGTCAATTGCGTGGCGCCCCCGGTGATGAGCGACTCGGTCGTCATGCGGTTGGCGGCGTCGAAGACGGAGCTGACCGTGCCGCCGAGCGAATCGGTCACGCTGGTGCGGTCGTTGGCGTTGTTGTAGCCCTCGGTCAGCGTCAGGCCAAAGGGGTCGGTCTCGCTGCTCACGCGGTCCAGCGCGTCGATGGTGCGCGAGTAGCCGCCGGCGTTGTCGGTCGCCAACGTCACGTTGCCATTGGGGTCGCGCGTGTACCCGAGCGTGTCCACGATGGCGCCGCCGGAGGACCGCCACACGTCGGAGGTCACCCGGTCGGCGTTGTCGTAGCCGAGGGTTTGCGAGCGGCCGTTGCGGTCGGTGACCAGGAGTTCGCGGCTGGCGGCGTCGTAGCCCACCGTCGTGTGGTTGCCCAGCGGATCGGTCGTGACCGCTTGCCGGTTGTCTGGGTCGTACTGCCAACCGGTCGTATTGCCGACCGGGTCGGTGAGCGCGGTTTCGTTGCTGTCGGCGTCGTAGCGTTCGGTCGTGATGCCGCCACGGGCGTCCATAGTGGCGATCTTGCGATCGAGCGCATCGAAGCCGTACGCGGTAGGCTGATTCAGCCCGTCAAGAGTCAGCACCGTGTTGCCGTCGGCGTCGAAGAGTTGTCCGGAAGTGTGGCCCAACGGATCGGTCGTGAGCGTCTCGCGGTTGAGTCCGTCAAAGGCGTAGCCGGTGATCTTCCCGAGCGCATCCTTCGAGGCGGTGACGTTGCCGTCCAGGTCGAGCGTGAGCGTCGTCGCATGGTTGAGCGCATCGGTCGTTTGTGTCAGCCGGTTGTCAAAGTCATACAGATAGGCCGTGGTATTGATGCCGTCAGTCTGAGTCGCCAAGTCGTCCAGGTTGTCATAGGTTGTGACGAGCGTTCGGGCCACGCTCGACCCCGCGCCCTCGGTCTCGGCGGTTTGCCGGCTCAGGATGTCGTAGGCGTACGTGGTCACGTGCGTATCCGCGTCCGTGACCGAGGAGACTTCGCCCACGGTGTCGAAGTTGGTGGTGACGATGTCGTTGGCCGGGTCGGTGGTTTGCGTGGCGCGGTTGAGGGCGTCGAACGCTGTCTTCCATGCATGGGTGAGCGGATCGGTAACCTGCGTCAGGTTGCCGGCGGGGTCGTAAAGGTCGGCCGTATTGTTGCCCAGGGCGTCGGTGGTCTGCGTGGCCCAGCCGCGCAGGTTGAAGGCGGCCTGCGTCCACCGCCCCAATTCGTCCCGGGTCGCCGTCTGTTCGCCGTCAAGATCATAGACATTTACGCTCTTGTTTCCGAACGCATCGGTGTCGACCTGGTCGCGCCCCATGGCGTCGTAGGCCATGCCGGTCCAGGCGCCGTCGGGACTGCGCTCGCCGGTCAACTGGTCGGCCGGGTCGTACGTGAAGAGCTTCGTCCGCGGCGTCGAGGTATTGACCGATTCAAGCGTCTCGGTCACGAGCCCGCGGCTATTGTACTGCTCCTGGCTGATGAACCCCTTTGGGTCGGTTGTCTGCGTTTCCAGCCCCGCGCCGTTATAAAGGTGGTGCCAGACAATGGTGGTGATCGGCTCCGTCTCCTGCGTGACCCGCCCCAAGGCGTCGTTCTGGAACGCGGTGGTGTGGTTGTTCTGGTCGGTCTCGCTGGCGACGTTGCCGTTGGTGTCGTAGGTCGTGTGGAAGTCGTGGCTCAGCGCGTCGTAATCGTCGGTGACGCGGCGGGCGGTGTCGTAGTAGTAAGTGTGCTGCACCCGGTTGAGCGGGTCCTTCACCGTATTCACGAGGCCGTTCGTGTAATAGGAGTACGAGGTCGTCTGGTTGAGGGCGTTCGTCTCGGTCAGCAAATGCCCTTGGGTGTCATAGCTGTACCCCGTCGGGTCGCCGCGCTCGTCAACAGTTTGCGTCAGCGCATGGAATGCGCTCTGGTACTGGTACTGGATCGTGTTGGTGTCGGGCAGCGTCGTCAAGGTCGTGTAGCCCGACGTGTCGAGCGCAAACGCTGTCGTGCGCCCGAGCGGATCCGTTTTTCCCGTGACCCAGCCGTTGGCGTTCCGCGCCCACTTGGCAACGCCGCCCTCGGCGTCGACTACGACGAGCGGACGCGCCAGGTAGTCGAGCTGCCAGGCGGTTACACGGCTTAAAGGGTCAGTCTCGGTGGCGAAAACCGGCTCGGTGACCGGGCTGCTGAGGCCCTGTACCACCACCGGGACAATGGTGGTCGCGCCGCCGTCGCCCGGCGTCACCGTGTGCAGCGTCCCCGAGCCCGAATCGTAACCCCAGGCGTCGCTCAAGTTGGCGAACGAGTCGCTGGTCAGGTGATGGCTGATGTCATATCCGAAGTTGTGCTGGCCGGTGTCGGGGTTGGTGATCCTGGTCAGATTCGTTCCTGTGGGGGTGACCGTGTAGGAGCGCGAACCGGTGGTGATGCTCGTCAGCTGACCGCTCGTGTAACCCAAGGTGGTCGACGCGCCGTCGATGGCGGTCATGCTCGTTAACTGGTTGCCGGTCCAGCCGAAGCTGATGATCTCGTTGCCGTCGGCGCTGACGATGCTGGTCTGATGGCCGTTGGCGTCGAAATTCCGCGTGCGGCCGGCGGGCGTCGTGTACGTGAACGTGCCGCCGGCGTTGCGGACCAAGGTGCCGTTGTCGGCCAGCGGACTGGTGAACGTGTTGTTGCCGTTGTCCTGGTAGAAGCGCCATTCGCCGGTGCCATACAGGCGCAGCTGGCCCGCGGGTCCGTTCGCGTCCTGAGGGATATTCACCAGCTGATCGACCGTTGAAAGAGTCCATCCCGCACCGAACGGGTTGGCGTCTTGCGTGACAACGTAGGCGATGCCGCTGATAGTAACGGGGGAGCGTCCGGCAACCGTGACCACGGCGCTCCACGGATAGCGGGCGGTCGTTGTCACTGCGGTATTAACCTGCGCGGCCACGCGCAGCACTTCGCCCGGACTATGGCCCGTGGTGTAAAACGTCTGCGTTGCCTGCGGCGTGCCGTTGTTCCACGTCAGCTGCACAGTCAGCGAGGCCGGCATGGTCGTCGCGTTGTCGGTCGGAATGTCAATCGAAACGATTGGACGCACGGATACCGCGTCCGAATTGTAAACCAGGCTCGGTCCACCGCCCTGAGCCGTCCCTGGACTCTGATCGAGGTCGAGTGCGTGCGTTACTTGCAAGTTTCCCAGCTGATCCTGGGACATGCCGTCAAATGGATCACTAGTGAGGACTTGGCCGCCGGTATTCCAAGGATTGGTCACGATGATAATCTGCGTACTGACCGTGGTGCTCGTTCCCTGGTTGCCCGCCCTGTCGGAAACGCGGGCGCGCATGCTATAGGTGCCCAGCGCGCTGAGCGGCGGCAAGGTGATGGTCGCTTGCCCATTTTGCAAGGTGCCGGTGGCATAGCCCTGCTCATTCACTTGAAAGATGCCGTCGTGATTGAGGTCGACGTCAATGGACACCGCCGTGCCGTTCGGCAGTCCGTTCAGGTCCCACGCCGTCACCTTAACCTGGGGATTCAACTGTGTCGTTGTCGCTGGAACGGTCAGGGTAACCGTCGGAGGCGTCAGGTCCACGACCACGATGAAAGGCTGGGTCGCGGCGCTCGTGTTGCCGTTGAGCGTGTCGGTGGCCGTGAAGGAATACGTTCCTTCGGGCAGAACGGTACTGGTGTAACTGAACGTCCAGGCGCCGGCGCCGTTTGCCGTTGCTGTTCCGATGACGCCAAGATCGGAGCGGCTCAGCGTCACGGTGCTGTTGGGTGTGGCCGTGCCGTTGAATATCAGCTGCTGCGCCATCGTTAGCTGGTCGGCGTTGGAAATGCCGGTATCGGGCGTGATGCCCGTGAAGACCGGCGGTGGGGGCGTGAGTCCCAGCTTCGAGACGAAGGCATCGCTGCCGCCCTTGTTGGTCGCTTGGAACGGCTTGGCGGTGGGGAAGTTGGTGGAGCGGGTCCAGCCGGTGACGTAGATATTGTTTTGCACGTCGATGGCGATGCCGCGGGCCGCGTCGTCGCTTGAGCCGCCGAGGAACGTGGAGAAACCGAGTCCGCCAGACGGAGTGATTTCGGAGACATACGCATCAAGCGAGCCGCCGCCGAAGGTGGACTGAATGGTCCCCGACGTGGTCGGGAAGGCGGGCGCAGGCGTGCCGGACGAGCCGGTGCTGCCGGCGACCCAGGCATTGCCCAAACTGTCGAGGGCAATGGCGTAGCCGGTATCGGTCCCTCCTCCTCCGAGGAAGGTTGAAAAGACAAGAGCGGCTCCGGCACTGTTGAGTTCGCTGATGAAGCTGTCCTGGCCACCCGACTTGGTGGTCTGGTAAGCGCCGGGGGTCGTTGGGAACGCGCTCGAGGTGGTCCAGCCAGTGATAAAGGCATCGCCGCCATGGTCGAGGGTGATGGCATTGGCCTGGTCGGCGCCGCCGGAAAGGTAGGTCGAATAAAGAAGGTGGGCTCCGATCGGATCGAATTGGGTGACAAAGGCATCGGGCCCGGGCGCTTGGAAGGCAGGTCGATAGGCGCCTCCGGCGATGGGCAAACCGCCGACGGTGACATAGCCGGTTAGGAAGGCGTCGCCATGGGCGTCCAGCGCGACTCCTGTTGCGGAAATGCCGCCGTTGCCGGAGGTCGGCCCGAGGTAGGAAGCGTAGATGCGCGACGTGGCGATCGGATTGAGCTTCAGAATGAAGGAGTCCGACATGGGTAGGAACGTGGTCTGAAAGGCGCCCGACGTCGTGACAAAGCCCGGACCGGTGGTGCCCGTAACGAACACTTCCCCCTGAGGATCGACCGCCACTCCACTCGCTGCCAACCCCGACCCCGCGCCCGTGCCACCCAGAAACGTCGAGTAAAGGAGCGCGTCCCCGGTGGCGTTCAGCTTGGCGATGAAAGATCCGGAACCCGAGAGCGTGGTTTGAATGACCCCGGGCGTCGTCGGGAAGTCGGTGGAGGAAGTCGTGCCGACGACGTAGGCGTTGCCCGCCGAGTCCACCGTGATTCCCGCCCCCAGGTCAACGTTGCTTCCCCCTAGATAGGTGGAGTACATCAGCGCGTTCCCCGCGGCATTGAGCTTGCTCACAAACGCGTCTTGGGTGCCGTTGAGCGTCCCCTGGAACGGGTTCGCGGTCGGGAACGGGATCCCGCCCATGAGGCTCGACGAGGCCGTGGAACCGGTGATGTAGGTATTGCCGGCGTTATCGACGGCGATGCCGTAGCCGAAATCGTCGCTCGAACCTCCAAGGTACGTGCTGTAACTCAATACAGGGTCTATATATAAGGGCCTCGTGGCGTCGTAGGCGTCAAGCTGGAAGCCGAATTGATTGAGTCCCGTGATCGTGTAGCGGCCGGTAACGGTTTGCTTGACGCCGTTGGTCAGCTGGTAGATCGAGGGGACTTTTTGCACGACCTGGCCGTTGGCGGTGTTGAGGAGCAAGTTGCCTTGCTGGTCGAGCGCGGACGTGGTAACGCCGGTCAGACTGAGCTGGATCTGGCTCGGGTCCGCGCCGGGGGCAACGACGAAATCGTATTCCAGCTGGCACTGCGAGTTGCTGTAGAAGAGGGCGTCGATGCCGTTGTAAAGGCCCTTGTAGGAGACTTGGCCGTAGTTGGGCACGTCGCCGATCCACTGGGTGGAATCAGCGCCGGTGAAGTAATTGGAACGGCTGAGCAGGTCGTTTTGGCCGGTGACTTGGACGTTCGGGTTGGCCCCTGCGAACCCGAGGCGGATCACGTCGCGGACGGGGGTGCTGGCGATCGTGGCCGGCGTGGTGGGCCGGGCGAGGGTGAGGACGGCTTCGGAGTTGGTCAGGAAAAGGGTGTAGCCCCCGCCGCGGGCGATGTAGTTGACCTGCTTGTCGGTTTGGCCGAGGTTGGGCTCGAAGACCATTGGCAGCTGAGCGTAGTTCTGTGCCAGGGTCGCTTTGTTGGGGACGGCGCTCGTGCCAGGGACGGTCGAAGTCAATGGCTGGGCGCTCGTGGTCACTGCGCCGGTTGGGGTCGAGGATGTCTTCACTGTGGGCAGCTGACTGAGAAGGGACGAACTACTGCCACCGCCGCCGGTCGAGGCACCGGGAAGCGAGAAGGAGCTGGCACCCGAGGAACTACCGCCGCCCGGCGCGGCGAACGAGGCCGGAGCGGCGGAGAACGGATTGACGATCGCTCCCAGCAATCCTCCGCCGAGCGGGCCGGAACCGCCCAATTCCTTCGCGGCGGCGGTCCACTCGTTGCCCAGCGGATTGGCCAACACCTGATCGGCGCCCTGCCAGCCGGGGTTCTGGCCTGGGTTAATCGGCGGCGGGTCGGGAATCACGGGGGAGGGCAAGCTGTTGTCGCCGCCGGGTGGCAGGTCGCGCGATTCGATGCGGGGAGCCGAATCGACCATTGCGGGCAAGGACGCCTCTGAATTCTTCGACCATTGCACGGCCCCGCTCGACAGCGGTGGAACGGCACTTACGGGTAGGGCAAAGGCCCGGAGCGGTGGCTTGAGCAGGTCGCCGCCGAGGATGGCGAGGGAACCTAAGAGCGGCGTTTGTAAGAGGTTAAGGGGATCGTTTGGATAAAAACGATCCTCCAAAGGTTGGACTTCCAACCTCGCTTTGGTAAACATCGGCCGGTTCTTGGGCTTGGTGCGCCGTTCGCGGAGGCGATCGAGAATCCAATCGGCGGCGGACCAGCGCCGCCAGAGGGAGACCAACCGGGAACCGACCGAGGAAATGAACGCGCGGCGACGCGAAAGGGGTCGGAGTTTCATGGGCATGCGTCCTTAGCGGAGTTGGCGCGCACCCTCCACGGGGCAGGGCACGACGATGTTCGCCGTCTTGAAAAAAACTCAACCAAACAGATATGGGGGCTTCCTATCCGCCCTTCAGGACTTCAGAAACCGCTCTTAGTGAGCTTCGCTGGTTCCAAATGCGACCGATTGAACGAGGCAGATTCTCCGCGAATGAGAAACCGTGTCAAGACCGCGCGCTGGTGTCGTTTGGTGTCGCTCAGGCAGGATCCCAGCGGACCCCCTTGCCGAAGCCGTCGCCTCGGAAGATGATCAAGCGGAGGCTGAGACGGCGGTTCAGGTTTTGGATGGTTTCATGAAGCCGCCGTTTCTGATTGCGGCCTCGCAGGGGCGGGAGCGGGTCGTCGATGCTGCGCGACCAATTCTGTTCCTCGAACGCCTGAAGGATCAATTCCGCGTTCGGCGCCGGCCGGCCGAACTGTTTCAGCACACGACCTCGAAAGAGCAATGTTCGGCGATTCCAGTGTGGTCTGGGCTTGGAGGACGCGGGCATTTTGGGGGACTCCGTGAAGAAGTTGTGTCCTAATGGCAAACGGCCGAAGGAAGGCGGGCAGCGCGCGACCTGTGCTTCCTAAATCGACAACCATCAAAGAAACTGGACATGACGGTTTCCGAAAACCTCAATCAGGCAGCGTACCGCGGCAAAGCGTAACGCGCGCTCAACGCGATATCCCCGAAGATTGTCGGCCCGTTAATTCTTTGGCCTCCCGAGGAGATCGAGGTTGCCCATGCCCCGCTGCTACCTTTTCGGTCCGGTTACCGCGGATTTCGCCCATCAAAATCTACGCGGACCACGCCAGGCAGGAGACTGCCTCGCGTTTAACGCCGAAGGGAATGTCGATCTGACAATCAGCCCGGCTGACCGCTGGGAAACGATCGTGGGGCGCTTGCCGCCGGACTGGCGGCCCGACTTCGTGGTTCTCTACCTTCCCTACACGACGATCCCGATGAGTCTGTGGTCGGCCCCGGTTCCGCTCGTCGGGCTCGCGGGCGACTGGAATCTACTCTTCCACGGCTTCCGCCACTGGCTGCGGCGCTGCGAACTGGTTCTGACCGATACGACGGGAGTCGAAGTGCTGGCCCGCGACGGGATAGCGCACGCCCGCCCTGCGAATCTCTTCGGCCTGCCCCGCGCGTTCGTGGAGGACCTTGCACCCGAGCGCGAACGGGACATCGATATTCTGTTCGTTGGCAACATGCACCCCGCGGTCCAACGTGAACGGCAGCGCTGGCTGGCTCGGCTGGCTCGCTTGGGGGATCGCTGGCGTGTCGCCATTCAGACCGGCATTCATGGCTCAGAGTATCGCACCCTGCTGTCTCGCGCGCGGATCGTTTTCAACCGTAGCATTCGCGGCGAATGTAATCTCCGCGTCTTCGAGGCGGCGGCGTGCGGTGCGCTTCTGTTCCAGGAAGCCGGCAACCGCGAAGTGCCGGTCTACTTTCGCGACGGCCAGGAATGCGTCTACTACACCGAGGAAAACCTGGAGGCAAAGCTCAGCCACTACCTGGAGCATGAGGACCATCGCCGTGCCATCGCCGAGACGGCCCGCTCCCAGGTGCAGCGTTTTACGTTCGAGGCGCACTGGAAAGACCATCTGGCTCTGATCGACCGCGAGTGGGAGGGGATGACGGCGCGGCTGTCACATGGGCCGGCGACCAACGAACTTCCGACGATGCTGGCGCGCTGCTGGCAAGCGTTAAGCAGTTCACAGTCGGGCGGCGATCCCGCGCTCCTAACCGATCTGGCCTCTGCGCTGACCGTCCATCCACGTTCGGCGACGCTGCATAACGCGCTCGGAGTGGCCATGACCATCGCCGGGCACGGTCGCGACCGGACGATGGCCAGTCACGCGGACCAGGCGGCCGGGTATTTCCGCCGCGCTCTCGATCACGATTCAGCGCACATCCTGGCCGGGCTGAACTTGGTCGAAGCGCTGGTCGGCCTGGACAAGAAAAAGGAAGCCATCGATCAAGCTTGGCGGACACTGAACCATCTTGAACGGCATGATCCTCGCGACCCGGCCGTCTTTGAGGGCTGTCACTTTCCACCCGCATTTGACCATTTCCGTGTCGAATGGGAACGCGCCGCCTGGGCCAACGCGGGACATCCGGCCGCCGAGGTCCGCGCCAAACGCGACCTGATCCGCTGGCGATTGCATGCACTGCTCGCGGAACTCACCGACGACCTGGCACACCACTACGAGGCCATGGCTGCCCGCCCCGACCTGCCGCCGACACAAGCGTTTCTCGGATGCGCGTTGGGCAAAGCGGGCAGGCCGGGCCCGGCAGTTCCACACTTGCGCCAAGCCGTTGCCGACGCCCCTTTCGACCGCGACGCCGCGCGGGCGTTGTTCCAGGCGCTCGGTGAAGCCGACGACGCCCACGGCCAGCGCGTTCTTGCTCGCGACCGCTGCTTGTTGGTAAAGGCCGCCCCGCAGTTGGTAACGGCCGAAGGGTGGTTCACCGACTGCTCGCCCGTCGGCGACGAACTGGCCTCGATCATCATCCTTTGCTGTAACCAGCGGGAATTCACGCAAAGCTGCTTAGAGAGCGTGGTGCGCTGCACGCGACTTCCTTTCGAGTTGCTTCTAGTGGACAACGGCTCGACGGATGACACGCGGGAATACTTGGCAGAGTTTACTCGCCAGCAGGGGCCGGTGCGCGTGGAAGTGATTCGCAATGAGATTAACCGAGGGTTTGCCGCAGGCTGCAATCAAGCAATTGACCGAGTGCGAGGCCGGTATGTGGTCTTCCTCAACAACGACACCATTGTCACCGAGGGTTGGCTCTACGGATTGATCGGTCATTCGCTGGAAGACTGGCCGCGCGTCGGACTGGTCGGTGCGGTTTCCAATTATGCCCCGCCGCCACAGCAGGTGCGCGGCGATTACACCACGCTCGACGACCTTCCTGCATTCGCCGCCCGGCGCCGCCGCGAGTTCGCCGGCAAGGCGATGCAGGTCGAACGTCTGACGGGATTCTGCCTCCTGGCCCGCCAAGAAATGTTGAAGCACATCGGCGGCTTCGACGAACGTTTTGGCGGCGGGTTCTTCGAGGCCGATGACCTGTGTGTGCGCGCTCGCAAGAACGGCTACCGGCTGCGGCTGGCGCTTGGCGTTTACATCCACCACTTCGGCAGCCGAACCTTCGCGGGCTTGAGAATTGACAGCGAACGGCAACTGCGCGAGAACCGCGAGCGCTTCGAGGCCAGGTGGGGAAAAGAGCAAAGCGCGGGCTATCGCTTGGCCGAACTCGCCGGCACGACCGCAGCGACCGTTGCACCTGCCTCACCCGCCGCGAATGGCGTCGAGCCGGCGGATGCCGTGCCCACGGCTGTCGTCACGGAGGCATCCGCCCTCGGTCGGCCGCGTTTTTCTCTGTGCATGATCGTCAAGAATGAGGAGGCCAATCTATCGGACTGCCTGACGTCGGCTGCCGACCTGTTCGATGAGGTCGTGATCGTTGACACGGGCTCAACCGACAAGACCAAGGAAATCGCGAAGGGCTTCGGAGCCAAGGTTGGCGACTTCGCATGGGTCGATAGTTTCTCCGCCGCGCGAAACGAGAGCATCAAGCACGCCAGCGGCGACTGGATCTTCTGGCTGGACGCCGACGACCGGCTCGATGAGGCGAATCGAGACAAGCTTCGCAAGTTATTCGGCGGGCTGGGCTATGAAAACGCCGCCTACGTGATGAAGTGCTACTGCCTGCCCGATCCCGTCACGGGCGTGGCTACGGTAGTGGATCATCTGCGTTTGTTCCGCAACCGGCCTGAGGTGCGCTGGAGCCATCGCGTCCACGAGCAAATCCTGCCGGCGATCCGTGGAGTCGGCGCGGAGGTTCGCTGGGCCGACGTAGCGATCCAACACACTGGCTACCAGGATCCGGCCTTCCGCCGCCAGAAGCTGGATCGTGACCTGCGCCTTTTGCACTTAGAGAATGCGGAACACCCCGACCATCCGTTCACGCTGTTCAATCTCGGGTCGGTATACCAGGACCTCGGCCGTCCCGATGAAGCGCTGCCGCTGTTGCGCCGCAGCCTGGAGCGTTCGCACCCGCGCGACTCCATCGTGCGTAAACTCTTCGCATTAATCGTGCAATGCCATCGCCAGTTGAAACAATCCGCCGAGGCACTGGCGGCTTGCCAAGCTGGGCGCGGCCACTACCCCGAAGACGCCGAACTTCTCTTTCTTGAAGCGAGAATTCGCGCCGAAATGGGAGATAAGCCGGGTGCGGAGGGGTGCCTGCTCCACCTGATCGAAGGTAAGGAGGGAGCGCACTTCGCGAGCCTGGCGGAAGGGCTGCGCGGCCACAAAGCCCGTCACGAACTGGCGATCCTCTATCGAGACCAAGGTCGCTTGCCCGAAGCGGAAGCGCAATGGTTGGCCGTATCGCGCGAGCAACCGGCATTCCTTCCCGCCGTCCTGGGCCTTAGCGACCTCTATCTTGCCCAGCAGCGCTGGGGCGACGTCGAGAGAGTAATCGAGCGATTGCGCGCCACATCCGAAGGGACCGTTGAGGCTGAGGTGCTGGAAGCGCGTGGGCATCTCGCCCGGAAGGATTTCAATTTCGCGCGTCTGTTGTTGCGGGAAACGATTGCGCGAGAACCGGCGGCACTTTGGCCGCGTATCGCCCTGAGCCGAGTGCTCTTGGAAGAAGGGACGAATGGGGCAGCGGCCGAGGAAGCCTTGCGAGATGTACTGGAGTTGGCGCCAAATCATGCCGAGGCGCGGCATAACCTTGATCTGTTGCTCCAGTCACGTGGAAAAACTGTCAGCCCCGCAAAGCAAAGCTTTTCCAGCGGCTGAAATCCCTCAAGGTTCACGATCTGTCCGCAACGGATCTGCTGCGTTATTTCATTGAGGCAGTCCCCATCCTCCTCGGTTTTCGCGCATTTGTAGAACCCGGCAGCGGGGATCAAGCATTGGCGTTTCTTGAAGGCCCAGATGTCGCAAAAGCTGGGGCAGACCATGGTCCGCGAGCAAACGAGGGCGGCCAAGCTCGGGTCCACCTTGGGCGCATCTTATCTGAACGCCGATCTCACGTCTGCGTTCATCAGCACGACGAACGACCAGATGCCTGCGCCCTCACCGACGCCGCAGCAGCCCATCGGCGAGATGCAGGGAATGGCCGCGAGCACCGAGGCGAACACCGCCAGGCCGTAGGATCTGAGCTTGAGCATGCGAATGCCCCCGAAAATCGTGATCGCGGCGGCGGCGAGCGAGAACACCGACTAGCCGAAGTAGAGGATGCCGCCCATCGTGGCGGCTGAGCGGGGAAGCACCGGCATGTTCATCTGCTTCGATATTTCTTCGTTGCCTTCCGCACCCCAAATAGCGTTGGCCCCGGTCAGCGCCCAGAAGAACGCACCGGGGATGTTCAGCACGCCGACGATGATCAGAAAGATCGCGGGCAGCCGCACCTTGCCCAGCGCCGACCGGATCGCAGGAAGTTCATCGTCACGACGAAAGTCCTCGTCGCGGCGGAAGTCATCGTAAGGGGGTTCGTCTTCGTAGGGCATCGGGTAGCCTCCCGGCGAGAGAAGGGAAACGTCCCGCCTCCAACCCAGGCGTCGTCCAATCACCCAGACCTTTAGCGGGACGACTTGCTTGTAAGCCCGCCCATGCGGCGATGCAAGCAAAAAGGTTGAGGGTGTCTTGTCGCGCAGAGGCAGAGAGGGTTTAGGTGAATCCCATTGCCTAGATCAAGCGCTTTCACCGCTCCGCCACGGCAACCTAACGCGCCCGCAAGGACCTTCACCAGGCTCTTCGTCGTTGGTGTCGTGGCGTCGCCTGCGCATTCTCCTGGAGCGGTCACCGATTCACCGGCCCGAGTGAATGGAGGACTTGCTGCCGGATTGCGGCCTCGTCGGCTACTAGGCTACTCGGCCACTTAGGGCGGCTATATTTCCTTGTTGCACCACGGTCCAGCGGATACGATGCCCGGTCGGGAAAATCCCTAGCCCATCACCTCTGCGGCACAACAAAGGAGTCACCTATGTTTCGCCAAGCCAGGTCCTCATCAGGAACGTTCTGCGCCTTCGTCTTCGTCACGGCCCTGGCCCTGGTTGCGGGTGGGCCTGAGCCAGTTCGGGCGGCGGACTTCGACAAACTGGATGCCTCGCTGAAGGAGATGCCGGCCGACGCTTCATTCTACGTCGCCCTGCTGCGCAACCGCGAGCAGGTCGAGGCGGTGCTGTCCAGCAAGGCGTGGGCAAAATTGAAGTCGCTGCCGGCGGTGGAGCAGGCGTGGCAGGCGATGCAAAAGGAAATGAACGCGCCCGGCGGTCCCCTCGAGCAGTTTCAGCAGTGGGCCAAAACGCCGGAGAACAAAGAGCTCGCCGACCTGCTCCTGGACATGGTGTCGCACGAGGTCTTTATCTACGGCGGCAGCAACGTGGCGGAAGTCGGCGACACCTTCGGCCGCGTCATGACGGCTTTGCAGGTGGAGGGCTTTCGTCAGGGACTCGAAAAGGGATTCAAAGGTGAACTCGACGTCCCAAAGAAAGAGAAGAAAGACAAGAAAGACCCGCTAGACCAGCTAGACGATGCCAAGATAGCTCAGGCGATCCTCAAGGAGTTGGCGAAGAAGCCCGAGGCCCTGGCGGCGCCGGAGATCATCGTGGGCTTCAAGCTGACCGATCCCAAAGCCGCCGTGGCCCAGCTCAAACGGCTGGAAAAGGTGGTTCAACAGTTCGTCGAGCAGTTTCCTGAGTTGAAGGACCAGTTGAAATGGGCCAAGGTCGGCGATAGCGACTTCCTGACTCTCACCATCGACAGTAAGTTGGCCA
>Ga0207158_1147_pt1 | contig 16383 bp, 19 predicted proteins | sample Alteio_BWMinHeat_22_FD_153512 | JGI IMG/M metagenome (GOLD analysis project Ga0207158, IMG submission 153512) | Enriched cells from forest soil in Barre Woods Harvard Forest LTER site, Petersham, Massachusetts, United States -... | ecosystem: Environmental > Terrestrial > Soil > Temperate forest >... | reverse complement strand
AACTTGTTCAGAAGCGTCGGGTTTATATCCAGATGCAAGACCCCAAGTATGGACCCCTCCTGTGTCGTAACGCGCACCGCTTCCCACGAACGAAGCCAGTACGTGTCGCTGCACCACGAATTGTTGGTGCTCCAGTGGCCCCAGAGGGTGCGTGTCACCACAGGAGCATCGCCACAAGGAAGAGGGAGGTAGCGCACAATGTCGAATTTTAGAAAACTTCTGGCCGGGATGTAAGGGATGATTTCCATCTTTTGCCTAATGTTGGTCATCTCCCACGTGGGTGGACCGAGAATCTTCATGTCGGTCTTGTTAGGATCGTCCTCTCTGGAGTAGAGCAGGAGCGGAACACCCTTGAAGGGAGAGTCTTGCACACCGACAAGGTGAAACGCGTCCTCGAACTGGAACCAGACCTCTAGCCAGGATTTGTCTCTCGGGTTCATGTACCACGACGAATCATCGCAGCACAGCATCGCGGGGACCATTGTGCTCTTTGCGACGGGAATTACGAAGCAGGCTAATAATAACACAATCCACACCGGCATATGTTTGCAAAGTTAATCGGTAAAGATTTAGATTTTTTTTTACTTTTTACTTTATTGGTGTTCGCCTTTCCCTTGTTCCCGTGGAATGAATCTATGATTTCACAAAATTCAGGGTGCGCAAGGAATAAAAAAGAGAAATCCTCACAAACGGACCCTCCAAAAAGATCGAGAGAAGAAACAAGAGTATGGCGACTGATATAGTCATCTATAATGACTCAGCAGAGTCGGCTCTATCTGAGGAAAAAATGATGATGCAGCAGACAGAGATCAAGGCGCACGACGCCAAAGTGTTGCGATACGTGGGTCGAGAGAGGATGAAACGGATCTTGACAGGAGATTGCGTGAGAGTGGAGTCCAAACGCCGACAGGTTCGGAGGGAATTGTACCTCTGGGCCGCGGCGAGAAACATTCCATGTCGCAAAGTGGTCAACCGTTCTGTTTCTCGCCAAGTCAAGGTGAAGGAAGAGACGGATGGACGGGGTCCTCCATTTTATTATCACCCCGTGATCCATGTGCCTTTAACGTTTGTGGAATTTAATCCTCTTCCGGATTAACATCCATCTTCGTTCCATAACGGATTTGCCAGTAAATCAGTTTAAAATAACTCGTTTGGATGTACTTGTACGAATATGTCTGATATCGTGCATGGGATTAGAGAAGGATGGGGTACGAACTTGAACGCATAGATTTTTTGCTTGAAATACACAGGAATCTCATCCGAAACATGCAGAGACATACTGCCACCGGAAGAACTGGATAAAATATCAGAGGTTAAAATTAGAATTGTGAGAGTTGAATCACGGAACATGGTTGCAAAAGAGAGACACGGGAAAACGTTAAAAAGAATTAGAATGAGGGTCTAATGAAATCATACGGATGTGTCTCTGCTCAAGTAATTTTTGAACTTCATCGATGTAAGCAAGACGAATGTGACGAGCCGCATACAAAGCAAATTGCGAGCGCCAACCACCGCAAAGACGCCACTGTGGTACATAGAACTTGACGTGGGTGGAAGAGGGGCAATTGCGTTTCACGAGCGGGACAGAGCCCCAATGCAGCCATGGAATCAAAGCATCCGGCACATCAGCGGCTTCTGGCAGAGTCTCGTCAACAAACTCGACCTTGAGGAAGGCTGGTATAACAACCATCGCATCACGGAAAAACACTTGCTCCACAGCCTGCCAATTTTCGCGATAGAAATGCCGCCACATCGCTGGGCGTCGGCTTGGAATTAACCTCTTTAGTCTTTTGACATCCGGGTTACAATTGAACACTCCCCACATGTACCTCTCGAATTTCATGTCCCAGTCACGCAAGCTCGGATCATCAATAAGGAGCTTTGCGATATGTTGCAAAATCTTGTGCACTTCCGACGGGGAAGGCGCTGAGTAATCGTAGATGATCTGAAGCAGCACAGTGGGTATGGCGTCCACCACTTCGGCCACATTACACAAATGATGTGTGTCCTCTTGGTTCTGGCTTTCGTTTTTGTCGCTCCACTTTCTTTTCCTCTTCCTTTTCCTTGGTAACATGACGGAAGAGTTTGTGGGGTTATTTTTTATCTTTTGAGAAGCTTCAAATGTGAACTAAGCTCTGAAAGAAGCGATGGTGCATTTCGGGACACGACGCATGTAATCATGACAAACTTTGAAAGCGAATCGAATGTCTAGGTTACTTCCCAGCCCTCCACAATGTAGCAATTGTGCCATAGGAGCGGCGGATATGGATCTGTATTATCCTGGTCATCCAGATATCCTATTTTGCCCAGATTGTTTTTCCAGCGTAGACATGGACGCATTTCTGACCCAGCACCACACCAAAGTTCCTCTTCCGCCGCAGGAATCTAAAGGCTGTGCAAACCCTTCAAAAACACTCCCTGCGCCGACCACCTTGCAACACAATCCTGACCCGGCGAAACGAGCGGACTGGATGCCGTCGAGCGAGTCGAAAAGCAAGCCCAGCTTCAAAACTTCCGAGAGTGTGGTCATACTGGCGGTGACATGGGCCAAGAAGCCATTTGGAAGGATGAAAATATACAGGGGCACCAAGAGCGAAATCGAATGTGCAATGCAAACATCACAGGATTGCGCCTTTATTTGTTGCGAGAGCGATGTGGCCATGTGTTTGTATGGAGGCCAACTCATGAACTCTCCTTCGCAATTTGAGGACAAGTACCACGGCGTGTGGGCGGCGACCGCATCCGCGTATGACACCTTGTCCGATGACGATGTGCTACACATGATTCAATCAAAGTACTCGTTTGACCCTTGGTTCGATGCAGAACTCGGAAGATCTCTGATTTGCGTCATGCGCTGACGATTACAATCTTTTTGTCACACTTTTTTCACTCAGTAACATGTTCGCGTTTTTCTTTCGCGTTCGTCTTTCCTGTTTTCTTGTTTTCCTGAATTCCTTTCCTCTACTACTTCCTTCCTGTTCCACTTTTTTTCCTGTTCTCCGTTTTTCCCTCTTCTCCTTATTTTTTCCTGTTCTCCTTCTGTTCTCCTTCTTTCCTGTTCTCCTTCTATCCTGTTCTCCTTCTTTCCTGTTCTCCTTCCTTCCTGTGTTTTTCTTAGGCTTTTGTGGACGAAAACATACAATGAAAAGCTGCTCGCGAGCACCTCAAAAAGCTCGATAGCGAGAAATCAGAAACCCTAGTTTTTCTTTCTTCTGCTCCTTTTTCCTCTGTTCTCCTTCTTTTCTATTCTCCTTCGTTCCAATGCTCGTAATCGCCCTCTAGCGCGCCGTACCTCTTTCCTTTCCATTTCCTTCTTCTTGCATGGTCTCGTTCTCCATTCCGTTCGAGGTGTTCCCCTCCCCCACCCAGACCCAAAAGAGTTTCTCTGAGTTCTTTCCAATCAATAGCGAAGCCGAATCCTTGAGGAAGTGTAATGAAGGAGATCTTTGTCGGTAAAGACCTGAGCTAACCATTTATTGAGGTGAATAATAAGCGGGTGGGTCATACTATACTCATCAAGATAGGGACAATAAGTGTTCATTGTAATGAAGTCTTCGGGCTCCCCCGATCGGGGGATGGTCTTACCCTCACACCATTCGATCACACAGTTCGAACACGCCATCTTATTCGGATCGGCATCCCAAAAGCGATCGAACCCTTCTCGGTAAAACTTGAAACTAAATCTTCGGCTTCTCCGGAGCATTTAAAAGAAGCTCAATTTGAACAAGCTAAAAGAATCCTTCAGTACCCAAAAGGATTAGGATTGAAGTCTCAGAAGAAGAAAGCTTCCCGAAGGAAACAAGTTAATTTAACAAAATAATATTATAATATTTACCTATTCTGATTTCCACAATTCCATCATATTAATTTCGAAGGTGTATTTTAGGTTATATGTCTCCGAGAGTGAAAACAGAAAATCGCAAATTGCAATAAGTTCACTTCCGATTCGAAATAGGCTATAGGGATGTAGGGAGAAAAGTCGGTCAAAAAGTTCTTGCGTGGCAGAGGTCGTCTTTAAATCACCACGGTAGAGCAATTCTAAGTGACTCATAACCTGATCTACTGAATCTTTCTTGCACACTGATAAGCATTGCCATTGGAGTTGAAGAGGGATATCGAGTGAAGTAATTTTCTCTTCTCCGAGAAGATACCGGTAGAAGATCTCCGTCTTCCAAACTTCCAAAAGATTCAATTCGGACTCCCCAGAGGAGAGCTCAAGGATTTCGGAGAGTTCCAAGTCTTTGGCACGAAGACAATTGGGAATAATGAAGCATATATTGTGAAAACAAACTGGGATCCAAGACCAATCCTTTCGATCGAAAAGAGATAAATCCAGAGAAGTGCCGGTGGGAACTTCTCCCAGAATAGCCCAAGCTAATTTGACCAAATTACCGGATGTATCATCCCACTTGAAATCCGCTATTTTTAGATTATCGAAATCGGGATTCTCCAGAGGAATAAGACCTTTTAATTGTTCTCGAGCTACAATCTTCAATCTTTCGAGAGAGAGAGTTTTTCCCTTACGTAGATCTTGAAAGAATTGGTGAGGATCTTGTTTTAAATCTCGGAGAATCCCTTCCGGAGTAGGAGGAGTGTAGGAGGAAGACGAGGAAGAAATATCTGGGTTCGACGCGTTTTCTGTAGTATCCATTGTTTCTCAGAACACTTCTTTATTTAATTTACTTCAAAAATTTTTTCGACCACGAAAATAACCGTTCGGTTCATTCCCAAAAGATTCCGGACAAAGGAGATAGTTTTACGATTTGGAAAAGAAGCTTCTTCTAAAGCTTCGGGATGTTCCCCTTCCAGTTGCTCCTTGCGTGTTTCCCCTTTGTCCCTCTTTCTTATCTCCTGGACTTCTTCCCTGCGCTCCTCCTCCTTCTTTTCTCTTACATTTTTCTACTCACCATTTTCCTTCTTGTGAAAAGGAATCTATTGAAGCCAGATTTCACTCTCATGTACAATCCGTTGATGGGTGCCATCACGAATTTCAATATTTAATGTATATACGATGGACAAGTCATTGGTTTGTGTTATCGTAAGCTGTCTTCAAATTCCAAGCGTCCTCATTCCAAAAAACAAGTCTGCTTAAATTGAGCACCATCATGTCCCAGCGACGCAAGGAGTTAGTTGATGAAGCGGTAGAAGCGCTACCCATTGTGCTCTTGTCCATTGTGTACCATTACGCAAAAGATTTTGACATTGGCACCATCATTGTGGAGTGGCAATACAGCTCCTATGGCACGCACGCGACGTTCTATGAAATCGTCGAGGTGGATGACGCGGCGTACACGGTTCGAGAAAGAAATCATAACGCTGAACTTGTACGCGATAACAGCTGGATCGGAGATGGCGACTCTCTTGACGAGTATCATCTTTCATTATCTGAAGGCTTCAAACATGAACCCAAGGGTACTGCCAAATGCCCGCATGACGAGTGTCATTGTATTCGTTTTCTGAAAAAAGAACTTGATTTCATTGGGACGATCTCGTGGAGGATATCAAGCTCGGCCATTCGGACGAAGATATCCATTCACGAGCCCGACAAAGTTTATGACATTGCGTACTGTTGAGAACGAACAGGAAACAATTGAATGGGAAAAAATGTAAAGGAAGGAATGGAGAAAGTACAGCCACATACATGAAAGCATCGTTGCGTCTTATATCTGACTTGCTTTCTGGTATAACTTGTGTGTTCTTCTGCGCCGCTCATGCTCTTGTATTCCATTCATATCGTTTTCGTTGTTGTAAATAATCTGATGGTTGAGAAAGATGGGGAGAGAAAAAGAAAGTGGTAACGATGGTAAAAGGAGGAAAGAGGAAGCGGGGAAAAAAGAAGAGAAAAATGGTCACCGGATGGAAGGAACTGCAAAAAGCTAAGAGGAAAAGTAAGGCCAGTCAAAGGACGGGGGAAAGAGGGAGAGCAGGTAACAGTGTGATTATCGCCTAAAAATATGGACATTGTGGATTCTGATGTCTCAGTATCGAGTTTCGCACGTGTTTGGGAGCAACGTCAAAAGTCCACACCTCTTTCGATTCTGTTACATGGAGGATGAGTGAACGAGACGACATCCACCAAATCGATTTTATGTCGGTTGTGTTTGACATACTACATGGATTGCTACAAACCACAACAAACACATCTCACTCTGCGGCAATCGATTGCCGAAAATATCAACCAACACTTCATACAATGGGGCCCACGCCCTTCTCTCCAAATACACGCCGTGCAAGGATGAGGATTCACAAGAGTCCAATAATCTCCATCCATGTCGTGTCCGAAAAGAAACATGGCATCCTTCATTCTTGGTTCGCAATGACAGAGCGACGATCGAGGCACAGGCGCACATTCCGCCCCACAATGAACACAAGAGGGCGGCATAGATGACACGGGTTGTTTAAACGAAAAACACACACCAACCCGACCGTTGAAGCCTTTGCATTGGCGTTTGTGGGATTTCCAATGAGCGGCCTGGCATACTCGGTTGCAGTACTTTTGCCAACACAAGGAACACCGCCTCGTTGCGATACGACCGCATGCTCCGCAAAGATAATGCTGAAGCACATCCCAGAGACGGAGCAGTACGTATGCTGTGTTGAACTGCTCCTCCAAATCGGGCTGCTGGTCGTGGAACATTGTTAATACTTGTTTCTCCATCTCGCGGCCGTGCGACGCAAAGATATTCTCCGACAATGCAGCTGGTTCTCTATCAGACATGGTTTCAGCAATCATCTCCTGTGGAGAATGATTTACAGATGTGCTGACAGAATTCTCTGCATATGCGACCGACCATCCAGCCAGGGAAGACGCCCGATGCGAATCATCCCTCTGCTTCAAAGGAAAGCGAGGACCCATGGGCGATTTCCGCGGCAGATCCCAGCATGTATTCATTTGCGCGCAATACATATTGTTGCTCTCGATGCTTTGTCTTTTGTGCGCTGATTTGATTTTGCGGACGCGGGGGTTGCGGGAGAAAAAGAGAAAATGCCTGGAATGTAACATCAAGTGTCATCAACGGCAACCACGGACCAATGTTTTTGTCAAACATAATATTTGGGACCGTCACCGCAAATCTTTAACAACTTTTTTCGATGTCTTCAAACGGGGTTTCCTGCTCTTTCAGTTCCGCGTCATTATCATGCTCCTCCTCCAGTTCGGCGACATCATCCAGCTCTTGCTCGAGTTCTTCACCATCAACTTCTCAAGATACCCACGATGCATACCAACGTTTTTTGCAAAGAGGAATCAACGAGTTGATGCAGCACAAGAAATACGGATCTGCTGGATCTACTGGGCTTCAGGACTTACGTGAACCCTATTTTAGCCAAATCATGGAATTAAATCGATTCATGAACACTACCGAAAGCACCAACCATCCGCGCGATCCACGCTTCCAAGACATGTTTCTTGGTGGATGGATCCTTCGTGAGTATTTAACTCCACGTGTGTTGGAACTCCTGCAGGAACGCAAGTGGTCCTTCCTTGTTATCCAAGCACCGACCTGTTGTTCACGAGAGCTCTCACCTGGCCAAGTGATTTGCAGTTACGATATTGTGGACGAGAAGATACGGATGCTGTTGTACGACATTATTGCTCGTCAATGGCCGTTTGATCTACAAAAAGCGCCTCCTCGAATCGCAAGAAAAACCACAATTAAATTCAGAAACGCAATGAGTCAACCCTTGAAGAATCTTATTTCCAAAATTCAACATTTCAAACTTGGAGACTTCTTGGCAATGTACAATAGCCTTACTTCAAAGGACTTCAAGATTCTGCAACGCACCTCCAACCATCCGATCTTTTCACGCCGTTATGATCCTTTCACCTCAACTGAATTCATGTCTGGAGACGACTGCGGCAGCTCCTATTGTTGCACGATTCACCATCTCATTCGACAAGGAACCGTGGTTCGCTTCCATGTTGGTAATCGTTACAATCCACCTAATCGAAGCCTCTACAAGGACCTCCTACAAATATTGCGATCCAACGCACAAAGCCCTCCGACTTCAATTTTATTAGCACCGGCACCTGCTCCAACCAAAAAAAGAAACAGAGATCTCGTAGCAGATCAAGAGGTCATGATTAACGGCAGAATCAAGAGATTTAAAATGTGAAATCCCGTTTGCTAAAAGTAAAATAATGGGAAAAGAGACAGAATACTTGAAGAAGACGACGAAAAGAACTGAGCAAAGGAATACGAAGAGGAATAAGAAGAACCAAAAATAGGGAAAGGTAGAAGATACGAGAACAGAAGTAGTACTCCTGAAATTCGTACTGTTTTTGTTTTGCTCGCGTTTATAATTTGATTCGCTTGACGCTGCATTATTCGTTGTTAAACGATACTGAACATCACTGTTTCAAACTCAGTACTTTTCATGTCGAAGGAGTCCATAATATATGACAGATCTTCTTGGATAGCAGGCAAAATGCATCCAAAAAATGAGATTTACAGTAAAAATCGTTCGATCTGCGTCTTTTCTCCCCCATGTACGATAATATATTCGTCTTTCTCGGACCACCTGCCATCCAAAAATTCCCTGTCGTTTGGCAAAGATAGCTGTGCACTCTCTAGACTTGTGTGTGTGGAAAGAATGCACAGTTGTGCACCATTAAATTTCGATCTGTGAAAATGCACCACGTGCCACAGATCCCGTTTAATTTGTTTCATTTGTGTCTTTTTCTTATCTTTTTGCTCTTGGCTCTCCATCTAGTAAAATGAGGGTTTATAGTATTAGACATGCTTATCATTTCTCCCAACCGTTGTTAGGCCTCCTTACGAATTATGAATTTTAAACAGCCCAACGTAAGAATGCTCCCGAAAAATAGTTTATTGTAGTGTCTCGAAAGGAATAATGGTTGCTTCAGACAAGTGCTTGCGGTAGAACCGCTTGCCCCTCCACTTTAAAGCAACCACGATCACATTCTTGTCTGGAAACGCGCATCGATCGTCATCGTCACCTGCCCTGAAATTTGTTTCGTCGCATGCCGGACATGAAAACATGCTCTCATCCGGCCCCGAGTCGTAGAACCAGTGCGAGTAGTTGCAAAATTTCTCTGGCGCACAATGATTGCAATGAGCACATCGAAGCATCGTGTCGTGAGGCAAATGCTCTGCGACCATGGATTTGTGAGTCCATTTTGGATGATGCTTTTCCAAATGAGGATATATCTCATGTCGTTTTGTGTAATTGGGGCAATGGATCACTGCAAATCCTTGCTTTTCAATATCGCGTTCGATGTTTGACGCGTTAAAAGAGGAAGAAGCACAGGAAGAAGAGGAAGAACAAGAGAAAGAAGAAGAGAATGAAGAAGAGAAAGAGGAAGAGGAAGAAGAAGAGAATGAAGAAGAGAATGAAGAAGAGAAAGAAGAGGAAGAATAGGAAGAAGAGGGAAGAATAGGAAGAAGAGGAAGAAGAGGAAGAAGAGGAAGAAGAGGAAGAAGAGGAAGAAGAGGAAGAAGAGGAAGAAGAGGAAAAAAAAGAGGAGGAAAAAGAGGAAAAAGAAGAGAAAGAAGGAGATGAAGAAGAGGAAAAAGAAGACAAAGAACCAAGATGATCTGGAAAAGCGAGGGAAGATAAACAAGGACACAAAGAGCAAGGTTCATGCTCCTGATCGTCGTTGTTCAAAGCACTGGATTTTGCCATCTTGTTTGGACCCAACAAGACACAAACGAAAAATTGATTCAGGGTCCGTCTTGTGATTTCTGTAGGGCACATTACTGAGCCGAAAAAGGCTTGGTTAAAATAGATATGGCGAGCGAGCAGCAAGTGTGCGACAGCTTACCCACAGTGCTACTAAAGATTTGCTTCGAGTACGCCAAGGAACCGTTTGGTGTTGTCGAATCCACATTCCTGCCAACAGGATCGCATTCCTGGCTTCTCACCGACAAGAAGCAAACAAAACTCTTTGTGTGGCACGACACGCTAAACAAGATCGAAATCCTAAATACCAAAGGCACAGAACATGGCGTGATCAAGAAAGAGGAACGCCTCATTGGATTTTGGGACGATGAACCTTGCATTCCAGCCACGCATTCCTTCTCTTTCATGGGCCCTAAGGATGATGAGGTGATCATTTGCGAGATTGAAGAGGATGGGTTGCGACAGACACATCTCTCGCTCCCTTCCCATTGGATTGGAGATGTGGCCATCCGCCGAGTGTTTACTCACTTGCCATCCTCCTCATCCTCCTTTTCCTCCCTCTTTTCTTCTTCCTTTTCCCCATTTTCCTTGCCTCCCGCTTGGACTGTTGTGGCATCCAATTTAGAGTTTTGTGTCTTCAATTGCTTGGGGCATATTCTGGACAGCGGGAGTTACAAATCAGCGTGTGCAGACATTAAATTAGCACTGCTGCATGCACAGTTGTTCACTTCAGACGGGGGACACATGTGGGTGACAACGGCGAGAAATGACTATGACCTTTTGTTTATTGATTCAAAAAGCCAAAAAGTGTCGACACGTGTGTCACCGTATTGTGTTTTTGCTGCCCAGGAGGTGCTGAAAGAAAGGACGTTGATCAAACATGTATGTTGCGGCAAAGATGGATTGGTGTATGTGTTGGTGAACGTCGAATTCCAGTTGATTCTTGCTTCCATGACTTTTGTTCTGGTGTACACCCTTCAGGGCGACTATGTACGTCGATGGAAGGTGGACTATGATTGCACAAGGTTGCTGTTAGGTCCTAACAATTCGCTTTACCTCTTGTGTGGGAATCGAGTGTTGACGTGTGGTTGAGACATGCGGAATATTTGAGCAAATACTCTGCTCCAACTCCTCCGCCCTGCTTCTCGGGGGGAGTGTGAAAAGACATCCATTTGCTGAATGCTTGCGTAATCCTACATGCTGACGACGCTTACCTTCATGTCCACGCACTCAGTGGCATGTTACACAATGTTCCTTATATTCCCAGATAACCTAACTTACCGAGCATTTCATGTGCATGTACTCGGAAGAAAGAAGGATCTTAAAATATCATGATCAGAACAGTTTAAAATTTTATGAAACGTCAAAATCATTAAACAACAATTAACCCAAAAATATCAATCTTTCTTTGTGATGTGTACAGATCAAAAGATGGTTTATACTTTATAGTTATTTCGAAATGGCCGAGCGTATTATACTTTATAGTCATTTCGAAATGGCTGAGCGTATTAACTTTAGTGAAAATGACGCTCACAAAGTTTCAGGAACGGTGCTCGAGTACATGTTTACATGAAACAGTGGAGGATGAACTTCATTTTCTGACAGTTCCAGAAGAAGTTCGACTGTCTCCGCCCAGAGTACGACCCCGACCCTGTTGTCCTCCTTCGTTTGTCCGAGAGTTTTGCACTCTCTCGACCCACGTGGGTCTTCCAGCAGGTGAAGGGTTCTGAGAGGAGCTGCCTCCGCTGCGTCCACCGCCGCCGCCACCGCCGCCACCACTGCCTCTTCCGGGAGGACCTGTGCCTCCACTTCCGCTTCCACCAGAGACTGGAGGTTTTGGCATTGGAGGTTTTGGAGCTGGAGAGCTGACAGGAGTGCGTGGAGTGGAGGAGGCTGAAGCTGCGGAAGCTGCGGTAGCTCCGGCGCCTTGAAAGTTTGTTCCTGATCTCGCAGCTCCTGCTGTAGCTGCACTAACAGTGGTAGCGGCGGATCCAGGCGTCTTGACGACTTGTGGAGCAATCGTTCTTGCCGCGGCCGCCATCTGCGCAGCTCCTGCGGCAATGGAGATTGGCACAGATTCAGCGCACTGCCAAACGACGAATGGAAATATCAAAACATGAAGCCACATTGGATTAGGGACGATGGAAGAAACAAGATACGAGAAAAAGACAAAAAGGGAAATAAAGATGCGAGAGTTTTTTTTTGAAATCAACGTTACCTAGGACAGGACACAATAGGACACACGTTATCACTGATAAATGTCCATCCTCATCGCACTTCTCTTCCTGAGTGCCAACATTCGTATCGTAACGGATGCGCGATCGCATGCAGCATCGTCTGCGGCAAAGGCTTGTCACACAGCCTGCGTGAACGAAGTAGCTTGTCATGGGCCATCGTGCGCGGAGAGCATCCAGCATGCTTGTCAGTTCCGCTGCTCAAACTCAAGTCCCGGATGGAAAGACTGCATGTATCATTGCGTCATGTACGACTCTGGAATCGGTGGCATTCATGGATGCTATCACTATTGCACTTTCAAGTAGTAATTATATTCCTGTTACATCTTTGGATTGTACCACTGATTTAAATTCACCGACGCTATCCCGTTTGGAACAATCCATTTATCCTATTGGATTTACTATAAAAGATCTTATCTCACAGAGTTTTATTGAAGCAGATTTTTGAGTGGTAGCAATTGGCAAAACATTTCGCAAATTCTTACCTCTCATTAGTATCAAAAAGAGAAAAGAGTCTGGAAAGAAGGAAAGTGTGTCAGAGTATGAAAGAGCAGTGGTGTTGAAGACAAAAGTAACCCAAAGAAAAGGGTCGTTTCGAATACAGAAGTTGAAGAAAAGATAAGACTAGTGGGCTTGAACCCAAAAGTAGAAGGGAAAGGAAATTGAAAGAAAGCAAGAGCAAAAAATCAATGCGTAATTGTCTTTCCTTCAGAACGCAATATGTTTTACCACACTTCCTTCCACACCACGCCCGTGTTTCCTGAATGTCTTGCCATTGTATCCCAGGGAGATTTCTGAATTTTTGATTTACAAATTATCGCCAGACGGTAACCGAAAAGGAACGAGACACAAACACTTCTCCTTCTGGGCTCAGCGCGATCCCGTTGGCATAGGAGTAGGAATTGGCATCCCTCGCATGGCGCATGTCCTGCAGCGTTTGAAAGCCTCTTTCATCGTACCGCATCAGGGAGAGGATTTGATCTGTCGCCGCGTAAATAACTCCGTGTCCGACAGTGATGCACGGGTGTGCACCAGGAACATCAATGGTGTGCAGAAGGGCTCCGTTGTGATTATAGACTCGAATCGCACTATCGCGAAAATAACTCGTCACAAACAGGGCTTTTCCATCCACAGCCAAATCATGAAAATCCCTGTAAGCACCTTCTTTGGGTGCCCATACTCGGAGCAGTGTTCCTGCAATGCTCCTGATTTGTATGCGATCGCTACTACAATGGTCCATGGCATAAAGAGTCGAATCGTGAACCAAGAGTCTGCACGCTCTGACCGTCAGTTTTTCTCCGATCCTGCACGTTGTATCCCATTGACGCAAGTAGGAGCCAGAGGCTAACAACTGTACGCGATGGTTCCCTACGTCCGCCACATACACTATTCCGTTGTGACTGACAAGGGTGGAGGGCTGGTCGAACTCCCCGGCTCCGTGACCGAACGTGCCGAATGTGCCAAGGAGAGTTCCTCGCGTATTAAATTGAAGAACACGATGAAAAAAAGTGTCAACAACATAGAGCACGAGGCCGTTGGCACACAAACACGGGGACTGTGGAGGTAAACGAGTTTCTTTGTTTCTTTGTGCAAAGCTCCAGCTGCAAACCATGACCCCTTCCATGTCTCGGGCGTACAAGTACACAAAGGCTAACAGCACCGTCGGGAGAGAAGCGATGATTTCATCCACATCCATTGAGTCCTCTGACGAGTTTTTACTCTTTTTTGGTATCCATATTTGCGGGCGTGTGTGTCAATGCAGGTTCTCAGGGTCCCAATGACATCATGCGGTGTGGATAAGAGTAAGAGGAAAGAGTAAAAGGAAAGAAGGGGAAGAAGAAAGTCAGACATATGAGGAGGGAAGATGAAGAAGAAAAAATAGGGGGAAGCAGGGAAAGGCGAGAAGAAAAGAAAAGAGGAAAGGAAGGACAGAAGAAGAAAAGAGGAAGCGGAAAGAAAAGGCAGGAGAGTAAGATGAAAGAAAGAATAGGAAGCATTCGAGTATGGTTTTGTATTTGTATAATCAACCTGTAAATCATTGTTCAACTATTTAATTCAACAAGGGATAACATTCAACACCAGACACTGATCGAAAATGAGCGACAGACAAACAGCTCGCCTTCTGAGCTCATCGTGAGGCCAATTGGCACAGAGGTGTCGTCTTCAACCCGATCGTTTTTAACTTGACAACACATCTCCTTGCCTCTCGCAAATCTTTGGTTTTTGTATTGCCAGGCACACACGCCTTCCTTTGTGGTGGTGTAAACTGCTCCGTCGCCTGCTACAGCGATACAAGGTCGCGCTTCCCCAAGAACGTACACCCAGTCCAAGAGTGTGCCAGTGCCTTGACTGTATGCAAAGATTTTGGAGGGAAGCCAATAGTCTGTGAAAAAAAACACATCTCCCTCCACCGCCATATCGTATGGAGCATGAACGTTAGCAGAATTGGCTCCCCACTTTTCGTGTTCAGCACTATAGATTTGTTCGTCATGTTCGTTAGTCCAATCTTGGAGCACAGTTCCATCGATACGCAAAATTTGAACTCTCTTGTGCTTATTGTCCATGAGGTAGAGAGTAGAATGATGGAGTAGGATTTTGGAGGCTTCAAACAAGTGTTCGCGCACCAGTTTTTTTGTCGGCCAGCTATCCATAAAGTTGCCCGACGATTGAAGCACTTGAATTCTGTTGTTTCCCCAGTCCACAACATAGAGAACATTGTTGTGGCAGGCAACGCTGGAAGGACATAGAAATTCTCCCGGTCTGGATCCCCATCTTCCTATTTTGCCCACCAACGTGCCACGGGAATCGAAACGAAGGATACAATGACGCGGAGCATCGACAATGAAGAGCAGATTATCCGCCCACGTCAAGGAAGGAGTAAATGGAGGATCAATGCGGCGACTCTTTTCGCCATAGTCCCAGCGTCGCATCAAGATTCCTTCCACCTCACGCGCGTACAAGAAGACGATGTTTAGCAACACTATCGGAAGAGAATCAATCACTTGTTCCACGTTCATCTTTTTGTTTGCCGAGCTGTTGCAGATCAACACAATCACGGACGACTTTGGCTGTGCATCCACCCGCGATATGTTTTTGACATGAAACAAAGATCAATCGTTTTATGCTTTAGCTGCATTAAATCAATGTGTATTTAGTAAGAGGGGTTGTTATATTGTTAATACAATTAACAGATGACTCGGATGTAACATATCGTTGATGGGAACTGACTTTAATGTTGCACATAAAATCGGTAGTATGAGTTGTCGCCGTATTCCACCTCTCCCGATACCGAATACACTTGGTAGTCGTAGCCTTTGCGCCACGTCGTGATTTCCACACACCACACTGCAAATCCAATTGTTTGAAAGATGCGACCCAGCTTCATCAGCAAGAGAAACGTCTTCTCTTCCAATTTCCACTTTCCCAGTTTCAACGCTTCCGCCATGTTCATCAGGGAATCAGTACTTTGGCTGTTGTGTCTGAGGTCCCAGCACGACATATTTTTTTCGCCGTCATACCCTGACGCGCTGTCGCACGAAATGTCTCCGCGTGCACCATCAAACAACATACCCTCTTCCGCGAAAGGGTTGCTGTGGAGTTGCTTGGGCGGAGTGTACTCTAGAAAATATTTCGCCATTGTGTCTAGTGCCTCGTTCTCATCTTGTTTTTCCTTTTCTTCCGACTTGCTCTTGTGCTGCTCTATCAGCTCCTGAAATCGAGCAATGGCTCGGTCCTTCCTCTTGAGCAACCGCTCCTCTTCCTTTTTGCACTCGAGCTCCAGCGTGCGAATGAGAGTCGGCGTATCACACCCCGACAGCGATCTCGCCGTGTTGACAAAAATCGGATCCTCGAGGTAGCGTTTGGTCTCGAAAGAGGAGATGGTTCTCCTCAGAAAACTTTGTTCTTCCTTTGACAACGGTTGGTCAGCTCTGGATAGCATTTTGTTGGTGGTGTTATTGTTATTGTTTGGTCCAATCTTTTTTCGACAAGATATTAGGCTCAACATTGAATTCTCTAACGAATCCAACACATTTAGTGGTTGTTTAACAACCACAAGCACCACACAAGTGACAAGAACTACACATGCACCACACAAAAACCAGACAAGAACCAGAAGGGTCGGCATAACCGTTAACCTTCCACCTAGAATGACGCCGAGCAAACCACCAACTTTTGAGCAAATGCGCACAGAGCACACACCTCAGATGATCTCTATCCGTGACCAGACGATCCTCCTCACGCATTCCAGTAAAAGGTGACAAAGTATAATATATTACGGTTTGCTGGTGATAAAAGTGCTGGCGAAACATTCGCCATAAATGCACCCGTTTGTATTGACGGAAGGCGGAGGGCCAGTCGAAACGTGCCAGGTATTAAACACTACCTCTTGTTTGGAGACAGGAGTGTGACTCAGTCCATACTCTCTTTCTGTAATCGCCACCCCTGCTGCGGCTGGTGCGTTCCACAGCTGAGCAACCTGCCCTGCTCTGGTTAGACAAGCAAGTCA
>Ga0207158_1142_pt1 | contig 16966 bp, 12 predicted proteins | sample Alteio_BWMinHeat_22_FD_153512 | JGI IMG/M metagenome (GOLD analysis project Ga0207158, IMG submission 153512) | Enriched cells from forest soil in Barre Woods Harvard Forest LTER site, Petersham, Massachusetts, United States -... | ecosystem: Environmental > Terrestrial > Soil > Temperate forest >... | reverse complement strand
AAATGTCCGCGACCGTGCCGACGCCGCTTCAGCCGGTGTCTTTGAGCAAGGAGGGCGACGACCGTTTGGTCATCGTCTGGGCGGACGGGCATCGCGGGGTCTACTCCTGGAATCACCTTCGCACCCACTGCCCGTGACGCCGGCGCCGTTTGCTTTGATCAGATCCACACGCACCTGATTGCCTTGCGGGGTGGCGGTCAGAAGGAATCGGCCGCTCGGTAACGTCACCGGCGCATTTTTCGGCAGATGGGAGTCGTGCCAAACGACTTTATCGCAGACGCGCAACTCCAATTGGACCTGCCGCGTGGTGTCGATCCAGTCGGCGGGCAACGGCGGCAGCGACAGGATCGCGCTCCCCGGCGCCGTGAGTGCGCCGGCGACCGGAACGGCGGCACGGATGACCGGCGTCTTTTTCTGCTGCTCCATCACAACGGGAACCAGCAGATGGGGCAACGGCGCGTTGACATTCACCAGCGACTCATCCCTCACGAGGTCCCCGGTGAGATGCACCGATCGCCGGTTCGCGGCCAGTTGCAGTTTGAGGTTTTTCGCGCCGCGGCAAGCGGACGGCGCATCGAACGTTATCTCGGATTTCCCCTGAAGGTGCGGCGCCTCGCCGGTGGAGGAGGCCAGACGCACGTCGGTGATCTCGTACCCCGGCTTGGCCGGCGCCTGGCGATCCACGTGGAAGGTCCCTTCCGTGGCCCGCGGCGGATACGATTCGCAAAACGTGAAGTCGCTGGCCAGCGTTTCCACATGCGTGGCCTGGTCGGTCGTGGTCGCGATGGCGGTTACCATGCCTTTGGGGCAACCTTCGACCTGGACAATGTCGGTCTTTTCGACGTGTTGGGTGCCGTTGACGGCGACCATGGTGATCTCGTAGCCGCCGGGCTTGTCGAAGGTGATGACGCGGTCCTGGTTTTCCAAGGAGGCGGAGGTGATCTCTAGTGGCCGTTCGTCGCTGACATCCCAGATGAAGACCTGGGCATTCTTTACGGAGGTGTGGATGCGAAAGGTGGCCGGGGCGTAAGAACCGCCGACGGGTTTGATTTCGAACGCGTCGATTGTGGGCGGCAACACGGCTTGGGCGGCATCGACGTGAAGATTGACGGTGCGGTCGCTCTCGTCGCCGTAGAGATTGTGGACCGTCAGCTTGACGGAGTAATCGCCGGGGTGGGCGTAGGTGTGCGTGATGGCGTCCTGGTTGGGGGCATAGGGTTCGAGCGCGGAACCGTCGCCGAAATCCCACCAGCCTTCGCCCGCGCCGGTGGTGCGGTTGTGAAAGGTGACAGTGGTCCCCTCATTCACTTTCTCGAAGTTGGCGACGGGCTTCGTCGGCTTGACGAACTTATCGACCAGCGGGGAGGCGTACATCATGATGGCGCCCGAGAGCAGGCCGCCCATTCCTCCACCGATCGCCTTGAGCCAGCCGAAGCTTTTCTTTGTCTCGGCGGCGGGTGTATCGGCTTGCTTGTCAGCCATAACGATCGAGTCCTCCGTGACCGGATTCATTTGAGGTCAACAGACAATCGGCAAGATAGGCATGGGGCCGAAAAAAACGCAAGATCAGCCGCTCAATCAACGTGGTTGATTGGGGAGTAGAGTCTGCGTAGCCGCCTTCGCCAGTAGGCGGGATTTTTCGGGCCTCGCCCGCCTTCGGGCGAAGACGGGCACCAACGCATGGTGCGTGCGAATTTCGCAACACGGCGACGGCGTCGTTCGGATGGATACTCCACGCGATTCCGCGAAGTGGGGGATTATGCCGTTGACAGCGTGCGGCGGCCAACACTATGGGAAACCACCGTCTTCGGAGCGACGGCCTCCCACGGAAGGGGATCGTAACATGGCCAAGCAAGGGGAAATCGACTATCTGCGGCAAATCGGAGAAGAGGGCGTCGAACATGCCGTGAATAAACCGTTTTCCGATCAACATTGCGCGGGCAACCTCATGCAAATGGGGGCCCTCATGGCCTTGCTGCCGCCACCCCCGGCCCGGTTGCTGGATGTGGGGTGCGGCACGGGCTGGACCAGCGTCTTCTTCGCCCGGCACGGCTACGAGGTGGTCGGCGTGGACATTTCGCCGGACATGATTTTTCACGCCAACCGGATGAAGGAGAAACACGAGATCGCCAACCTGGAATTCATGGTGGCGGACTACGAGGCCATGCCGTTCGCGAATGCGTTCGATTGCGCGGTATTCTACGATTCCCTCCACCATGCGGTGGATGAGATCGAGGCCGTCCGCATGGTCCATCGCGCGCTTCGGCCCGGCGGCGTCTGTCTGACTTCCGAACCCGGCAAAGGGCATGGTAGGAATGAGGCCGTGGCGGCGTTAGCCAAGGAATACAACGTAACCGAAAAAGACATGCCTCCGAAGAAGATTCGGCGGATCGGCAAGCACGTGGGGTTCCGTGCATTCCAGGTGTTCCCGCACGCCGGGGACCTGAAACAATCGATCTACGCGACCGAGGCGGGTACACGCCTGCACCGGCTGACCGCGAAGGCGGGGCCTTTGGGACTCCTCGTGTTAAAAGCATTCACGTTCTATGTCCTCTTTTTCCCGACGCAGCGAAAAAGCATCGTGAAGATGGTCAAATAGCGCGGGCGGCAGGGATTCACGCCCACTCCCGAAGATTGTCGGGATTGACCCCCGCGCCGGTTGAGCTAGTCTATCGTCCGTTCTTCGCGGGCGCCGTCACGGAATTCGGCGTCACACGGCCCCTTTCCCGGAAACGAGGCCTTTGGCCATGCTCGATGTGGCGCAATGGCTCCCCGACATTGTGCGGAACAATTTCCTGACAGACACGCTCTTGCCTTGGCTGGAAAGCGACGACGCCAAGAGCTTTTGTTCGCTGCAATACCTTGCTTTCTTCGTCAGCGTCTTCGTATTGTATTGGGTGATGCCCTGGAAACGGGCGCGGGTCTACCTGCTGGTGGCCTCCAGTTTCACGTTTTACGCTTGTTGGAACAAACAACTCGCCTTGCTCATCAGCGCCACAACCGTGTTGGACTACCTCATCGCGCGTGGCCTGGAATCGGCGGCGTGGGATCGTTGGCGGCGGCTGTTGCTCGGGACTAGCCTAGGCGTGAATCTGGGCCTGTTGGCCTACTTCAAATACGTCAATTTCTTCCTCGACTCGCTCGGCCACGTCCTGAACTCGGTTGGCATGAGCCGTTCGCTGCCGGTGCTGGAAGTCCTCGTGCCGTTTGGCATTTCGTTCTACACGTTCGAGGCGATCAACTACACGATTGACGTCTACCGGCGGCGAGTGCGGGCGGAGCGCAACCTCGCAAACTTCATGCTCTTCATCCTGTTTTTTCCGCATCTGATCGCCGGACCGATCGTTCGGTCGCGTGATTTTCTGCCGCAGATTCACCGGACCAAACGCTGGGACTGGCCGCGGTTGCAACTGGGCGTGCAGTTTTTTCTGATGGGCCTGTTCAAAAAGATGGCCATAGCCGACCACATGGAGGAGTTTGTTCGACCGGTCTTCGCCGCTCCGGAGAACTACGGAAGCTGGGCCGTCTGGGTTGCCGTAGTCGCGTTCGCCGTGCAAATCTACTGCGATTTCTCCGGCTACACGGACATGGCGCTCGGCTCAGCACATCTACTGGGGTACAAACTGACGAAGAACTTCAACATGCCGTACCTGGCGGTCAATATCTCGGAGTTCTGGCATCGCTGGCACATCTCATTGTCGAGTTGGCTGCGCGACTACCTCTTCATTCCCTTGGGCGGCAGCCGAGGGAGCAAATGGCGAACGTCGTGCAACCTGCTCATTACGATGACCCTGGGCGGATTGTGGCACGGGGCCAGTTGGACGTTCATTGTCTGGGGCGTGCTGCACGGGTTGCTGCTGATCGGGCACCGCGCGTTTCGCGACTCCTGCAAGCTCCGGCCGCGCTTGGACGCAATCTTGCAAAGCCCCCCTGGGACCGCATTCCGCGTCCTGGCGACGTTCTTGTGCGCATGCGCCGGCTGGGTCTTCTTCCGGGCGACCACGTTCACGGGAGCGTCGTCGATCTTGCACCGCATGATTGTGCCGCACCACGGGCTGACCACGCCGCTGCCCAACCGCAGTCTGTGGGTCTTGGGAACGGTCCTCGTCGTCGGTCACTTGGTAGGGGCGACGAGTCTGTGGAAGCGCTGGGCGCCGCGCCTGCCCGGCCCGATCGTGGGGCTGGGCTACGCGCTCCTCTTAACACTCGCTTTGTTGCTCGCCCCGGACACGGGCAAAGCGTTCATTTATTTCCAATTCTGATCGCCGCGCTTCAGCTTTGCCGTCAGGAGAAGCCCATGCGTGAAAAGGCCGGCAATCGAACCCAAGCCCGTTCGGCCATTTTCTGGGGACTTGGGACATTTATGCTTATGCAAGCAGGCCTGGCCGTTTGGATTGACAACCGCATGCCGGATTTACGTGACCCACTTTACGAGAACAAAGCCGCCCGCCTCAGGGAGCGCGTGGTTGACGCGCCTGCGCGCCCGCTGACGGTCGTGATGCTGGGCAGTTCACGCACCGTCTTCGCCCTGAAGGCAAGTGAGCTGGAAGCGCCACTGGAGCAAACCGCGGGACGGCCGGTCGTGGTTTTTAATTTCGGCGTCACCGGCGCCGGGCCGGTTACGAGTCTCATGAATCAGCGCCGCTTGCTGGCGGAAGGCGTGCATCCCGATCTGTTTCTGATCGAGGTGCTGCCCCCGCTTCTGGCGGATCATGTCGTTGAAGCCGACCGGCTTCCGGCCGATCGGCTATGGCGGAGCGACCTGGAACTGCTCGCACGCTATGACGTGTCGAAGCGGAATTGGAACCAAGATTGGTGGTTTGTGAACGCAGTCCCTAGCTACAGCCACCGCTTCGCCATCATGAGCCGCGTGGCGCCAACCTATCATTCCTTCCGATTACGGCAGGACTGGTTTCGGGAGTGCGACGGATCGGGTTGGATTCCTTCCCCAGCGCCGATGGCTACCACGCAATGGCGTGTTGCCGCGCTGGAAAACGCGCGCAGGGAATATGCGGGGGGTCTGGCGAACTTTCATCTGGGCGGCCCGTCCTGCCAAGCCCTTCGCGAACAATTGGAGGTTTGCCGGCAGGAGAACATCCCTGCCGCTCTGGTGCTATTGCCCGAGGGAACCGATTTTCGCAGCTGGTACAAGCCCGCCGACTGGAAGGAGATCGAACGATTCCTTACCGAGCTTTCTCGGGAATTCGGCGCACCCCTTGTCAATGCACGAGAGTGGATCGCGGACGAAGACTTTAGCGATTCGCATCACCTGCTGGCGTCGGGAGCGGAGAAGTTCACCCAGCGACTGGGGCGGGAAGTGTTGCCCGCGTTGCTCGCCGACACACTGAAGACGCGGGGCGTGGCGTCGCGCTAAGCGTGGACCTGCATCACCGAGACAAGTACGTCCTACCGTTCATTCAGCGTTTCAGGGACAAGCAGCAACGCGGGGTTTTGGAGACGGTGGAGAACCGCATTGCCGAACGCCGCCCCGACCGCGCCGTCGAGAACGCGGTGGTCGAACGAAAAGGATAAATAGAGCAGATCGGCCGGTTTCACGACGCCCGCGGCGTCGAAGACAGGGCGTTTGACAATCTTGCCAATGCCGAGGATGCCGACTTCGGGAGGGTTAATGATGGGGGTCGAGAAGAGGCCGCCAATGTTGCCGACGGAGGTAACGGTAAACGTACCGCCGCGGAGGTTGTCGAGTTGGATCTTGTTGGCACGCGCATCGGCGCTAAGACGGTCGATTTCGCGAGCGATTTGGCCCAAGTCCTTCTTGTCCACGTCGCGGACTACCGGAACGATCAAGCCAGCAGGCGTGGCAACGGCGACGCCGATGTGGTAATGGTCGTGCAATACAATTTCGCCGGCGCCCTGGTCGAGCGAGGCGTTCACGAGCGGCACGTCCTTCAATGCGCCGGCGACCGCCTTGACGATGAATGCCAAGTAAGTCAGCTTCACTCCGGCCTGTGCGAAGGATTCCTTCAGCGCCTCGCGCAAACGGACCAGGTCGGAGACGTCGCATTCATCCACGTAGGAATAGTGCGGAATGGTTTGCTTTGCGAGGACCATGCGTTCCGCGATCTTGCGGCGCAGGCCCTGGAGCTTGATGCGGGCGCCGGGCGTTCCGTAATCCACTTTCGCCGCGTGTCGTATCGCGTTCTGCGCGGCGCTTTGAACCAACGGGGTCAGATCTTCAATGAGAATCCGTCCCTCGGGCCCGGTGCCGCCCACGTTCCGCAAATCAATCCCCAACTTGCGCGCCAAGTACCTGACCGACGGCGCCGCTTTCACGGCTGGTCCAGCTCTCTGAGTTGTCGAGGCGTTGCCGTACATGCGATTGCCATACTCGGCGGGTTTGGCCGGTGCAACCGCAACAGACGCCGCCACCGGCTCTTTTACCGGCGCGTTGGCCGGCTCCCCCGCGGTGGAGTACGTGAGCACAACTTGGCCGACCTTCAGGACCTGCCCGGCTTCGGCCTGCAATGCAACGATGGTTCCCGCAAACGGCGACGGGACTTCCATGGTGGCCTTGTCCGTGAGGACTTCCATTAGAGGTTGGCCGCGCTTAACGGTTTGGCCAGGCTGAACGAGCCAAGAGACGAGTTCGGCTTCGTAGACGCCTTCGCCGAGTTCGGGAAGTTTGAAGTCCATGGTAATCGCTCACGGTGCTTTGGCCGCGACGTGCGGTCGCGTTCCGCTCCGAAGACTCTGCGTCGCGGCTATTTCGCCTGCCTCAATCCTCGGCCCCTTTTGAATGGGACGGGCACACTCCCACCACATCGGTTTCTCGTGTCTAACGCGTGTGCACACGCACACCTTGGCACCTAAACCCTTGCCGCGACAGGTTTTGGTGTGGACAAACTCTCGTTTCTCACGACGCCGTGAGACACGGGAATCTAGCGTGCGCCGGCACTGCCCAGTTCCTTTTGAGTCTTTTCGCGTACTTTCACCGCCAAATGAGACAGTCGGCCTGAATTCGAGCATCTCATGCAGAGTCGGTTCATAAGTCGCTTTGGATGAATCAGATCCTGCCGTGTTGTTGCTGTGCAAATTGCTGTGCAAAACGCACACCCCACTTGTTGCACAGAAATGCCACCCGTTGCACAGAAATGCTCCAACGATTCATTGACAAAGGATGCCCATGAACGCCAATTCGCCCCCGTGCCTGGACTTCCAACCTCTTCGCCCGCCGCAAAACCCAAGTAATGGTTTCGGGAATTGCACAAACGGGGCCCTCAACCCGATGCGGAAAGCGACTCGGCCACCCTAGAGACCGCCTGAGACATAAGGCATTTAGGCAACGTAAGTTCCACCAAGTTGTCAACCTAATACAGGCGAAGTAGACATTACGCCCGTTCAGTCGCGACCTCGCGCATCGCCTCCTTGATCCCCGGCAACTGCGGCACGCTATTCTGCTCGTAAACCTGGTTCAGTCCGATACCGGGCACGTGTTTGCCCAACAACACGCGGGGGCGGACCAGCAGGTCATAGAAATGCTGGTCGATCACGCGACGGAGAAGATGTTCGCCGAAGTTGGTGACCTCGGTGTCCTCATTCACGATTAGCACGCGCCCCGTTTTCATCACGCTCGCACTGATAGCCTTCCAGTCGTAGGGAAAAATGCTGCGCAGGTCGAGCACGTCGAACGTGATGCCGGTTTCACGGTTGAGTTCGTCGGCGGCTTGAGTGCAGAGCGGCAGTGTGCGGCCGTAGCTAATCACGGTCGCGTCGGCGCCTTCGCGCGAGAAGCGCGCAACTCCTAGCGGCACGTAGTATTCCTTCAACTCAGGCCAGCGCGGCTGCCACGCGCTGCGATCGCCGACGGGGGCGTCGATTCGTTCACTCAGTTCCTTCGAGTCGGGAGGCTCCCCGGGGAGCAATTGCTCGCCGCGAACGCGCAAGAGCGCCTTGGGCAAAAGGACCATGACGGGGTTAGGATCGGCGATGGCAGAGAGCATGAGGCCGTAGGCGTCGAGGGCGTTGCTGGGCATGACGATCTTCCAGCCCGCCAGCCGGCTGGCCCAGCTCTCGAACGAGTGCGAATGATAGAGGCTGCCGCGGATGCCGGAGCCGCTGGGCATCATGACGACGATCGGCATCTCGAAATTGCCCGCCCCGGCCCAGCGCTGATTACCGGCGACTTTCAGAAGGTCGATGGTGTTGAAGCCGTAATCGCAAAACTGAATTTCCGCGACCGGCCGGCCGCCGGCGTAGGCGATGCCCATCGCCGCGCCGATAATGCCGCGCTCGTCCAACGGGGAGTTCCACGCTGTCTTGAGTCCCTGCGTTGCGGTGAAGACGCCGCCCAGCGGAGGGCCGACATCTTCACCGAAGACATCGGTGACGCCGAGGTGCTCCTCGCCGTAGTGGAGGGCCATGCGGACGGCTTGAACGAGGGTGGCCATGAATTCATGCTCTGTGATTTCTTGCGATGATGCCGAGAAATCTGTCTACTTGGCCTACGAAAGGAGCAAGTTCGGGATCGATTATCAGTCTTTAGCGTCAGCACATTCTGCTTTTTCCCAGAAACTGGAAGTGTCAATACCGTAGACTTCCAAATGGGATTTCAACTCCACTAGCAGTTTTCGCTCCAATTGCCGCTGTTGATCGGGCGAAACATCGGCCGGAATCTTATATCGGGTATCGCTCATCAGGTATTCACTGCGATAACGTCCATCCTCTCGGTCGTACCAGGTGTCGGCATAACAGGTGCAAGACAGGAAGGCTGGATTGTTAGGGTCCTTTCTCCAAACTGGTTCCACTCTTCCCAATTTGGCTCTCATGGAAAAAACCCCCGAGGAACGAAATTGAATCGGCGTCACGCCGCCGATGGATATAGGAGACCTTCGGGAATCAGAGGCGATCCACGTGGCGTTCAGGATTTCATTTTTGGTTCAGACGCTCTTGTGCCTTCATTTCGGAAGCGCCTGCCCCAACCATGAGATTCACTTCCCGTTCAAGCCGATTCCCCAGGCGATCCTTTTCGATCTCCAAATCATACCGCGTTTGAAGATTGAGCCAAAAGCGCTCGGACATGCCGAAATACCGGGAAAGCCGTAGAGCGGTATCCGCACTAATGGCCCGAACCCCACGAACGATATCGTTAATTCGGCGCGGAGGCACGCTCGTGTCCCGAGCTAGGCGGTACGCACTAATGCCGAGAGGATTGAGGAACTCCTCGCGCAGGATTTCCCCAGGATGAATCGCGGCCATTTTCTGCCGTGGCATGTCAACTCCTAATGATAGTCGACGATTTCGACGTCATGGGCGTTTCCTTCGCTCCACCGAAAGCATAACCGCCATTGATCGTTGATGCGGATGCTATACTGGCCTTTGCGATCTCCCACGAGTTTCTCCAGCCGGTTGCCTGGAGGCATTCGCAGGTCTTCAACCGTCTCCGCGGCGTCGAGAAGTAGCAACTTCCGCAAGGCGGCTCGGCGCACTTGGCGAGAGAACTTTGACCTCCCCACCCGACTGAATACACGCTCAGTTTCCTTATCGTGGAAGTCGATGATCATCGTGAATTATTCAGTCAATTCGATGTTCATGGTTTCCCACATTGCGCGGCTACCCTTTCCGCCCCGTGTAAATCGTCACTTTCGTAACCATCTCCTTCCCATCCTTCTCTACCGTCTTAATCACGACCCTCTGCCCCTTTTTCTCGAAAGCGGGGTCCTTCAGGCCTTCTTTCGGTTTGTAGGCGCGAATGTCGTGGACCTCAATTTCCGTGTCCTTCGTCACGGTGAAGTCGCGGTCTTTGTCGTCGATGGTGAGAGTGATGACGCCTTTTTCCGTGTCCACGCTCTTCAATTTGCCCTCAATTTCGGCAGCGTGGAGGGAGCAGGGGAAGGCCATGACGGCGAAAAGAAATCCGGCGAGGGTTCGGATCATGATAGGCTGCCTCGAAGGAGTCAGATAGTTTGTCGTGGAGTCTAAGTTATTGGTGGACAAGTCGTCGGCCCGCGCTCCGCTCCGAAGACTGCGCGTCGCGGCTAAACTATGTCGGCAATTCTGTGTAATCCCCCGGATACACCGCGTCCACCGGACTATCGGCGTACGTGTGCTTGACCACGTCCGCGGGCGTGGGCCGCTGCTCAGCTTGTGCCAGTTCCAGTGCGGCCTCCGTTTCGGCTTCGGCTTCCTCGTGAATACTCTGAATGGCCAGTCGATCAAGAACGCCCGCATTCATCAACTTCCGTTCGAACATGGCAATGCAATCCACCTCACTCTGTACGCGGTGGGCGCCGCTGGAGGAGGAGTGGCCGTAGAGGCGCGAAACCAGCGCTTCGAGGAGGAACGGTTTGCGTTCGCGGCGACAGTAGGTCATGGCGCGGTCAAGGGCGTGCCAGCTGGCGACGGGGTCGTTGCCGTCGACGACCTCACCGGGAATGCCGAACGCTTTGCCGCGGTCGAAGATGTGCCGTTCACCGTGCTGACCATCCGCGCTGGTCGAAATTCCCCAGCCGTTGTTCTCGACGATGATCAGCACAGGCAATTCGTTGCCGGGGCGGCTGGACCAGATGAGGCACGAGGCGAAATCGCCCTCGGCGGAGCCGGCGTCGCCGCCACAAACGATGGTGATGGCGTCGCCGCCACGGCGCTTCTGCACGATGGCGGTGCCGGGGGCCATGACGAGTTGCACTTCAATAACGGAGGATATTGGAACGATGTTCCAAGCTCGCCGGGCAAAGTGGCCGGAGAAATTACGGCCCATCGAATGTGGGTCAGTGGCGGTCATGGCCATCTGGCGAATGCCGTCAATCAGCGGCATACCCATCGCCACCAGGGTGGCGCTATTGCGGTAGTGGAGGTGCAGGAAGTCGAAATCGGGTCCGCAACCCTTCTTGACTTGCAGCCCGAGACAGGCGTTGAATGCTTCCTCGCCGGGGCCGCCTATCCAGAAATAGCCCTCCCCGGACTTGCTCATCTTGATCATGCGCTCTTCCATAGCGCGGGAGCGGACCATGATGCGATGGAGTTGGACACATCGTTCGGCGGAGAGCGCCTCGGACCCGCTGGCGACCTCCGCCGCCAGAACCGCGGCCCCGTTATCTCCTGTTGGCCCGATCTTGTTCAACATGCACGGACCTCCAGTTGCTTGCCGCGTGCCATGAGGGGAACCTTTAGGTGTCGTCCGCGTCGGGAGATAGTTGTACAGGGGTTTCTCCTTCTATTCTACGTCCGGCGCGTGAAAGGGGGGAATAGCGTCCAGAAGGATTACTAGGTTTATCGGTTCTCAGCGGGAGAATTCTTGTCGAGAAGTCGACAGCAGCCTCGCGTCGGCCGCCGTTGCCGAAGAATCGTCCGCTAGAAGCTAATTGCGAGGAGCAAATCTCCGCCTTGCTATTGTGCTTTGCCTACAGCGAGCAAGAATGTCGGGTTCACCGCTTCGAAACGCAGCGTCTCCAACTGCTCTACGCCGCGGGCGATATTGACGAGAGAGACGTGAACCGGTGAAGCCAACGACTTGAGGGCACCGTAGGTCGCGCCCAGCATTTCGAGGGTGGCGACATTTACAACCATTCGGCCACCCGGGCGAAGGGCCGCGTAGGAGGTTTCCAACATGCGCGCCACTTCGTGGCCGGCGCCGCCGACAAAGATGGCGTCGGGCGCGGGCAGGCCGGCGAAGACGCCGGGGGCCGCGCCATGGATCGCCTTGAGATTGAAGACCCCAAACGATTGGGCGTTCGCGACAATGAGGTGATAGTCGGCCACGTCTTGTTCAATGGCGTAGACCATTCCGAGGTGAGCGACCTGGGCCGCTTCGATGGCTACGGAGCCGGAACCCGCGCCGACGTCCCAAACGACGCTGTTGGGGAACAGATTCATTTGCGCCAACGCGATAGCGCGGACTTCGGCTTGGGTGATAAGACCGCTCTTCGGCCGGCTTTGGGCAAAGAAGTCGTCCGGGTTGCCGAAGAGGCGGAAGCGGCTGCCACGCGCGGCCTGATCGGGACGGCCCGGTTTGCGCTTAAGGATCATTACGTTGAGCGGGACGAATTCCATGTCCTGAAGCTCGGTCAGCTCGCCCTGAGTGACGCGCTCGTCCGGCGCGGCGAGGTTCTCGCAGACGTACGCTCGGAAATAGTCGAGGCCGCGTACGAGCAGGGTTCGCGCGATGGCGGCAGGCGTTTCCTGCTCGCTGGTAAACAAGCCGACCAGCTCGGCGGTGCGGATGCGGTCAAGGACGCTGTCAAGCGGGTGGATGGCGAGGTTGGTCAAGTACGCTTCCTCCCAGCTTTCCTTCACGCGTGCGAAGGCGAGCTGCATGCTGCTGACGTGAGGGAGGACCTCGAAGTGTTCCTTGCCGAGCTTTTCGCAGAGGTAGCGGGCGACGCCGTAGAAGAGCGGATCGCCACCGGCGACGATGACCATGCGTTTGCGGCCCAGGTTGGCGGTGAGGAATCCGACCATTTCCTGAAGGTCGGGGCCGAGACGGACGCGCTGAGCGGAGACCTCAGCGAGTAAATCGAGAACCGAGTCGGATCCAAGGACGACGTCGGCGGCGGCGAGCAGTGCGCGGCCGCGGGTCGTCAGTCCCGCCGGACCGTCACTGCCAATGCCGACAATGTGGATTTTGGATTCGGGAAGAGTCACATCGTTCCTCACATTACGCAGCCAAGAAGAAGGGCGGTGAGGAGAGATTCTATCGCATCGCGGAGCTTCGGTGAATTGAATCCCACTCTGAGCGCGGCGAACGGCGGATACGATGACGGTTGTAACGCTTTTGGCGAGGTTCATGCGCCGGCATTCGACGGTAAGCGGAATCGCTTGAACGCGGAGGTAAGCGACGAACCCATATTGCGGCGAATATGGCCAGGTTTTCATCACGGCCTTCGCTCGAGGCCTATTTCTGTCAAAAGGAATCCTTCAGAAAACGAATGGCCGTGTTAGCAAGTGCTGTGAGTCTCGTCTTGTCTATGTACGAGCAATTGAACCCACCAATCGCCCTCCTCAGCCGGGAAGCAAGAATATCGAAAACGGCGGGGAGGGAAGTCTCTTTTACCCGAAGGCAGAGACCAATGAGCGTTATCGCGACCGAGGATATCGTTTCTTCAGCGGCCCCCGAGTTCGCATGGCCGCGCCAAAGCGATGTGGAATCCGACAAGAGTGCTGCGCGCCGTCGAAACGGCCGGCGAAAATTTGCGTGGGGCTTGCTTACTATCTGCGCGGTCGTCGCGTTGTTCGCTGGGGTGAGCAAATTCGCGGAAGACAAGTTGGCACACTACAACCTTCCAGGCATTTCCGAACAGAAATAGACTGATCGTCAATTGAAGCCGCGAGCCTCGGTCGCTTGCTTGCCGCGACGACCGAGGCTCGCGTTTCGTCTGTCACCGTCATCAAAACGCGTTCTCACACCAAATGCGCCTTGAGCTCCTTCGCCGGAATGGTGATGTGGGCGGGATCCTGCAATTCCTGAAGAACGCGCGCCTCGATTGCTAGAAAGGCGTCGGCAATCGTCGGATCGAATTGCTTGGCGCGCTGTTTGCGCACTTCGGCAAAGGCGTCCTCGGCGGCCATTCCCTTACGGTAGGGCCGGTCGGAAGTCATGGCGTCGAAGGCGTCGGCCACGGAGACGATGCGCGCCAAGCGCGGGGTGGCCTCACCGGCCAGCCCGTCCGGGTAGCCATTGCCGTCCCAGCGTTCGTGGTGAGAACGCGCAATGGGAATAATCGTGTGCAGGTCGGGAATGGATGCGAGAATCTCCGCGCCTTTCACCGTGTGCAGTTTCATGGCCTCGAACTCTTCCGGAGTCAGGCGGCCAGGCTTCTGCAAGATATCGTCGCGGATGCCGATCTTGCCGATGTCGTGCAACGGCGTTCCACGACGAATTAAAGTCAGATCGTCTTCCGATACGCCGAGTTCCTGGGCAAGCATGACGGAATAGGTCGTGACCCGCGCGGTATGGCCGCCGGTGTAACTATCGCGAAGTTCGACCGCCTGAGCGAGAATCGTAATGGTGTTAAGGAAGAGTTCGCGTTCCTTGCGAAGCAGCTGAGCGCTTTCAATGCCGGCCGAGACGTTGGCAGCAAGGGCGTCCGCGAGATGCAGGTCGTCCTGGGTGAACGGCTTTTGCCAGGGACTACGGTCGAGGTGCAGCACGCCAAGGCGTTTACGCGGGGTCCGAAGCAAGACACACAATACCGAGGCCATCGTCCCTTCGGCGATGCTGCGGGCCATGGCCAGCTCGGGATCGTCCTCGACGCTTTGGCAAAGGATCGATTCGCCGCGGCTGAACGAGCGCTGTGCCAGGCTTTGGCTGAAACCGGCGCGAAGCCCCGCGTCGCCGCGGCCCCCAACGATGGCGCGAGGCTCGCCCCGGCCTGTCGCCAAGGCGCGCAAGCGCAACATGCTTTCGGGGCCGTCGGCCAGCACGATGGCGCCGCGCTGGGCGTCAAGCACTCCCACGGCGTCGTTCAATACAGACTGGAGCAGCTCTTGTTCGTTGTCTACATGACCCAGGTAATGTCCGGCGCGGAGCAAAGCCAACAGCTGTTCGCCGGGTCGTGGGCAACGATGGCTATCGTAGGCCACGCCTTGGAGGGCTTCCTCCCAGGAGGATCGAGCGGTGGCCTGGACCTGGATCGGCTCGATCGTGGGCGAAGGCGTGCAATCGCCCGCCAGTTCCTCGATCGCATCGACGACGAGCGTCACCTCGCCGAATTGAATCACGTCCCTTACCCGCAAGGGCCACTGACCGGTGCCAAGGCGAACGCCATTCAGGCGAGTGCCGTTGGTGCTGCCCAAATCACGGACGCGCCAGCCGCGCTCGGTCGCGCGGATCTCGGCGTGGTAACGGCTGACGGAGGAGTCGTCGAGCACGATTTCCAAAGAATCGAGGCGGCCGACACGAAGCAAGGTGGATGATTCCCAGTTCTTCCCCTTTGCCGGGCCGTTGACGCCTCGTAGCCGAAGGAATGCGGCCACTTTGCCCTCCTTTACCGTCCAACTTCCGCCGCCGAGGCGACGGCCGATTCTTCTCCGTTCGCGCGTAAATCCTCCAAACTATAGCTTGCATGTTGAGGGCAGGCCGCAGACGTATGAAGGCGACGACATTTTTTCAGATGCTGCTCGCGGAGTGGCGTGACGGGGTGAATTTGCTTTCCACATTCCTTCTGACCGATTATGATTTAACCTGAATCGATTCGCCACGGTTCCAGCCATGATCGATCCCTCCTGCCACGGTCCTCGCGGCTCGAACGACTGCCACCCTCGCACCCCTGGAGCGCGCGCGATGAAATGCCGATATTTCCTGGGTTTTTCACTGATCGTGCTAACCGCTGGGCCGGCGCCGGCCCAGATTCCGCCGACACCGCCCAATCCGCAGGCGCCGGTCCTGGCCGTTCCCACCCCCCTTGGCATGCAGCGCGGAACGAAAATCGACCTTAACCTTACCGGCGCCAATCTGGCGGACCCAACGGGCTTGTGGACCAGTTTCCCGGCAAAGGTGACGATTCCGACCGATAACAACAACGGCAAGGATCCCGCCAAGCTCCGGGTTCAGCTGGAGGTCCCCGCCGACGCTCCGCTGGGGTTCCACACCATCCGTCTGGCGACGACGCGCGGCATGTCGAATACCCGCCTATTCTGCATTGATGACTTGCCTCAAGTCATCGAAGTTGAAACCAACCGAAATAAGGCCACGCCTCAAGCGGTTGCGGTGCCTTCCGTCGTTGTCGGCCGAATTGACGTGGAGAAGAGCAGTTATTACCAGATCAGCGTTAAGGCGGGACAGCGGGTGAGCCTTGAAGTGCTGGGTCGGCGGCTCGGCAGCGCCTTCGACCCGGAAATTCGCATTCTCCACCCCAAAACGGGACGTGAGCTGACGTATAGCAACGATTCGCCCGGCCTTCAGACCGATTCGCGGTTGACCTACACCTTTAAGGACGCCGGGGACTACGTCCTTGAAATACGAGACGTGGCGTACAAAGGCGGTCCGGATTACTGGTACCGGATGCGCATCGGCGACTTTCCGTGCGCTTGTACGTCGATTCCGATGGCGATCAAGCGGGGCAGCAAGGCATCGATCCAGTTCGCTGGGCCGAATGTCGAAGGCGTGGCGGCCATCGAAGTTACGGCCCCCACCGATCCAGCCGTAAGAACGGTCTGGGTCGCGCCGAAGGGCGCCAACGGGCTGCACGGCTGGCCGGTCGAACTGCTCGTCAGCGACGTGGACGAAGCCGTTGAGCAGGAACCGAACAACGAGATCGCCAAGGCGAATCGTGTGGCAATGCCTGGCGGCATTACCGGCCGATTCGCCGAGAAGAACGATCTCGATTACTACGTTTTCACGGCCAAGAAGGGCCAACGATTGATCGTGGAAGGAATTACGTCCGAACTGCACTCGCCGTCGCTGCTCTACATGGTCCTAAAGGACGTCAAGGGAGCGGAGGTGGCCAAGAGCAACCCACAAGCAAACCCACCGGCCGACCAGCGCATTGACTTCACTCCGCAAGTCGACGGCGACTACTATCTCGAAGTGCAGCACCTCAACTACGTCGGGGGACCGAGCGAATCGTATCGCATGAGCGTGACGCCTTATGAAGCCGGCTTCGAGGTTGCGCTGGGCATCGAGCGGTTCGACGCCGCCCAGGCCGGAAGCCTGTCAATCCCGTTATTCGTGACCCGGCGAGATTACACAGGGCCAATTGAAATCAGCGTTGCCGGCCTCGCGGGACTCAGCGGACAGGTGACGATTCCCGGCGCGCCGACGCCTCCGCCACCGCCGAATCAGCCGGCGGGCGTTCTTACCTTGAAACTCGCGCCGGAAACGCCGATCGGGCCGCACACGTTTGTCATTCAGGCCAAAGCGACCATCAATAACAAAACGATCCTCGCCTATGCCAACCAGCATGCGGTGGTCCGGGCCAGCTTGGGGAACTTGCCGTTCCCGCCGCAGGATTTGTTCCATCCGATCGGTTTGGCGGTCACGGAGAAGGCGCCCTTCGCGCTGGCAGTTAAG
>Ga0207158_1141_pt1 | contig 17310 bp, 20 predicted proteins | sample Alteio_BWMinHeat_22_FD_153512 | JGI IMG/M metagenome (GOLD analysis project Ga0207158, IMG submission 153512) | Enriched cells from forest soil in Barre Woods Harvard Forest LTER site, Petersham, Massachusetts, United States -... | ecosystem: Environmental > Terrestrial > Soil > Temperate forest >... | reverse complement strand
CAGCTCGCTGAACGTGCGATAGCCGTGGTACGTTTCATTGAACGACGGCTTCTTGCGCTTCATGGTGTCCTTGATCATCGACGACCAAAGGACTTCCTTGTTTTCGCGCCGCAGCGCCTGCAACGATTCCATTAGCAGATTGAACGCCTTGCGTTTGTTCTCCGGCAATTGCGGGTTGATGTCGGGCGTGAGCGCGGGGGCCCGTCCGAGGTCTTCGTAGTAAATAAACTCGTCGCAGTTGTCGCGCAGAAGGTCCGAGGTGGAGTCCTGCATGCCCAGGCCGATGACGTGTTTGCCGAGTTCCTTCAGCTTGGAGACGAGCGGCGAAAAGTCGCTGTCGCCGGATACGACCACGAACGTGTCGATGTGGTCCTTGGAATAGGCCAGGTCCATGGCATCCACGCACAGGCGGATGTCGGCCGAGTTCTTGCCGGTCTGGGCGCGGCGGGGGATTTCTATGAGTTCAATTGCCGCCTCGTGCAGCGGGGCGGTGTACGGGGCGAACCGGCTCCAGTCGGCGTACGCCTTTTTGGCGACGATCTTGCCTTTCTCGACGAGCCGCTCCAGCACCCGGGCGATGTCGAAGCGGTCGCGCCGGCCCTGGAAGCCGAGCGCCAGGTTCTCGAAGTCAATGAATATGGCCAGGGAACGGTCGGTATCGGGCATCGCCCATCCTCATGAGGGGGACATGATTGGTTGGTCGCGTTGTCGTCCCCCGATGGCAATCAGTGTAACGGATGGCGGAGATGTGGGATAGTGCGACAGCGTGATGCTTTGTGCAGATGTCAACCGTAGGGCCGGTAAAGTCAACCTAGGGCGAATAATCGATTCAACGGGCGGCAAGCCGAAACATCAACTCCGGCGTCTTCCGTCGATGGATGGCGGAGGCGATTTCGCTTCGCAGCGTGCCGTATGCCTGGTGCAGGCGTTCCAACACTTCGACCGGTGTCCGATCAGGGGCTGCCGGCGACAAGCAGACCGTTACAAGCACGCGCGTCGAATCCGGCGCGGGCTCGACCGATTGGACCAACAAATCGCGCAACACTTCGTCGTCGCACTCGCCTTGAAGGACGCAGTGAAGGGTTTCCGCGATTTGGCTGCACAGTTGCAGGGCCTTGCGGTTGTAGACGGGGCGCGGACGATCGCGTGGTTCGGTGCGCGGATCGACGCCGTCTTCCGGGCCGAGGGGACCGTAGACGGGGAGCGGGGTGGGTTTGTCCTTGAATCTGCGACGTTTCATATGAGCAGGACAATTGACTGCGGTCCTCGGTTCAGGCAATTGTTTTGGCCGCGCAGTCTTCGGAGTGGAGGTTGGGGTGCGTCCCGCGCTCCGCTCCGAAGACTGGGCGTCGCGGCTGAACGAAAACCCGTTACCCCTCCACATCCTTCTTCGTCAGCCCGTGCTGCGCCTGGTGATACGGGCCATCGAATAATTGTGTGGACTTGAAGCGTTCGTGCCGGCCGTCGCCGGCCGCGTCTTTAACCTTGGCGAGGAACTTGTCCATTTCGTCCTTCTCCAGCGGCTTGAAATTGCGGGCGATGACCACATTCTGCTCCAGTACCTTTATCGAATCGATGCCGCTGACGAGCGACGCGATCGGCTGACTCAACGAATAGCGGAGCGCTTCCTCGACGGTGCAAACCTTCGCTTTAACCAGCCGGCCGTCGCCGCCGAGGCTCTTCATGCCGATGGGCGCGATGTCGCGTTTGACCGCCTCCGGGACCACTTGATGCACGAAGCTGCGGTAGAAGTAATCGCAGGCGTTGATCGGCATCTGCACCGTGTCCCACTTGTGCTTGGGAAGCATCTTCAGGTGGATGTGCGGGTCCTTGTGGCCGGTGAAGCCGATGAAGCGAACCTTGCCCTCCTTTTGGGCCTTCAGCGCTTCCTCCATTCCACCTTTGTCGAAGACCCAGTCGGGGTCATTGTCGTAGTTGATCTCGTGAAACTGCCAGAGGTCGAGGTGGTCGGTTTGGAGGCGCTTCAGGCTTTCTTCGAGGCACTTGCGGGTTCCTTTGGCGTCGCGGTCGCAGTTCTTGGTCATCAGGAAGACCCTTTTTCGCAAGCCGTCCATCGCCAGAGCTTTTCCCATGATGGTTTCGCTGCCGCCGTCGTGATAGTCCCAGGCGTTGTCGAAGAAAGTGATGCCTTCGTCTATGGCGGCGTGCATGATTTTGATCGCTTCCTTTTCATCCTTGACCGAGCCGATGTGCCAGCCGCCGAGGCAGAGGATGGAGACCTTCTCGCCGGTTTTGCCCAGCGGACGCATCGGCAGTCCTTTGCCGGTGTCGTCCGCTCCAAGCACGGCCGGTCCGAGACTCAGCGCCGCGGCGCCGGCCAGGCTGGTTTGCAGGAATTCACGGCGTGTGTTGCCTTGGTCGTTCATGGTGAGTCCCTCGCGTCGGTGGTCCTTGTGAAGTTGAGCGACCGGATTGTCGCGCGCCGCCCACCAATTCTCAACTATTCACCTGCCGAATCCCCACGGATTGCATTCCACCATTTTGCTCGTTAGCATGACATCCGTTCTCACTCGCCCGCTCAACTGGGAGAAAATCCAATGAAACATGCCTGGTGGGTATTGCTGCTGGGTTGCGGAGCGCTGCTCGTCGCTTCCCCCGTGAGTGTGTCGAGGGCCGAGGACAAGAAAGACGACGGCAAAGGCGTCGTCATCGAATTCGGCGAGTTGAAGTCGAAAACGCCGGCCGACTGGAAGGAACAGGAGATCCCGGAAAAGGCGCGAGGTCTGGGACGCATCTATCAGTTCACCTTGCCCAAGAAGGGCGAGGACAAGGACGACGCCGAGCTGTTCGTCTTCTACTTCAAGGGCAGCGGCGGCGACGCCAAGTCGAACATCGATCGCTGGAAGGGGATGTTCAACCCGCCCGAGGGCAAGAAGATTGACGACGTGGCCAAGACCACGGAGATGAAGGTCGGCGACGTACCGGTGACCTATTTTGAGATCGAAGGCACCTACAAGTTCAAGGCCGCCCCGTTCGATCCCAAGGCAGAAGTGACGCTCAAGCCGAACTACAAGATGATCAACGTTATTTTCGATTGCCCGAAGGGGCCGTACTTCATTCGCATGGTCGGCCCGGCCAAGACCATGGACGAACACAAGAAGGGATTCGACGGGTGGTTGAAGGCGTTCAAATGAGCCGGGATTGCATTCCCAATTGATGAGACCGCTGAAGCCCACGGGCCGCGTCCCGTGGGCTTTTTGTATGACGGACTTCTTCGACTACGACCTGCCGCAGCATCTCATCGCGCAGCAGCCGTGCGCGGAGCGCGATCAGTCGCGCCTGCTCGTTGTGCGCCGCCAGGCTGGGACGCTCGAACATCGCGTGTTCCGCGAATTGCCCGACTTACTGAATCCCGGCGACCTTTTGGTGCTTAACGATACGCGGGTGCTGCCGGCGCGCCTGCTCGGCCGGCGCGAGCGCACCGGGGGCAAGTGGGAGGGACTGTTCTTACGCCAGATGCCCGACGATACCTGGGAACTGCTCGGCCAGACGCGCGGCCGGTTGATCGAGGGCGAAATCGTCGTCGTCGAACCGGGTGGGCTGCGTCTGGAATTCACCGGTCGCTCACCCGAGGGTCGCTGGCTCTTCCGACCGCTGGAATCCGGTTCGCCGTTGGAACTGCTCGCGAAATACGGCCAAGTGCCGTTGCCGCCTTACATTCGCAAAGGACGCGCCGAGGCGGGCGACCGGGAACGCTATCAAACCGTTTACGCGCACCATGCCGGCTCCGTGGCCGCGCCGACGGCGGGATTGCACTTCACGGAACGCGTGTTCGAGCGACTGGAACAACGCGGCATCGAGCGAGTGTTTGTAACGCTGCACGTTGGCCTTGGCACGTTTCAGCCGATCCAGGTCGAGGACTACACGCAGCACAAGATGCACCGCGAATGGGGTGAGCTTTCGGCGGCGACGGCGGAGGCGATTCAGGCGTGCAAACGGCACGGCGGCCGCCTTGTCGCGGTCGGCACGACCTCGGTGCGAGTGTTGGAGACGGCGGCCGCATCGGGAGCCATCGGTCCCTGGTGCGGCGAGACGGAGCTGTTCATTTATCCGCCATATACCTTTCGCGCCGTCGACGCGCTCGTGACGAACTTCCATTTGCCGGGCTCGACGTTGCTCTTGCTGGTCGGCGCTTTTGCCGGTGTTGAATTAACGCGGCAGGCGTATAGGACAGCCGTGGAGAGGGAATATCGCTTTTTCAGTTATGGGGACGCGATGTTTATAGAGAAGTAATCGTGAACAACCGCATCCGCGAAACACGTGTCGAGATTCGGCGCCTCTCGCCGACGGAGGCCGAGGTCTGGGTCTTCGCGGAATTGAATTGGGTGACTCCAGGAACGGAATTGCGCGGCCGGCTTGTCGGTCCGCAATGCCCGGGAGTCACGACAGTGGAAATCTCTTATCCATTTCGCCGGCCACAACGATCGGATGGCAATTCGGCCAGTACCCTGGCTGTGCACGTGCTCATTCCCGAACCGAACCTGTGGACTGAACAAACCCCGTTCGTGTATCAAGGACCGCTGGAATTATGGCAGGATGGCGCCCGTAGCGACACCATCACGGTGTCGGTCGGGCTTAAGTTCGCGAGCTGAAGCCTCAACCAACAATCTCCGCCAGAGCCCGGGCAAGAAGATCGATATCCGCTTCCGTGTTAAACGGCCCCGGGCTGACGCGCACCGTGCCGTCGGGAAAAGTGCCCAGCGACCGGTGGATGTACGGCGCGCAGTGCAACCCAGGCCGCACGGCCACGTCGAACGCCTGGTCGAGGATGCCGCCGAGTTCCGGCGCGGCCACGGCGTCGGTATGGAAGCTGAGGGTACCGACGTGTTTGCTCATGTCGCGATGGCCAAAGACCTGAAAGCCGCCGATTTCGTTCAGCTTTTGCCATAAGCGCTCGATCAGTGCCGTTTCGAGGGCGTGAATGCGGTCCATGCCTTGCTCCGTGACATACTTGATGCCCGCCGCCAGCCCCGCGACGCCGAGGACGTTGGGCGTTCCCCCTTCGAGGAAGTAGGGATACTCGCGCGGCTGCGTCTCGCTCGATGAATCGCCGCCGGTGCCGCCCTCGCGCCACGCCCCGACCTTGGCGCGTGGGCCGACGTAAAGCGCCCCCGTTCCCGTCGGTCCGAGCAGCGACTTGTGGCCCGGAAACGCGAGCAGATCGATGTTCATCTCGCGCACGTCGATCGGGATCACCCCGGCGGTCTGGGCGGCATCGACGAGGAAGAGCAGGTCCCGACCCCGCGCGATCGCGCCGATTTCCGTGATCGGCTGCACGGTTCCAAGAACGTTGCTCGCGTGCGTCATCGCGATCATGCGCGTCCGCGGCGTGATCGCCTGCTTGATCGCGTCGGGATCAACAGTGCCGCCACTGTCCGCTTTCACGCGCGTCAAGGTAATCCGGCCGGCCAATTGCATCGCGCGCAGCGGCCGGCTGACGCTGTTGTGTTCGAGATCCGTCGTGATAACGTGATTGCCGTCGGCCAGCACGCCTTTGAACGCCATGTTCAGCGCGTCCGTGGCGTTGAGCGTGAAGACGAATCGCTCGGGCCCTTCGCCGTGGAAGAGTTGATTAAGCAAGTGCCGGCAATCGTCGAGGGCATGTTCGGCGGCCAGTGCCATCTTGTGCCCCGCGCGGCCGGGGTTGGCAAGATTGGTGCGTGCAAAGACATCGAGGGCCTGGTAGACGGCCTCGGGCTTGGGAAAACTGGTGGCGGCGTTATCGAGATAGATGGTCATGAACTTCCGGCATTTGGGGAACTTTGGCCATTGTGAAAGGGGTTCAGGGGCCACCAATCGGACCGCACGCTGACCACCTCCGCGATTCGGTCGGGTTCGCTGACAGTATACAGGGCAAAGAGCGGGGGAACGTGCAAACCCCGCAGTCCTTCCGAAATGGGCGTTCCTTTGAGGTGGGCGTCAACCGCGAGCTCACGGTCGATCTGATCGGCGGCATCGGCGATTGCTTGCCGGTCGGGGCCGGCAGTCCACAGGTCGGCGAGTTGATTCCGCGCGCCGAGAAGCCAGGTGACGGTGAAGCGGATCATTCAGGTTTCAGCGATCGGAGGTACTCAAGAACCTGGGCGGTGGTGAAGCGCGGCTCGTTTGAAGCGAGGCGCCGTTTGGCCTCGGCTATGTCTTCCTCGGTCCAGATCGATGGAATCACGCCCAGGACGGTGCCCTTGGCGTCGCGCACCTGGATGGGTTGCAATGCACTCGCAACCACCTTGGCTTGCTCCTCGCTCAGTACGATGTGGGGCATGGAATCGCTCCTTTCACGTTGATTTCATTGTAACGCTCCGGTCGTGAAACGAGCAACTTAGAGCAACCACCAATCGCATCCGACCAACGCCGACGTCGCGCCTACCAGCGTCGCGAAGAAGAACACATCAGCCACGGAGGTGCGAAACTCCGTCACCGACCGGAACTGGCCGTCGAAGCCGCGGCAGCGCATCGCCTGGCCGACGCGTTCGGCACGCTCATAGCCGCGCACCAACAATGTGCCGGCGAGGTGGCCAATGGTTCGGTAGCTGTGCCGCGAAATACGATTGCGGTAACCGCGCACCCGCAAGGCCACGCGCATCCGCGTCAACTCGCCGGCGAACAGGAACGTGTAGCGCACCGTCAGCATTGCCAGTTGCACCAGCAAACCCGGCACGTGCAGCGCATGAGCCGCCTTAAACGTCGCCTCCAGCGGCGTGGTCGCGAGCAGCACGAGCATCAACGTGAGGATCGCCGTCGCCTTGGCCAGCAACCGCAACGCCAAAACGAGGCCCGGAAGCGAAATCGCCAGCGGACCGATCCGCCACGTCTCCCCTTCCGACGCAGACACGGCGAACGGCAAAAACAGCGCGAAGAATCCGACGAACAGAACGACCGTGCCGATGCGGGTTAGACACCAGCGCGCCGGCAGCCGGCTGATGGTGAGAAGAATCACCGCGACCAGCAGGGCGCCCGTCGCCGCCGGCAACGTTTGCAACACGGCGGTCCCGGCCACCGCGAGCAAGATACCCGCCAGCTTCCAGCGCGCGTCGAGGCGATGGATCGGCGAATCCGCGCTTGGAAAAAAGTCGAGAACGAGAGTCATGCGCCGCCGGTGAAAAGAGAAAGCCCCCGCCGGCGACGACGGGGGCCCCGAGTATTCCAAGGAGACGACAAGTTTAACGACGATTCATCGGTGTGCCGCCCGTGCGGGCGAATTCGGCGCGGAGTTCCGCCTCCGCTTCCAGCCAGTTTTGCACGTCTTTGCCCTGCGGCTGCCCTTGCTTCAGCCATTTCTCGTAGGCGCGCATCGCAATTTTCTCTTGCGGCACCTTCACCCCTGGCGTGGACGGTTGTGCGACGGGCGGCGTGACGGTTCTGGACATGGATGTCCCTCCTTGAAAGAAATGCGGAAAAGTCGAGAACCACATACCAACGAAGGCGCATTGCACCAAATCCCCCTGCGCTTCGCAAGGAGTTTCCCGGCTGAATTCAAGGATTTGCAGCTGCTTTGCGACTCTGCTATTCTCACTTCATGAACCCCTTCATGTGCCTTCCCTTGCTGTGCGTCGCAGCTTTTAACCACAGCGCGGATCCCGTTAACCCCGTGAAGGATGCTCTCTTGGACGCGAAATACCTGCGCGACCACGCCGCCACGCGCGGCTTCCTTCTCGGCCGGCCGGTCCAAGCCCGGCCGACGCCCGACGGCAAGGCCGTCCTCTTCCTCCGCGCCGAAGCCCGCGTTCCGAAGCTCAAGCTCTACGAGTTCGACGTGGCCACCGGCAAGACGCGCGAACTGCTCACGCCGGAAAAAGTTCTCCAGGGCGCAGAAGAGCATCTCACGCACGAGGAAAAAGCCCGACGTGAACGCCAGCGCGTCAACGTCGGCGGCTTCGCGAGCTACCAGCTCTCCGAGGACGGCGCGCAGATCTTGCTCAGCTTGTCGGGAAAGCTCTATGTTGTTCAGCGGTCGAATGGCGATGTTCACGAATTGAAGACAGGTCTGGGTACGATCCTCGATCCCAAATTCTCGCCCGACGGCAAACAAGTCGCTTACGTTCTCGATCACGACGTCTACGTTTGCGACATCAAGGAAGACAAGGAACGCCGAGTTACGACGGGCGGAACGGAGAAGAAGACCCACGGACTGGCCGAGTTTGTCGCGCAGGAAGAGATGCACCGTTTCTCCGGTTACTGGTGGTCGCCGGACTCAAAGTTCTTTGCCTATGAAGAGTCCGATGCGGACGGCGTCGAGACCTGGTACGTCGCCGACCCAATCAAACCGGAGCAGCCCGCGTTTCCGTCGTACTACCCACGGCCCGGAAAAGCTAACGTCAAGGTGCGGCTTGGCATCATTCCCGTCTCGGGCGGGAACACGGTCTGGGTCGAGTGGGACCGCGAAAAGTATCCATACATGCCTGATGTCCGCTGGGACAAGGCCGGCCCACTCACCGTGACCGTTCAGAACCGGCTCCAGAACGAAGTGGTATTACTTCTCGTCGATTCCAAGACGGGTAAGACGACCGAACTGGCGAAAGACACCGACAAGGCGTGGGTCAACATTCACCACGACACGCCGCGCTGGATCAATGAGAGCAAATGGCTTCTCTGGACAGCTCAGGGATCCTTCGACAACGAACTCCACCTGCTTGATCCAGCGGGCAAGGAAAAACCGCAGACGCTCCTTCCGCCACGGCGGCCGCGCGAAGGCTCGACATTGAAGCCCATCCGATTCCAGGGTCTCGTTGATGTCAGCGAGGACGGCCGGCAGATCACCTTCCAGGCAACCACGGTCGCCACCGACTCGCAATTGTACAGCCTGTCCCTGAATGTCGATGGAACTGGGGCACGTTGGCCCACGCCGATCACCAGCGGTCCCGGCATGCACTCGGCGACATTTTCCAAGGACCACTCCGTCTACGTGTTGACCACAACAACGCTGAACGCGATGCCGAAGACCACGGTCCACAAGGCTGACGGCACGCTGATCGGCGAACTCCCCTCGGTCGCCGAGGAGCCGCCGTTCACGCCTAAAGTGGAACTGGCCTTTCCGGACGCGACAATCGGCGAGGTTCGCACGGTTTATTATGCCGCCATCGTTCGCCCCCACAACTTCGACCCGAAGAAGAAATACCCCGTGGTCGTTGACGTCTACGCCGGCCCTGGGCACCAGGTGGTCCTGGAAGCGGAGCGAAACTGGCTGCTCGACCAATGGTTGGCCGATCAGGGATTCATCGTGGTGGCCATCGACAACCGCGGCACACCGGGCCGTGACCGCGACTGGGAACGCGCGCTGTACAAGAAGTTCGGCAGCGTTCCGCTCGACGACCAGATTGCCGGGCTGCAGGCGCTTGGCAAGAAGTATCCCGAACTCGATCTTGACCGCGTCGGCATCACGGGCTGGTCGTTCGGCGGCTATATGGCCGCGCTGGCCGTGCTGAAACGGCCCGACGTCTACAAGGCCGCGGTCGCCGGAGCGCCCGTGGTCGATTGGGAGGATTACGACACCCACTACACCGAGCGCTACCTTGGGCTGCCCAAGGACGAGCCGGACGCGTACAAGGAAGCGTCCCTCCTGACCTACGCCGGTGACCTGAAACGCCCGCTCCTCCTCATCCACGGCACGGCCGATGACAACGTCTACTTCCGCCACACGCTGAAACTCACCGATGCTCTCTTCCGCGCCGGCAAGGATTTTGAGGTGCTGCCGCTTTCGGGTTTTACCCACATGGTACCGGATCCCGTGGTGACGGAACGCCTGCACACGCGGATCGCCCGGCACTTTCAGAAGCATTTGGGAAAGGCAGAGGAGCGGGCAGACGGAAAATAGGGATTACCGCCGACCCTGTCCGCCATTGTGAGGCAAAGGACTCGATTGTGTGCTGGGCCGCTATTCTCATCAAGTTTTAATAAGAGTCACGTCCATTTCGGCTAAATTGGCGAATGTACGGTTTCGCAAGAACCCAAGGCCAACAAGAGTGTTTAACCTGGTGCGGCCTGCCGTTTCGGGAAGGCGCGTTCACCAATCTACTAGCCGTTGGAGGCATGAGATGAAGAGTCTGTTTGTGTCAACCGTTGCAGTGGCAGTGGCAATCCTGGCGGCTTCTCCAGCCCTGGCTCAACGCCAGCGGCCTGGCGGCGGGGGCGGCTTCGGCGGCCCGGGAATGTACATCGGCGCGAAAGCGGTTCAAGAGGAATTGAAGCTCAGCGAGGACGACGCCAAGAAGATCACCGAAGAACTCGGCAAGCTTGGCCGCGACCTGAAGCCGGAGGAACGGACCGAGAAGACCGCCAAGATCCTGGCCGACAACCTCAAGCCCGATCAGCTCAAGCGCCTGAACCAGATCATGTGGCAGCGCGGCGGTCTCGGCACGGCCGTGAACAACACCGAAGTGCAAGCCGCCCTCAAGCTGGACGACAAGCAAAAGGAGAAGGTAAAGACCATTCAAGATGAAAGCGCGAAGGCCCGTCGCGAGCTGACCCAGGGCGGCGCTGGCGCAGACAACCGAGAAAAGCTCCAGGAACTCCGCAAGAAGACGGCTGAAGACCTCAACGCAGTGCTGACCGACGATCAGAAGAAGACGTGGAAGGACCTGCTCGGCACGGAATTCAAAGGTGAAATCCCTCCGCCGATGCGCCGGCCGCGCACCAACCAGTAAGGATGCGAGCAAGAGTCACTTGTCCCTCTTGCTAGTCACGAAATGACCTGTCGCCATTGTCTTTATTTGGCGGTTTGCCGTCGTATTCGACGGCAAAACCGCCAAATCTGTTTTGCGGGAAGGGGCGCGCTATAGGCGGACTGAAAGGGATAACCGCAAATCATCATAGTTGCGCCCCTTTCGCTTCTCCAGTAAGGACGCCCTTGCTTGTGCTCCGGGCTCGAATGTGCAATTCCTTCTGTCGCTGCACTTTAGTACATCTGCGCCAACGTTTCCCTTTCTTGCCCCGTTTTGTACGCGCCCGTCCTTGGCGCGCCAGTACTCTCTGAGCGCCTTATTCGTTCCCGGAGCGACATCCTCATGCCGCCGGCATCCTCGCAGGCCGTTCTTCGCTACATTCGCAAGCTCGCCGGCGCTTCGGCATGCGGCGATTCGACGGACGGCCAACTGCTCGCCCGCTTTCTCAGAGACCGCGACGAGACCGCCTTCGCGACGCTTGTCGAGCGCCACGGCCCGATGGTTTTGAATGTCTGCCGGCGTAGGCTCGTCGACGGCAATGACGTGGACGACGCGTTTCAAGCGGTCTTCCTGGTCTTGGTGAAGAAGGCCCGGTCACTCCGCAAACCGTCGCTGTTGGGCAACTGGCTTTATGGCGTCGCTTGTCGCGCGGCGGCCAACGCGCGGCGGCAGGCCTGGCGCCGTCAATCCCGCACCAAGGAGATCGTCGACATGCCGGCGACGGAACCCACCACCGCGGCGGGCTGGCACGAACTCCGTCCCCTGTTTGATGAAGAACTCGAACGCCTGCCGGAGAAATACCGCGTACCGCTGGTCCTGTGTTATCTGCAAGGCAAGACGTACACGGAAGCCGCCCGCATGCTGGGCTGGGCCGACGGCACGGTCTCGGGCCGGCTGGCGCGCGGCCGGGCGCTGCTGCGCGCCGCGCTCCTCAAGCGCGGCCTCACGCTCTCCGCGGCGGCGCTCACGGCGCTGCTCACGCACCAGGCTGCCGAGGCGACCACCGTTCCGGCCTCGTTGGCGGCAACCACCATTAAGGCCGCGCTCCTGGTCGCGGCCGGCACATCCCTGGCGGCCGGCGTCTCCACCCACGCCGCCGCCCTAACCGAAGGAGTTTTGCAGGCCATGTTCCTGACCAAATTGAAAATCGCCACGGCGGTCGTGCTGACGCTCGCTCTCGTTGGCACGGGCAGCGGTATGTTCACGTACAACACGTGGGCCAAGGAAAAGGGCCAAGAGAAAAAGGACGCTGCGACAACCAAAGAGAAGGGAGAATCGAAGGCCGAGGTGGTTGCCAGCGCACCCGCCCCGGCCGAGCAGGAGAAGCCAGACGCCGCGCCGCCGGTCAAGCCGAAAGGAAACCGCGAACTGAACGAGATCCTGGCCAAGACGATCAGTTACCAAGGGATGGACGACCCAAGGGCGAAACTGAGCGAGATCCTGGATGAACTCGCAATGCAATACAATATTACGTTTGACGTGAATGAACGCGCGTTTGAGGTAGAAAGAGTCGCTGAGGGCGACGCTGATGGGGCCAACGTACTGAGCATACTCATCGCCGTACGGCCTTTGCCGAAAATGTCGGGCGTTCGTCTGTCCACCGTTCTCAAAAAGGTCCTGTCTCGTGTGCCGTCAAAATCCGGCGCAACGTTCGTCGTCCGACCGGATCACATTGAAATCACTACCGAAGCCGCGCTCCGTCAAGAGTTGGGCTTACCTAACTACGCCGCCTTACTGCCCCTGGTAACGGCGTCTTTCGACAAGACGCCGCTTGCCGATGCCCTCAAACAAATCTCCAGCTCTACCGGCTTCAACATCGTCCTCGATTCCGCGAAGCTGGAAAAGAACCAAGCAACCGTGACCGCCAACCTCCAGAACGTCCCCGTCGATACCGCCGTGCGCATCCTCGCGGAAATGGCCGACATGCGTGCGGTGGTGCTCGACAATGTCCTCTTCGTCACCTCCAAGCCGGCCGCGGAGCGTCTGCAAAGGGAAGACGACAAACGCAAGGGCATGGAGGTGGAGGAGAAGCCCGCGCCCAAGCCGGAGAAATAACCCATCGCTGTTCGCAAATAGAATGAAACAAGGGAGTGTTGACCCCACCCGGCGGCTCCCATGCCCGGTTTTTGGGCAGTTTTACGGCGCGGCGCCGATTCTTTGAATCGGCGCCCGTTCGCGTAACCCCCCTGCATGGCGGCGATTACGCGTGCGAATCCGCGCAAGCCGTTCGTTGGCATGTTACTTGCTCCCACACACACCACACTCTCCCGTGCTCTCCCGTCGTTTGTGTCTATCCTGTCCTACCACCCATGCATCGCGGAAAGGACCGAGAAGAAACTATGTACGGGTACCTCATCGATATGGACGGCGTCATCTACCGGGGGAGCCAACTGATCCCGGGTGCGGAGCGGTTCATCCATGAATTGCGCACCGCGGATATCCCATTTCTTTTCCTGACCAACAACAGCCAGCGCACGCGGCGTGACGTGGCCACCAAACTGCAGCGCCTGGGGATCGAGATCGAGGACGAACACGTCTTTACCTGCGCCATGGCGACGGCCCGCTTCCTGGCCCGCCAGAAGCCGAACGGCACCGCGTTCGTGATCGGCGAAGGCGGATTGCTGAACGCGCTGCACAGCAACGGCTACGCCATCGTGGACAAGGACCCCGATTATGTCGTGGTCGGCGAGGGGCGCACGCTCAACTTCGAGATGGTGGAAGCTGCCCTGGGTATGATTCACGCCGGGGCCAAGCTGGTAGCGACCAATCTCGATCCCAACTGCCCCACGCAGACGGGAACGCGGCCGGGCTGCGGGGCGCTGGTGGCGATGTTGGAAGCGGCGGCGGGAGTGAAAGCGTTCAGCGTCGGCAAGCCCAGCCCGCTGATGCTGCGCGCGGCACGCAAGGACCTGGGGCTGACCACCGAACAGACCATCGTCATCGGCGACACGATGGAGACGGACATCCTCGGCGGCGTTCAGCTCGGCTTCAAGACCATTCTCGTATTGAGCGGCGGCACAAGTCGGGAAGATGTGGCCCGGTACACCTACCGGCCGGACAAGGTTGTGGAGTCCATTGCCGATCTGCATCATGCACAATTGGCGCATGAATTCTCGGAGGCGAATCCTCTAGACGGGGACGAGCCGGGGCCATCGTTCGGCGGCAATCATCGCGCCGCCGTGGTCACAGCTTCCTAAGAGTTCTACATAGGAGCCCGCAGCGTAAGCAAGGGACGGACTCGAAGAATCGGCTTCTCAGCTCGCGATCTGTTCCAATTCCAAGAATCTTCCGCCGTTCTCGAACAGGTCGTCGCCGACGGCGCAGGTCCACAGGATGCGCGTGGCGAAGCGCGTCGGCGGTCCGCCTTCGGGATCGGGAATAAGGACGTGCACCTTCTGTCCGAGCAGGCGGCGCGTGCCGATGAGGCGAATGCCGGAGGGGGACAGGTCGCGGCTGAGAAGGTGATGTTCGCGGCCGTCCTCGCTGATGACCGTGATCGGCTGGATGAAGTCGAAACGGTCGTGGTCACGGCGTTCAACGCGCTCCGCCGCGGCCCGGAAACGGCGCATCAGCTTCTTGATGGTCAAATGGATGGTGCGGCGCTGTTTCTCCTCGAACTGCTGGCGCAGCGTGCCTGAAGTGATGTAGTAATAGCGGCCACGGCGCAGGCTCAGCGACGGCCGGGCCAGGGAAAGCACGTTTTTCCATTGCTCGTCGGGTAGGCCGGCCTGGGCGATTTCCTCGCGCACTTCACGCGGCACCACAAACCCCTGCCGCTGGGCTCGGCGAACCACGTTGTCGGCAATCTTGTGCAGATCAAAAATCATCATGGGTGCGTAACTCAATGTCGGTGGGGGGAATTCCGCGGGCGTCAGACGAGCCGTGACCAGCAATCATCACGGCGCAGCATCCAAAGCATGCTCAACTCTAGCATTTTTCTAGGTGACAGGCTTAAAGACTACCGGGGTGACGGGGTGAGGCCTTCCTCGCTTCACCCCGTCATCGCCTCACTTCCCACGCGTCCACTCTTCCAATTGCGTAAGAGCCAACTTGGCCACTTCGCCCTCCGTGGCCGCTTCGGCTTCGATGCGATGCGTGCGGTCCGGATTGCCGGTCGGGAGCAGGCAAACGAGCCGGCAACTTCCTTGCGGACGATTGTCAAGTTGGATGCACGTCGCGCCGGCCTCGCGGAAACGACGGTGAACGACGTCCCAGTCGACGGCACTCTCATTCTTGCGCACGCCTCCGACGCCGAGCTGCTCCGGCGACGGCATCGCCGGCGGGACGACTTTGGCATCGACGGATCGGCGCGGCGGGGGCGGAGGCGGGGGCGGCAGGTCGTCGTCCATTTGCGCGCGCACGGTCTTCGGTTTCGTCGGCGTCGCGGCAACACTGGACGCTTGCGGCTGCCGGCCCCCAGCCGGGACACTCGGCGCGGCAAACCCGCCCGGCGCGAAACCCTGCGGCAATGGCGCGGACACAAAACCGCCGGACGGACTATACGGCGAACCGCCGTAAACGGGGACAGAGCACCCCGCCGGAGGTCAGCCCGCGCCGCTCCGCGGCGGGTTCACCAGAAGCCACAGCCCGGCGGCCAACGCCCCAAGGCTGAACAGCAGCGCATCCTTGCGCATCATGGATTCCTCTCTGTTCCGGAAAGCAGGTCTGCGGTACGGACCCTGATCGGCGACCGCGGGCAGACGGCCGGACGGGTCACGAGCGAGCTGCGGTCACGGGGTACGTTAGAAGCGAGTCGAGCGGAGAGCAGGTCGTGCGAGGTGCGTTTCCTCAGCGAACGGGCGGAAACATAACAGAGGCCCGCCCTCGAAAAAAGGCCAGAATCACAAAACAGGTGAAATGCACAATTTACAAGGGATTTGTTACAAATTGCAAAGATTGCAACGCCCGGACACGACAAAGATGGCGGGCGGCGAGCCGAGCCGCGTTAGCGGCCGGGTAGCATCCCAACGCTGCGAGTACCCGCCCGCTAACGCGGCTCGGCTCGCCGGGCTTTGTCGTACTCGTCGAGGGCGGCTTGCCATTGCGGCGCGTACCATACGGCGAGCGGCTTGGGTTGCTTTCTGACCACATAAATCACCGCGTCACGGACGGAGCGTTGGTCGGGGAGCTTCCGTTTGGAGCCCTTGGCGGTCCAAAAAGTCCCATTGGCCGGCAAGGGCCGCAGTTTCTTGACTGCGCGCGTGGCCCAGCTCTTCATCAATTCGAGAATCGACTGCGGGTCAGGATCGTCGGGTACGCCAACCACCAGGTGCGTATGGTTGACCATCACGCTGGCGGCTTGCAACTGCCATCGCCGAATTCGCGCCGTCTCCTCATACTGCTCAATTAGCGCATCAGCGTCCCGTTGTACCAGCATCACCGGCGGCCCCGTCATCTGGGAGCGCGCATACGCTCTCAGGGCAGGCATGTCGGCGTCATACGGAGTCCCGGGTACGTTGTGAATGACCAGCGCGCCACTCTCGTCGCGCACGTGGCTGACGAACCCGCGCCGATCACCGGGCAACCACGTGCCGTAGCAGGTCCAGGTTATCAACCAGTAGCGGTCCATGGAGCGCCCTCGGAACCATGCAATCTTGGGAAAGTAGGGAGATTCTACCGCCGCCAATTTCAAAAAGCGAACGCGCCGTTGGTCGCGCCCCCTGAAGGCAGACGCCGCCAACGGCTCCTGACGATGAACACGGACGCAGACTGATTGTCTACCTCGTGCACAAACTCAACTTGGGCACGAGGAAAGATAGCTTTCACATTCTTGATCACTGGCGCTAACCGCCCCCCTATTCGGCATTCCAAGTGTGACGCCGCTCCAGACATGGTAGGATGATCTCATGAGCACTCCATCCCGAACCTGGGTCTATCTCGAACGCGACCCCAAGTCGTCCTACAAGCAACTCTCGATCAAGGGCCGCCGCATCAAGGCGCGCACGCTCTACGGTCTCACGCAAGGCGAGGAGGCAATGACCCCCGAGGAAATCGCCGCCGACCGCGACCTGCCGCTGGAGGCCGTGCTGGAGTCCATTGCTTATTGTGAAACAAACCCGCCGGAGATTCGGGAAGATTTTGAGATGGAGGAAAGGCTGGCCGAAGCCACCGGCATGAATGATCCCAACTACAAATACCACGGCAAACCGAAACTGCTTACCGCGCAGGATTGGGCGCGGATTCATCGCCCATGAGGCTCTATCTGGACGATAACATGGCCTCACCGCTGGTCGCGCGGTTGCTGGGCAACGCTGGGCACGACGTTCAGTTGCCCATCGACGTGGGCATGATCGGCAAAGATGACGCCGTGCACCTCACGCATGCCATCGGCGACGATCGCGTTTGTCTATCCGAGGATTACGATGACTTTGAAAAACTGCACAACTTGATTATTCGCGCGCAAGGACACCATCCGGGCATCTTTGCCGTCCGCCGCGACAACGATCCCAAACGAGACCTCAAACCGTCGGGGATCGTCCGAGCCATCACCAAGTTCCTGGCGGCGGGTTAGCCGATCAAAGACAGCTATCACATTCTTAACCACTGGCGCTAACCGCCCCCCATTCGCCGCTTGCATATCGTCTACCGCCCCGGTTAGACTGCTTGGAAGGGGAAGCGTCGGCAAACCGGA
>Ga0207158_1139_pt1 | contig 17374 bp, 14 predicted proteins | sample Alteio_BWMinHeat_22_FD_153512 | JGI IMG/M metagenome (GOLD analysis project Ga0207158, IMG submission 153512) | Enriched cells from forest soil in Barre Woods Harvard Forest LTER site, Petersham, Massachusetts, United States -... | ecosystem: Environmental > Terrestrial > Soil > Temperate forest >... | reverse complement strand
GTTGGCCTTTGATAGTTCGTGGAATTACTGTGGCCCTCCTTGTGCCCCTGCGATTTTGCCCATGGGAGTTCCTGGTGTGGCATGTGGCCCACAATGTTGGACACCAGCCCAAGTGTAGGCGTCCGTAAGCTGTTTCCCGCGCTTAAAACGTATTATCACATCATGGTGCAACTTCTTGACACATAAATAAAAGATCATGCAATCAGCCCACATCACGGATGTGATAGGAAGAAAATTCTTAGCTCCAAACATGCAGCTCTTCCGCTTCGAGAGCCTCAAGCCCATTCAAATTTGGCTCTTGTACTTTTCGGCCTCATGGTGCCGACCTTGTCAGAAATTTACCCCTATGCTCCACTCATTTTACCAATCGACCGAACGCTACTCGCTGGAGGTGGTGTTTGTCTCTCGCGACCACAACGAGGCGGCCTTTAGAGAGTACTTTTCCACCATGCCCTGGTTGGCGATCCCATTTGAAAGCAAAGAGAGGGAAGAGCTCATTACGACGTTTGAGGTCGATGGAGTCCCTCGTGTCGTCATCCTCAATAACAAGGGCGAGGTGCTGAACGACAATGCTGTCCCAATGATTAAGGCGCAATTGCCAGGGTTCCCTTGGCCCAATCCACAAACATAAGTGTTTATTGAAGCGACCTATCTAATTTACCACATCGTCATTTTACATTGAAAGAAGCGTATGTGAAATAAATCTGTCGAAATCCTTGAGTTTTAACACAATGGATAGTATAAAATCATGCGAAACATAATTTTTTACAAAGGAACGCGCACAAATCTCAGAGAGGTGGAATCAAATGTCAACAAGCAAGGAACGGTCGGGTGATCCACCACTAGGAGCTTTCCGCACCTACGCAGCGGAAATTCAAGGGGTACGATGTGGGGAGAGGAGATTGTATGTACCCCGATCTTAATGATTTGGCAGTGGGTCTCCCCTTTGCTACACTTCGAATCAGACTTGTCTGATGTACCATAATAATATAGCATCGCGTAAATGGAGTCGGTGTATCGCGACCACGTGATGCCAGTGACATAATTGAATCCCGTACCGCATGAGATGATTTGCTTTTGCACGAGAGTATCGGCATCGACGACTCGAACGACCTCTGATCCCGCATTTTCTGGATGTGCGTTGAGCGTCACCATGTAGACTTCATCGGCGACTTCGTTCAACGCAAGGGCTTGTGCGAAGAATCTGCCACTGAAATACGAACTCTTCAGCTCTTTGACGCAGTTGGATTTGGAGGTGAAGGTAATGTGCTGCAGCTGCCCTCTCGGTCTTGAAGCAATCAAGACGTTTTTGCGTTTGTACGGAAGGATGTCGAACAGGTAAACATCATCTCTCTCACATGTTTCCTCATAATCCATTTCTTTTTCATCCAACTCCTCCGTCACACACTCATTATTGTCATCTTGTCCTTCATGTTCTCTCTCCTTTCGGTCTGTCTCGCGGGTGCGGTCATTCTTCACTTCTTTTGTCTCACGCGTCTTGTCATCGTCTACAGCCTGTGTCCCACACTCGTCGCCATCAACCTCAACATTTGTGGCACGGCTGTTGATGTAGAAATTTTTTGGTCGCCTGCAATCCAGCGATAAACGCGTGATCCCTTGATTTTCAACATCGAGGTAATAAACAACATAAAGGTGCTTTCCCAAAATGGCAGCGGCAAATACGTCCCCCTCCATGCCGTAATCATACGAGATATACTCTGAGATGCTCTCAAAGTGAGTGGTCTCGACACATTGCACCAAGTAGCCTGGCGGCTGATCCATCACGGTGTAAATAAATTTGCCATCCTCTGTGGCGCAACACAGTCGCACCTTCTCCATTTGACGTCTGGATCGTGTCATTTTAGGTTTGGCGTACCCATACACGATGGACAACAGCACCGAGGGAAGCCTTTCGGAGACTTCGTTTACCAACTCACACGTGTGGCGATTGCTCTCGGCTGTTGCTTCAGTTTTTGCCTTTTTGCGTGCTCTGGTCAACATGTTGCAAGTGGAACGATTATTGTGGACAGACGAAATTTCAGTCCACGATCCTGGCACGTGCAGGACCAAGACAGATTATTGTATAATATGTCGATTTCTAAATGTATTTTAATCTTGTTCGCAACAACCCATACATCATTTATGCGAAGTCCACAAAACGCCATCAATTGCACACTCAAAGTCGCTTTAAGCGTTGCAATTCTGCAATGACATATTCCGTTTCCTCTATTTCCTCCTGGGTGAGCCTGTCTTTCCTCCCTCCTTTGATTCTGCCCCAACTATCGCAATACAGCTCTATTTGTTCCTTCTTCATGAGAGACAGCGGATAGACAATCTCCAACAGAGCAAAGCTGTGCTTGCCTCTTGCCATGTAGGATCCACATTTGGTGACCGTCCCCACACCGAGCTTCTCTCGAATGGCGTGGAGAATGTTGCGACAGCCGCACTGCCAGAGGGATGTCTGATAATCCAATCCACGGCTGTTTCTGCCATCTCGCTTATCTTCGTATTGATATACCCCCAACGACCCTTCTGCATCGAAAAACCCGGAGAGGTATGCGGCGGAAAGGCGGGAAGCGTCAACTTCAACCTCGTCGTAGGAATGGTGAAGCGCCTTGACTTTTTCGCGAAGTGCGATACTCTCTTCCGCGGTCGCAGGCTGTTTCTCGAGCACTTTTATTGCGCGTCGGGCTTGCTCGATCTTGATGATGGAGTATTTCTCGATGTGCTGCAGAAGGAGTTGCGAGTTATGCCCATAAATGGACAATACCCAACTTCTGCGATGTGTCTCGACCTCTTTCACCTTCCCGTCAGAGGTCAGCACATTCTCCTTCCTTGATCTGAGCCTGTTACCGAGATGTCCACCGTAATATTGCTGGATATGCTCCAGCGCCTTTGGCACACTTGCGTCCATCGATTGATAAACATCCACCCTCATTGATGCAACGAACTTGTCTTTTTTCTTGCCTCTTTTGCTGTGGATCACACAGATTGTTCCATCACCATCGATGAAGCCGACGGTGTACTTTTGCACGTTCTCGGGAATGTTGTGTTCCTGGATGATCCTGTGAGGACGAATTTCATGCTTTTTGCACGTTTCGATCGTCCAGGCGCGCGCAAGAGCTTTTGCCTGTTCACTGCTAATGCGAAGGCGCTCTGCATTAAAGTATTTGCACTTCTGGTCAACGCTTCCAACCCACGAAGGGCCCACTTTTTTTACAGTGCCCGGATACACCACCTCGTCTGCGGGCACTGTAGGTAGAATATCATATTGTTGCTCCTGTGCCTTGTCATCGTCGTCCTCTGCGCTCTCACTTACTTGCTCTCTCTCATTTTCATTTTCACCATCGCTTTCATGTTTCATCTCTTTGCCTTCGCTCATCGTTTCTTCCGATTCCTCTTCTTCCTCTCTCACATGCTTGGGTTTTTTGTTGGCGGAGGGATAAGCGGACTCTTTTTCGGCAAACTCGCGCAATTTCCTCTTGATCGACATGTTGCCAGTCTCTTGTTTAAATTTATTTGTGTTTTGTCAACACCCGATTTTACGACACCTTAATCATCTGTCGTGAATATTACACAAAATATTTTGCAATAATATTTAGTCCAACGTGCATCAAACTCAAACCAGAAGTAAAATTGCCAAACTGGTTTAATGCTTGATCAACTTTTCATTACAGCGGGATGCGCACATAAGTGAGCGCGGTGGAATCAAACACCAACAATAAAGGCAACGCTGGACAATCCAACGCGAGTAAATCATCACACCCCTGGAACGAAAACTCCAAGGGTATGCGTTCGTGGGGTTGATGTGGATTCACGATTCTCATAATTTCGCTGTATCCTTCCTTTTCGCCCCTCTTGGCATCGACCGATCCGTTGGGCGTGGCGTAGAAAATCATGACGTAAATGGAGTTTGTGAGGCGCGAGCACGTGATTCCCGACACACACCAGAACCCAGTGCCGCACGAAATGATTCGTTTTTGGACGAAGGAATTTGCATCCACGACTCGCACCACGTCTGAAGTGCGGGAGAATGTTGCCATATCAGATGTCACCATGAAAATTTCATCCGTCGTTTCGTTCAAGGTGAGACTATGTGTCCAGAATTTGCCATTGAAACGAGAACTCTTTAGCTCCACGATACAATTGTCCTGCGACATCAGATCAATGTGTTGCAGCTGTCCTCTGCACCTCACGGCGATGAACACGTTTTTGCGCTTGTAAGGGATAATGTCGAGGAGGTCGTTCATGTCGTCATCATCCATTTCATCCGTCGAATAGCCATCCGTGTCCTCCCCTTCTGCTACAAATGCCTCCTCCTTTTCTTCTTCTCGCAATGCAGATGCTGCATGGGCACGGTCATCTTCATGTCCAGGAGCGCACGGCTCTTTTGTTTCTTCGAATGTTGCACAATCGTCCTTGGGCGCTGTTGCTGGTTCAATGTCATCGGCCTGCCGCGTTGCTCGGGCAGGGGTCGTGTCAATGTACCAATGCTTGGACCGTTTGCACCCTTTCGACAAACGTGTGATCCCCTGATCGTTAAAGTAAGTGCGATACACAACATACAGGTATTCGCCGAATATGGCAGCGCCCCGGAGTTCATCCTCCGTGGAGTACTCTCCGACCATCTCAAAGTGAGTCGTCTCCACGCATTGTACTGCGTGGCCCATCGGGCGTTCCGACACGGTGTAAATGAGGTTCCCATCCTCGGTGGCGCAACATAGTTGCACTCTCTCATATTGGCGGTCGGATCGTGTCATTCCGGGTTTGGCGTATCCAAACACAATCGACAATAACACCGACGGTAGCTTCTCAACGAGTTTTTCGACTGAAAGTGATTGTTGTCGCTCGGATTCTTGGAATGCTATGGTTTTCGCTTTTTTCCGTGCTCTTGTGAGCATGATCCTAATTGTGAAACAATATGTAAGGACAGACCTCTTTATTTCTTTGAAACTTAGGATTGTGAGAATTGTCCCGGGAGCGTCAAATGTCTGACAGGTGTCAAAAAAATTGGGTATTATGTCAACTCTAGAATGGGATGAAAATCCGCATAAAAGTCAGATTAAAAGAATCAAACGTCAGTAACGAGGGGCTTGTTGGATGGTCGACCGCAATAAGCTCGCTGAAGGCGCATCCTGGATGGTCTGCCAAATCGAGCATGGAGCATTGCTCCTGATTGGGGTGCGTCACCGTCATGATGCGGCTACACTCTGGCATCTCCCCACCATCCTCCTCTTTTTGAGACACCGGCTCGCAATACGCAACAGAAACGAAAAGGGAATTTGTGGTATGAGAGTACGTGAGCCCATAAACACTTTTCACTCTCGCGCCGCACGTCACCACTCTTTTTTGGACGAGAGTGTCCGCATCGACCACGCGGATCACCTCTTGCCCGATCGTGCGTTTGCGCCGAACGACAGGACCTGTGGCGATGTAAATCTCCGACGCACCTTCATTCAGTGCGATTGCATTGATGCCAAAGGATTGAAAAAACTGTGATGTTTTGATTTCCACCACGCGGTATTGATCGTGATCCACATCCAGCCACTGCAGTTGGCCTTCCCGCCTCACGCCGATCAGCACATTTTTGCGTTTGTAGGCGATAACCTCGATCATGAGTCCCTTCTCATACTCGCCATCTATGCGGTACGATTCAGCATCTGGACGGCATTGCAGCGAGAACGCCATGAGAGTCTGAGGCTCTCTTTGATTCAGCAACCACAACTTGTTACGAAAGATGGTGCCGCGAGACGAGATATCCTCGTTGCAACAGTGTTGGTGGAGGCGTGTCCATGACAGGGTGTCGAAACATTGCACCGCCTCACCATACTTGATACTATAAATTTGCTTGGCATCAGCACTGGCGCAACACAAGCGCACGGAGGATTTTTGGCGTGAGGATCGTTCAACCACAGGTCTGGCGTAGCTGAACACAATCGCGACCAACACTGTCGGAATATTGTCAATCACTTCCTCCACCAAAAGCTCGAGACGTTCTTCGGATATTGTTTTGGGGCGTTTCCTTGATCTTTTCAGCGACATTTTAATTTGTGAGCGGACGGACACCTTGGAGAAGAAAGGAGGTGCATCTTTTCAAAAACAAAAAAAAAATATAAGCAGACAGCGATGAGCGACGAAAACAAAGTGGCGGCACTAATACTGGATTTGGAAACGACGGGCTTCTCAAAGAAAGATCGAATCATTCAGATTGGGGCCATCTTGGTTGATTGCACGCAAATGGTGCTGTCTGAGTTCATGTCCATGGTCAATCCTGAAGAGACCAAGATGAACTATTACGCCCAGCAAGCCCATCACATTTCGACACAAACACTGCAGACTGCAGAAACATTTCGCGTCGTGTGGCTCCGATTCTTGACATGGATCCACGAAACGACGCGTTCAACACCAGATGTGCGCGACGACCAACGCTTCCGTCACATTGTCGTGGTGGCTCACAATGGAAAAAATTTGACTTTCCAGTACTGCAACGAGAATTCGATCGCGCGGGTGTTTCGTGGGCGGGTGTACCGACAGCCGAACGGGCGCGTGAAGGGAAGAGTGCATCGATTCCAAATCCGTTGAATCACCCAATAGAGGGCGAACTGGCGGGTGAAGGCAAGAGTGCAGAAAAGAGTGCATCTATTCCAAATCCGTCGAGTCACCAAATAGAGGGCGAACTGGCGGGTGAAGGCAAGAGTGAAGAAAAGAGTGCATCGATTCCAAGTCCGTCGAGTCACCCAATAGAGGGCGAAGTGGCGGGTGAAGGGAAGAGTGAAGAAAAGAGTACATGTATTCCAAATCCGTCGAGTCACGAAATAGAGGGCGAACTGGTTGGTGAAGGGAAAAGTGAAGAAAAAGGTACATATATTCCAAATCCGTTGAGCCACCAAATAGAGGGCAAACTGGCGGGTGAAGGGAAGAGTGAAGAAAAGAGTTCGTATGGTCCGATTCCGTGGAGTCACCAGATAGCGTCCACTGAGTCAATCCAGTTGACACGCTCCATCCAGTCGAGTTGCTCTGGCCCAGTCATTTCACATCCTCTTCCTTTTCTGCTTCCTGCTTTTCCTAGTCTTCATACTCTTCATCCTGTTCCTTTTCCAACTTTTTTCCCTCTTCTTCCTCCTCTTCGGTTCTTTGACAGCCTGTCTCATTTTACCATGCTCAAGAAACAAGGTGTCATCCACCACCTGCGCCTCGGGGAGCTGTACAAGGAATTAACCGGCACAGAAGGAGTCGGGCTGCACGATGCGCTCAATGACGTCAAAGCGCTCTCAACCCTCTTGTTTCACCCAAGGGCACAAATCAAGTGGAGTGCCTGCTCGACTTTTTCAACGTCGGAGGCGTTATTTTCACAGCAGCGTCTGCAATTTTCAGGTGCTCACGTGAAAAACACCCTTCTCTCGAGCCGTTGCCTGCCACCACCTCTGCGGGCATGGCCATCAAGGTCGAGCAAAAAGAGTCTAAAACAGAGAAACCCTACACCAAACCCGACGGTTCGAACGCACGAGTGTTAAATGTCTGCCCGGATGTAATACCTCCACATCAGGCTTGGAGGAACACAGTCAAAAGATCAAGAGCACAACCCCGCCGAACGTGTCAACTCACATGGTATTGGCATCTTCTTCCTCGTCTTTCGCCAGCCACCCTCTATACAATGCACACAAATCCGCAGAAAATCGTCGCGCGAAACGAGCCAAGACAAGAGGATCTTCCATCCAACGCCAACGCGCCGTGGACGAGTGCTGATGACAAGAACCTGGAAAAGGAGTTTCGATCGGGTTCATCGGTGCACACGTTGGCAGCCAAGAACCAACGAACGCGTGGCGCGATCCGATCCAGATTGAAGAAGTTGGGCTTGTCATCATTGTCGCGTTGAGTTTTAGTTTTATCATTGCTTTGTTGTGTTGTGGACTGGGTGGTCTCATGTGGATCGTTCCTTGTCTGGATTCGAGTTCTGGAGTTTTTTCAAAACACATTTTAATCGACGACACATGCGTGCGGTGGCAATGACAAGCAACATCAATTTAACGTTTGTCAGTAGATGGTTTTAATAGACAGATTTAGAAAGACAAAATACCATAAGAACGATAAAAACGACAAGAACAACTTCACACCCTAGCGCGGAATTAGCACTCGTACAAATGCGTTCGTATGAGGGTCAAACATCAACAAGCAGGGCAGTGCATGATCATCGAGGGTAATAAGAATCTCGGAACTGCGACAATCAATGTTCTCCTGGGAAAAAGATCGCACTAGAGCTTTCCAGTGTGATGAGACCAGAGTAATATCCTCCGAGCCACCGCGTGGCGGATCTGTGATGACCACGAGCTGGCAATCCGATACAATGAATTCATGCGCTGCGCCGACTTGTGCGACTTTGCGAAGGAGGAGGGTGGCAAATAGGGAGTGGGTCGAATGAGAATATGACAAGGAACGCACAAAATCAAATCCGGTGACACAAGAAACGATTCTCTTTTGAACGAGGGAATCCGCGTCAATCACCGAAATCTGGGTCCGACCAGATTGCACTTGCTCTATTGGTACTGGTACCGTGGTCAATTTCTCCGCCTCCTTTCGCTCTTTCTCTTCTCGCTCGACAGTCACGACATATATTTCTGCTGCGTGACGGTTGAACGTGGCAGCAGGGATGAAGAAAGAGGAGAAAATTTTGGAGGTCTTGAGCACCGATACACGATAATGCGTGCGGTCCAGGTCAAGGTGCTGAATCTCACCGTTGGATCGAATGCCGATCAACAAATCCTTGGCATGGTATGGCAGAATACACACTGGATGTCCCACACCATCGTCAATCGGGAATTCCTCTTCCTCCAACATTTGGCAATCGAGAGTCAGACACCCAATGCCAGCCCTTGCTATCCGGGTGTACACACAATACAAACTCCCGCGGAAGATGGCGCAAGACAACACATCCGCGTCAGTGCGACAAGTTGCCAAAACGTCCCAGGTGTCTGTATCCACACACTGCACCTCGGAGCCATACCATGAGCGATTTCGCCGGACATACAATCGTTTGCCGTCGTCGGACACGCAACACAGCTTGACGTGTGGCTTGTGTGGAGGAGATCTTGTGACTAGGTCTCTCGCGTACTCGACCACTATGGAGAGTATCACGCATGGCAATCTGGCAATCACATTGTCGACCAATGTCTTTTGTTCTGATGTTGGATGGATTTGCTTTCGTGGCTTTTTCCTTCTCTTTTTGCTCTTGCCTGATTTCTTTCTTGAGGACATGACTTGGTTGATTCAGCCTTCTGCGAACTTTGACGAGTTTGTCTCACAATCCGGTTTTTACAGAGTTGGAAAGAAATGTGGCGAAATGTGTGGCAAACTAATTGTGATAACGTGGTGTCGAAAATAGGAGTTCGTGAACGTCTGTCCGGGGAAGGAGGTTTAAAAAATACATTGAATGAAACGCAAATCTGATGAGGGTCCATGCCGTAAAACACCAAGAATCAGTGACACGTACATAGCGATGATAGATGAAATCATCGCACGGTTGCCGACGGTAATTCTGGGAATCGTCGATACGTACGCCAGCGTCCCAGGATCGCGCATTCGGGCCTTTATGGTGGACGAGTTCGCGGACGCGATCGGCATGGCACATGTCAATGACGTCTTGCTTGTGACGCTTCGGTCAGGAGACATCTACCTAGTGGATGCACAGCACAAAAGAATCCAATTTTATGATGCATTCCTACCCAGCGCCGACAATCGATTTGATGGATTCGGTCGAGAGTTGCCAATCTGTCAAGTCGACGCATGTTGCAAAAGATTTTTGATCGAGGTGGGACACGACGCGCTGCAGATTTTCGACGTGAAGGAGCACAGCCGAACAACAGTTACCGTACAAGATCCAGGCGTTCACCACGGATTCTGTGAATTTGGGGCCGTGGGGTTCATGGAGGAAGGTCGGCTGGTGCTGTGGTCGCTCGATCTCGACACATTGGCACTGACACGATGTGACACGACCGATGGATCCTGTCAGCGAATTCTAGATAGCGTGGAAGAGGACGATGATGATCTGGCCCATCACAGTCCACATTATAGCGACATGATTGCGTGGGAGGACCAACGTGAGATTCATAGCGACATGATTGCGTGGGAGGACCAACGTGAGATTCTGTTTTTCATCCACACCGATAAGATCTCCTACGCTGCGTTTGAAGCTTCGTTTGGAGAGCGGTACGAGCTAATTGGCCGCAAACCTCGTGAAGAGAGCGACGACCAAGAATATTCCTTATTTATTCGGTTCCATGTCGATTCTCGGCGCATCGTGTCTCGTCAGGCATTTCAATGGACGGTTCACCCCTTGTGTATCCAAAACAAGAATTTGTATGTACGTATGATTGATGCTAGAGATGCCGCGTCTGTCCTGACAGTCATCCATCTGGACAAGTTGGATCAATACAACCCGATCCGTTGCTTTTCTTGGGCAGATCGTGTGGTTGGTGTAAGCAAACAGACGCTAGCGATTCTGAGTCTCCCCTGTGGGGCGTTGGAAGAAGTCGTAGGGTACGGAGATATGGAGACACATGATACATGACTGTTGTATATCTCAAAACAAAAAATAAAGCCGAAACTGCTGGAGGGCCAGATCCTTCTGTGATATTGGATCGAGTTAAAGGCGCAGGAATACGGAAATAAGGATTGAAACAAAAACGCGACCTTGTTTCGTGTCACAAAACGAATAAAGAAACGTCTGTCACAAAAATTTGGTTGAAAAAAAAAACGAACGTAGGCAAGTTGAATACTCTACAAAACCATTTGTTTTTGTCGCAGAACGCTGTGGCTTCGGGGTCGCCTTGCTTGGCGGCCAACTTCGTGCACTTCATCGTTTTGCTCGCGAGGTGGTAAAACATGCTCGTCTTGAACTGCCCACGAGGGTTGCCCTGTTTCGCGGCCTCTTCGAAATACTTAACGCCGTGTCGACGTTCCGCTCCACGCCTACGCCGTTTTCGTAGGTTGCACTGCGCATCGAGGCTGCCTTGCCGGCTTTGTGGTCCATTGCCACGCCTCGTCCGTGCTCGTAGCAGATCCCCCAGATTAGATTTCGCCAGGGCATTGCCGAGCGCTACCGCGGATCGCCAGTACTCGATGGGTTTCTTCACATGTTGCTTGACCCCCGCAGCGTGATCATGGCACCAAACTCGACTGCCTTTGTTTCATCCTTTGGCGGACGATATTGTATTTTTCTGCTTCTTTTCTGCTTCTTTTTCTCTTTGTGTTTTCCTTTCTCTTTCTTTTCTCTTTTCTCCAGGATTCTCCTTCTTTTCTCCTTCTTTTCTCCTTCTTTTCTCCTTCTTTTCTAATTCTTTCGGAATACTCCTTCTTTGCTTTTTTCGTCCTCCTTATTTTCTCCTCCTTTCTTTGGGAATGTAAGGGATTCTTCTTTTAGAAATATTCTTTTGGCATTCTTCTCCTTCACAGGAGTTATTTCAGAACTCAACAGAGGGAGAAAACAAGGCCAAAATGTGGAAGCAACACAAAAGCAGGAGAAAGGAGAACAAATCAACAACAACAAAATAATAGATGGGAGGAAAAAACGAGAGTCAAGTGGTCAAATATGGGAAAGGAAAGATTTATTTCTAGTGCGGAATGAGGACACGTACAAATGCCCGAGTCAGAGAATCATACATTAGCAATGATGGATTGGAGCGATCCTCAATTGCTAAAATAGAATCGCAGTTGAGAGACGCCAGTTCTTCGGGGAGGAAAGATGTAAACGAAGATAAAGAGGAGCGAGGAGCATCTGCGATAGGAACATAAAACGGGAGGGAGATTCTCATAATGGTGTGAGTTTCCCCCTGTTTATCCTGTTCCGGCACATAAAAAATGACGAAAATGGAGTTGGCGGAGTGAGAGAACGATAGTTCGCGGACAAAATAGCATTCCGTGCACGAAATGATGCTCTTTTCGACGAGTGAGTTCGCATTGACTACACGGATCACGTTTGCGTGGTCATATTCGTCATCGTGGCTCAAGGTCGTTGCCAAGTAGATTTCTGACGCACCATCGTTCAACGTCGCGGCGAGTATGCAGAACTCCGTGCTAAACTTGGACGTGAGAACTGCTTCCACATGATGTTGTTCGTGGTCCAAGCGGAGATGCTGCACCTGGCCTCTATATCGGACACTGATCAAAACATTTTTGCTTTTGAACGGAAGCAGGGAAAGAAGACCACCCATCTCGTCATGAAAGTCATCGACCACTGTCTCAATAAATTTGCAATCGAGGGACAAACAGGCAATTCCTCGAGCGCGCCAATCCGCACAGATCAAATGTAATGTTGTTTGGAAAATGGTGCCTGACGCCGCATCAAAATCATGGTGGGAGCTGGCAACGACTTGCCAGGTATCCGTGTCCACACATTGCACCTCGCAGCCGAACGTGCTCCTGTCATGGTGCACCGTCACAAACACTCTTTTGCCGTCGTCGCTAACACAACACAAGTAGACATCTTGTTTTTGCGGCGGCGATATGCTTATCAGTGGTTGAGCGTATCCTTCCACAATGGAGAGCAGCACGCACGGAAGGCTCGCAATCACGTCGTCGACAGGATTGCTTCGTTTGGATGTCTTGGTTCTGTTTTTCCTCGTACGTCTGCTGATGGTACTTTTCAACATGTACCGTACTCGATGAGATGTATCCAAAGGAAATATAAGTGTTATGGAAACTGGACGATTCTAATACAAGCAAGACAGTCGAAACACGCCCAAATAAAAATGGATGAGAGAATTACAAAGATCCACTGTTAGTCATCAGACTCTGCTCCACCTCGTCTATTCCCTGTCTTCATTCTGGTACATCTCTACTCCTGAGCTCATACTATATTTCTCTCATTTTTCCTCTTCTTTCCCCTGTTCCCCGATTGTCGTTATCACGCCACTGGCAAGGTGTCAAAAATATTTGACTTTAGTAAATGACTTGCTCCTCAAAACATGCAATCAGAAACAAAGTTACACATTGCACACCTCAAATGCGCACGATAAAGCATAGGAATGACGAAAACATCGTTACATCATGTTTTACTGTGGAATATGCATTCGCACAAATGTTAATGTTAGAGCATCAAATACTATCGCACATGGATGTGCGGGTTGATCAACAGTCAGCAGCGCATGGCAATCGATGGACGCGAGGTCTTCGCAAAATAAACAGGTGCGATCATGAACCAAATCGATCTGCATGATTTCAATCCTGCTTCTTGGTTTCCGCTGCGCGCCGTTGTTCGAAAGCACAAGAACCACAAACAGGGAGCGGGTTAGATGCGAGTAAGACAAACCACGGATAAAATCGCACGATGGTGTGCATGAAATGAATCTCTTTCTGACGAGGGAGTCTGCGTCCATCACTTGGATCACATCCAGACCAGGAGCTCGCCTGTTAGGATCAAATTCCTCATCGATATCTTCCTTCGGGTGAGTCACGAGGTAGATTTCAGATGCATCCTCGTTCACCGTCGCATCAAGAATGAAGGAGAGAGGAGCAAATAGTGCACTCTTGCGCGCAGACATAAGATGATGTTTGCAGTCGAGATGGAGATGCTGCACTCGACCATCGGATCGGATACCGATCAACACATCATTTTTCTTGTATGTGAGGAGATTTATTATATAACCCTCCTCATTGATCTCAGGGATCTCGTAGACGTCAGTCTCCTCTATTTCAGACACATGGGAAACATGTGAGATATCCAAAATGGCTCCCCACGTCTCCCTCGGGGAATATACACTTACATGCAACCTCCCTCGAAAAATGGCTCCTGCCAATATTGGCACGTATGAGTGAGCCATTGCTACCATTTGCCAGTCTTCCGTGTTGACACATTGGACCTCCATGCCATGCATCCGCCACTCGTCTGCCCCCAGCACCACATACAGTCTCTTGCCGTCGTCGTCAAGACAACACAACTCCACATGTTGTTTTTGCGCTGCTGATCGTTGAATCAATGGTTCGGCGTACGCCAGCACGATCGAGAGCAATATAGAAGGCAAATTCTTGATCACCTCGTCAACAAGTGGCTCGAACTTTGTACCTGCACTGCACTGTGTGCGTAATTTATGTTTTTGATATATCCATGCCAACATGCACATTGTTGCACCGGCCAGCAGAGTCAGCGGCACAAGATTGTATTTTGTTTGCAGATCCATTGCAAGTTGAAATCTCGAGAATAAAGATTAGAAGGCGTCGGCACCGATGAGATTCGATCACTCTCAAAACGCGAGTTCACCACAGCAAAGAAAACCAAATGTCAATCAGAGTTAAGACGAAGGAGGAGTTGGTTGTGTCACAAACACAAAGACAAAGACGGACAGTGAAATCACAAAAATAAAATGGAGGAGAAACATCCATTGGCAAACATCGCAATAGACTCTTCTCCACCTCGTCGCGTGCAACTCAAACAAAAAACACGGCGCGCAAAACAACACCGCTGTACGTCTGTGGTGTGCGTGCTGGAGAATCCTTCCAGCGATTCCAACATTGGCTCGGTGATGCGCTCGGTGGAAGCGTTCGGAATGGGCAGGATGTACATCATCTCTTCCGTATACCAAACGTTGGAAAGGGATGAAACGGGCCGATACGTGCTTCTCAAAGGAGGCCAACAAGCCAACGCAGAAACCCTCCGTAAATCTTCCGCGTTCATCAAATGGATGTATTGCCGAGTCTTTCCCACGGCGGAAGCGTGTTTGGCTCATCTGGACAAGAAGGAAGTTACCTCGTTTGCTACGTCGCCTCACGTCAAGGGTCATGTGAATCAAAATCTGTGCGAAGTCAAATGGTCGTCAGATAAAGCGGTCGCCATCTGGTTAGGCAACGAGCGGATTGAGCGATGATGCCGTGTCGCGGTGCAAAATGTGTGCAACTTCCCATGTTTGGCGTCATCGAAATCTTGAACCTGTCCGTGTGTGGGGGTATAGTCCGCCATTGGGTCACTCACCATCGTCGGGAACGCAAACTGGAAGCAGAGTTTATCGCAACATGTCATTGAGATTTTTGGATTTCAGAACAAAAGATTGCTCCGTTGTCTTTTGAGTTGATACACCAACTCAGCAGAAGGATGTTTTTGACCTTTGATACCAACACTCCTCAAACATCAAACAAGATTGCTCCGTTGTCTTTTTAGTTCAATTCGCCAACTCAGCAGAAGACTTGTTTTTAACTTGCACACCAACGGTTACCACAAGGCTCCTAAACATTCACACGAGTCAACACAACGTTTGTTGGAAGGAAAGCCATGACGCAGTAATCCGCTGAATTAAAGTGAAAACATTCTTTCTTACAACCTTCCACAGTGACGTACAGTCGCAACTCACCAAATCCGAGAGTTGATGATGGTGGAGATGTGGGGAAGAGCACAAAACATTTCCTCTTTGCTATGTCGAAGGGGAGGAAATGGGAGCAGGAACACCAGTCCCGCGCTTGACTCTTATCGGTAGGTTGGCGCCTATGATCATCCGAGATTGCATCTTCTTCCCCGTCCGACGGAGACTGGATCAGAGTAGTGGATGATTGTTTGTAAATAATTGAAGAGTCATTATTTCTGTCATGCAACGTCGCCGAGATTGCGCTGATTTTCACATTGCGGCCACATTGTTGCACAGCCAGTTGTGTGCCGTCAGAGGAGAATGTAAGACAAAAGCTCGGTTTTGATCTCGAAGGGAAAAGAATCGAACACCTTTGAGGGCCTTGAACCATTGCTCTGTTTGTTTCTCATCGGCACGCAGCGCTCGATCGAGGATGAGCAGCAGATCTTGCGATGAAAGTTTGTGTATTTTCGAGGCAGAGGGGAAGGCGTCACAGTAATACGTTGGTTTGGACCAATCCCATCTTTGGGCTGTGAAGTTGTCAGCAAATTGATATGTTTGAAAATCAATCAGTTTCAAATTTCCATCGGGTTGTACAAACACGTTGTTCACGTGCAAATCTCCATGAGCGATGCCCAAGCTGTGTAAACGCATCACGATATCTGCGAGTTTATCACAAATTTCATGCTTTTCTTCTTGCCATCGTTCCGGATGTTTGGTTTGCAACTCATGGATGGTGGTGCCCACAACCCGTTCCATCACCGTGAAGAGGTAGTAACGGTGAGGGAGAGGCTGTTTCGATTGCATTTTTTCCGAGAACAGTCTCCCTTTTAACATGGGAGCCTCGGCGGGGCAAATCCATCGGTCCAGGACACGGGGTCCTAACCCTAATTTCGCCATTTCATCTTCTAAGAGAACAGTGTTTGCTACAAAATCCACTGTTTCGCGATCAATTTCAAGGGAGGAAACCCCGGCCTCGCCCAACAATTCGATCTTGACCACGTACTTGCAATCCTTGTCTTTGCTCTTGCATGCTTCCCACACTGAGCCGTAGGCCCCGACTCCGATCAATCGATCCGTAAGGAAAAACTTGGACTCACAATCCAACCGAATCTTGGACTTGGACAGCAACACAAACAAATCTTCTTTCTCGGACATTTTTTCTGATTTTTTTTTCCGATCCCCATCAAATATTCTTGTTTCGATTTCGTCAGTACATGTCCACGAGACCGGAAAATGTTTTGAAGGCTGGAGAGTGGTGTCCTGATCGTAGGCTGGAGGCTGATACTTTTTCAACATTTGATTGTTTTCAGACTCTTTCCCGCTAACCCGACAACCTTTGAATGGAACGCAAAATAAAATGAAAAACGAAAAGCAATACGTACCGGCAGATAAACCCTTCCTTTCCCATGACCAGACTTCCCGAATGTACCATCGGAACGGAACATCTGTGTACGACCATTGTGGGTTTCACACAAGTACACGGCGCCGTTGCGTCCACAATGTATTTGCCAATACCATGAATTAGGCCCGTACCCTGGTAACGCATGTTTGAGTTGGTCGGCGCTGTCATGACACGATACTTTGAGGAGGGACAACGAGGTTGGACACATCCAATGTACGGAGTGCGACGATTAGTCTTTGAACCGGTTCTTCATGTGCACCGAGATAATTTCCCATGGGAAATCGGCTCCGACGAAGGGCAGAACATTGCCGCACTGGAGGTATACTTTCCGAGTGCGATGAGAGCCAAGGTTCAGGATGTGTGCGAAGACGTCGCGCGATCCATGCGGAAGGTCACCATCGATCTTGTTTTCAACCACGACGACGAGGAATGGAAGCAGTTGGGAGAGGAGGAACCTTTCGACTCTTTTGTCGCCTCGCTGCAACAATGCCCCGACAGTGTAATGGCAGAAACGACACATCCCGGCGTCGTATCTCCGTTGCATCGGGTCGTCAACGTAATCGGATTGTCGTTTGACGCATCGCTGTACCTGGACACTCATCACCTTGCCGCGCAGTTTGAACATTACATGAAACAAGCGTTG
>Ga0207158_1130_pt1 | contig 17645 bp, 11 predicted proteins | sample Alteio_BWMinHeat_22_FD_153512 | JGI IMG/M metagenome (GOLD analysis project Ga0207158, IMG submission 153512) | Enriched cells from forest soil in Barre Woods Harvard Forest LTER site, Petersham, Massachusetts, United States -... | ecosystem: Environmental > Terrestrial > Soil > Temperate forest >... | reverse complement strand
CTTTTCTTCATTCATCGAAAACGCTCGCTTGCGTGAGCAATCTCTTGAGCGCTGGGATTGCCCGCGGAGGCGCATCGAGGGCTTTGCGGAAGGCCTGCCACTCCGCCGGCGACATGACGATGTCCACCTGCTCCGCGAGCACCTGCTGGGCGGCCTCGTAGGCGTGTTCGAGCATGAAGTTGCTGAGGCTTGTCCGGCGCAGCTCTGCCGCTCGTGCCAGTACGGCCTTCTGGGCCGGCCGCAACCGAAGCTGGAGCGTGGTCGCCTTTAAGGAGGCTGGCGTCCTTGGGTTGGTTTTGCGCATGATATCCCTCTGTCCTTTCGGTTTCGTGAATCCTACCACACTGTACGCACAATGTCCATACGACAGATAAAGGCCGATTCCCAGGTCGCTCCCGCTTTCGGCTTCCAGTCGCTGACCCTACAATGCGGCCTCCGGTCGCTGACGCTCCCGGCTCGCCAGAGCCTTTTTCGATTCCGTGGCTGGTTCGGCACGCCTGCTCTCGCTATAATCCCTGTTTCCCTCGCACCGGAGTTTTTTGCCGCGTCGGCGGAAACGGGGCGCAGGATAACCTCTAACCGCACACACGGCCCTCCCCTTCCGGGGATCGGCCCGGCAAGGAACCGCTTTCTCATGGTGAACCGCAATCTGCTCCGTCAATTCGATCTGCCCGAAATGGAACTACAACAGGAACTCGAAGCCGCTTTCCGCCGCGAGGACGTCGAAAGCGATATCGAATCCTGGCTTCCCCCCGAGGAGCAGCAATTCGAGACGAACAAGATCGTGACCGGGCGCGTCATTAACGTCATCGGCGAAGACGTGCTGGTGGATGTGGGCTATAAGAGCGAGGGCGTGATCGACCTGAAGGAATGGTACGACGAAGGGCTCGACAAAGTCGTGCCGCCGAAACCGGGCGAGGAAATCCAGGTTTTGCTCGACGCCGTGGAGGACGAGTCCGGCGCCATCGTTCTGAGTTATCGCAAGGCCAAGCGGCAAAAGGAGTGGGAAGACGTCATTGCCAAGCACAAAGAGGGCGACGTCGTTTCCGGCGTGGTCAACCGCAAGATCAAGGGCGGATTGTTGGTGAACATCGGGGTCAACGTATTTCTGCCGGCCAGCCAGGTGGACATCCGCCGTCCGCCGGACATCGCCGACTACATCGGCCGCACCATCGAGTGTAAGATCCTCAAGATCGACGAGGCCCGGCGCAACATCGTCGTCAGCCGGCGCAAGCTGCTCGAGGATCAACGCGAGGACATGAAAAAGAAGCTGCTCTCCGAAATCCAAGAGGGGCAGATTCGCAAAGGCGTGGTCAAGAACATCGCGGAGTTCGGCGCGTTCGTCGACTTGGGCGGCATCGACGGCCTCTTGCACATTACCGACATGAGTTGGGGCCGCGTTTCCAATCCGCACGAGGTCGTCCACATCGACCAGCCGCTTGAGGTCTACATCATTAAGGTCGAACGCGAGAAGGAGAAGATCGCGCTGGGCCTCAAGCAGAAGTCGGCCAGCCCGTGGGCCGACGTCGAGGCCAAATACCCGATCACTAGCCGGCACTCGGGCGAGGTCGTGAACGTCATGAGCTACGGCGCGTTCGTGAAGCTCGAGCCGGGCATCGAGGGGTTGGTGCACATCAGCGAGATGAGCTGGACCAAGCGCATCAACCATCCCAGCGAGATTGTGTCGATCGGCGATCAGATCGAAGTGCAAGTTCTCAACATCAATAAGGACAAGCAGGAAATCTCACTTGGCATGAAGCAGGTGCAGCCCAATCCGTGGGATAAGGTCGCCGAGCGCTACCCGCCGGGCACAATCATTACCGGCGTCGTCCGCAACTTGACGAACTACGGCGCGTTCATCGAGATCGAGGAAGGAATCGACGGCTTGTTGCACGTGAGCGACATGAGCTGGGTGCGCAAGGTCGCTCATCCGAGCGAAGTGGTCAATAAGGGCGACAAGGTGACCTGCCAAGTCCTGAACGTCGACCAGGAGCGCAAACGCATCGCGCTAGGCCTGAAGCAGATGGCGAGCGATCCGTGGGAAGGCGACATCCCCGGCCGATACCATCCGGGCGAGGTCAAGAAGGGCAAGGTCACCAAGCTCACCAACTTCGGCGTGTTCGTCGAGTTGGAGGCGGGCCTGGAAGGGCTGCTGCACATTTCGGAATTGGCGGACCACAAGATCGAAAGCCCGGAGGAAGTGGTCAAGGTCGGGGACGAAATCGAAGTAAAGGTGCTGCGCGTGGACGCGGCCGACCGTAAGATCGGCTTGAGCCGAAAGCAGCTGCACATGACGCCGGAAGAAATCGAGGAGGCCAATCAGGAGGCCGCGGCAGCCGCCGCAAGTCAGGCGGCGAAGCCACAACGCGAGCTGCGCGGTGGCACCGGGACGGCCGGCGGCCAGCTGATCACCATGCCGGAAACACCGACGGAATCCCAATAACGTTGCAAGGTACAGCCTTTCAGGGCCAATCGGAAGCCCATGGGCTTCGGCCCTTGGGCTTTTTCGTCGAGCTGCAATGCGGAAAGAGCGGGTTGGACCTTGGGCGCTGCCTGGATTTCGCCGACCTTGCCCAAGTTCGCGCCGCACGGCTCAGGTTCGTCGCGCCGTCGGGACGATATCCATTTTGGGTTGTCTAGCGCGTTTCGCGCCGGCATGAATTCGCCTGCGCAATCCGAATAATTTCAGGCGTCGGATTGACCGGCACGTTTGGCATCCGGCGAAATCGAACCTAGACTAGTTGAGTTGTACCGGACTAGATGAGTTGTACCGGGTCACATAATCGCGTTGGAATACTCCCCATGACACGACCCCGCCGTCTTCGCAGCGATGCGGTCCAGTCGCCACTGGAAACCTACCTTCGCGAGATCAACGAAACTCCCTTGCTCAATGCAGACGAGGAGAAACAACTCGCCTATCGCATCGAGGACGGCGACAGCGAAGCGCGCGACCGGATGGTGCGCGCCAATCTTCGGCTCGTCGTCAACATCGCGCGCAGCTACACCGGCAAAGGCCTCGGGTTGCAAGATCTCATCGAGGAAGGCAACCTCGGATTGTTGCGTGCCGTCGAAGGTTTCGACCCGGGGATGAACACGCGCTTTAGCACCTACGCAAGCTACTGGATCAAACAATCCATCAAGCGGGCGCTGGTCAATACCGCCAAGACTATTCGCATTCCCGCGTACATGGTGGAACTGTTGGCCAAATGGCGCCGGGCCACGGCGAAACTCCAGGAAGAGCTGGGGCGGCCGCCGACCCAGGAAGAAATCGCTCGCAACCTCGAACTGCCGCGCAAGAAGCTGAATATCATCAAGAAGGCGATCCGCGTCTATAATTCCGCCCCGCAGACGGATCAGGCCGAAACCGGGTGGTCGCTCGACGAAATGCTGATGGACGGCCACACCAAAACGCCGGACACGGAAATGGTCGAGGCCGACGACCTGCATCATGTCCTCGATTTGCTGGATAAGATGGACAAGCGCGAGGCCACGGTGCTGCGCATGCGTTTCGGGCTGGACGACGAGGAACCGAAGACGCTCAAGGAGATCGGCGAACGGCTCGGCTTGACGCGCGAACGCGTGCGGCAGATCGAGAGCGAAGCGCTCAGCAAGTTGAGCGAGAGCATGCAGGCAGAGTGAGTTCGGCTCCAATTAAAAGAAAGACTCAAGCCCATGGCCATCGTTGCCGTGGGCTTTCTCTTTTTCACCTCAAGTTCGACTTCCCTTCCGCAACCGGCAATTCCCGCAAATTCATTCAACCCTCCGCAGCCGTTGGGGCGATAACCACAAGTGCCTCCTGAATGCTTCCGGCCCGTTCGTTGTCGAGGTCCCGCAATGCGCGTGCTTCCCCGCTGGTTCTGGCTTGGCTGTCTTTGTTTGGGTTGCCAATCTCTCAGTTCAGTGAGCATCTTTCCGAGGGCGCGGGAGGCGCGGGAGCAATGGGAAGAAGGACAGGCGGCGATGGAGCGCGGGGAGGTGGACAAGGCGGTTTCCTGCTACGAGCAAAGTCTGGCCGCCGACCCGAAGGAAGCCCGCCCGCACCTCAGCCTGGCCGCCGCATTTCTTGAAAGAGGAGATGATGAGGCTGCCGTGACTCACCTGGCCGAGTATGCCCACGCGCATCCCGAAAACTTGGGCGTACGCCTCCGGCTGGCGGAATTGCTCTTACGCTTGAAGCGCCTGTGCGAAGCAAGAACCGAACTGGAGCGCGCCGTCGCCGACGGTCAGAAACTTGCGGAGCCGCCGGCGCAACAGCTCATTCACTGTCAGACGCGATTGATGGAGATCGCGGAGGCAGCCGGCGACGAATACGGCATCCACCTGCATCGCGGTATTGGCGTCTATCTCATCGCCTGCCAGCGCGGCCGCTTGGAAGATGCGACGGAGGAGAGCAGCACCGAAGCGTTGCTGTGCCAGGCCGCCGGCGAACTGGCGCTCGCCCACTTGGAACGGCCCGAGGAAGCCCGGCCCTGCTGGTACCTTTACGAGGTATGGACCCATCTCGATCAGAAAAAGCCGGCGGTGCACAATCTGGCCGAAGCCGAGACCGATGCTCCGTTCAGTTACCTCACTCCAGCGGAAAGGAACGGCCTCTATTTGGCACGCGGACGCCTACCCCATGAAATCGCCTTACGCCGCTGATCGTTTCCAACGATTTCTCAATCGGCCCTTCACACCGAAACTCCGCTCCGATCACACCTTGTGGCCACGATCCGACGGCCGAGATGCAGCTGGCACCCTTGACACCGCCAACGTCGGGGTGATAGCGTCTGTTATACCTATCAAGGTCCGCCAGCCGCCGCGGGGCAGTCGTTTTTTGGCCGCCTTGCGTTCCTGTCACGGCTGATCCGGCCCATGATCTTTTTCCGAGGGTTCGACATGCCGTCTCATTGGAGATCGTTCGCTTCCAACTGGGTATTTCGCGCGCTGCTTACCGCGCTAATTGGCGTTCTGGCGGGCGGCCACCTGGCAGCGGAGCCGGCCAGGGACCCGAACGTTCAGCAACCGGTAGATCGGCCCAAGTTGGAACAGAAATATAAAAAGGATTTCGCAGCGATCATCAAGGACCTAACCAATAACAAGGCCTCCGCCGCGGATAACGCGGAAGCAGTTGACGTGCTCGCTCAGTGGCACACGTTCCAGGTAACATGGAACGACGTGCAGTCCGCGCCGGGCGCCATGACGAGTGTCATCAGTGATTTCGACAGATTTCTCGACGACGCGACCAAGAACAAGGCAACCGCCCTCCTGGACGCGTTTACCTCCCGTGCGGTTGAGCATTTGAGACTCGTCTTGCAGAATGACAGGCAAATCGCGCGGTTGAACGGCGCCCGCATTCTGGCCCGGTTGGCGAAAGCGGGACAGGAAGAGACGGCCGATCTCCTCGCTGAGGCCGTGGCGGATCCGCAGCAGAACGATGCGGTCAAGTATTGCGCATTTCAGGGATTGCGTGAACTCTTCGCACTAGCCAACCAAGCAAACCCCACCATCTTTCAAACCAAGAAGGGCAAACAGCGCGAAGCCGTCTGTCTGGAAGCGCTCGTCAAAGGCGCCAGCCGCAAGGTTCCGGGGGCCGACGGCCTGCCGCGCGACGAACTGGAGGGAATTCGTGTCGTTCGCCGCGAGGCGCTGCACGCGCTGGCGATGAATCGCCGGCCCGGCGTCACCGACGACAAAGGCGCGCTGGTGCTGCGTCCCGCGCAAGTGCTGGCCCAGGCAGCCCGCGCCGATGGGATGGTTCCCGAACCGCGCGTCGACGAGCGCGTCGAGGCGGCCATCGGATTGGCCCGGCAGTCGCCCAAGGCGTTTGACGGCTACCAGGCGGATTACGCCGCCTACCAGCTGGCTTGGTTCACGGCTGATTTCGGGCGTGCGTCCAACGCGGGGACCAAGGAACTTTGGAAGACCAGCGCCGCGCGACTTATCGAAGCATTCGAAGGCATGAAAGCGGAGACCGCCGCACTCAAAGAAGGCAAGAACATCGCGGAGTTCCTCGACAAATCGCTTAGCGTGCTCGACACGATTCGGCGCGACGGCAAGGGCGACGCGCGCGATCTCGTGGCTTGGCTAAGCGGCCAAGATCTGCCGAACAAGACCCTCTACAAGGGCGTCGCCGACTCCGCCATCAAGGAAGGCCCGTCCGAGCCGAAGGAACCGCCCCAAAAAACCGCGCCGCCGGACAAGAAGCCCGACGAGAAGCAGCCGGAAGAAAAGAAACAGGTAGATAAATAATGTGGTAGCGAGGTAGCGCCACCACCTACCCGGCAGCCCCCAGGTCGCCGAGGATGGCGGCGGCTTTGTTCGCGTCCGCGGTGGAGTCGAACGTGGCGTAGCCGACGAATTTATTGCCGATCACGCACATGGTCATGCCCTGAAAGCTAATGCCCGCAAGCGCCCACTGCTGTGTGACTTTATGGCCCAAACCTGCATAATTGTCGCCTTCCACGCGGAGCACGACAGGGTCGTGCGTTTCGGCCAAACCGGCGGATTTGGCGGCGCGCACTTGGGCGGCGCCGGTCACGGGCGCGACGTAGAGGACGCCCGTTCCCGGTTTGGCCGGTTGCCGCTGCGTGAAGATGAATTCGAGGTTGGCGCCGGCCTGCGCCAGCTGTGAGAGGGGGGTCGCCACGCCGCCCGCGCGGTCGGCCACCTCCCCTGACCAGACATGGACCCGATCCAGTTTGAAGCCCATTCGTAGTATCCTCCCCGGGGGTATGGCTCGGCGATACAGGATTATAACCGGCTTCGGGAATGCGAAAAACGAAAACCGCCCTGGATCGTCGAAAGATTGTGGGATAATCCGTGGCCGAGCCCGCGTGTCAACGAATCCATCCCGCGACGAATGTTGCGAAACGCCGGAAAATGTTGTTGCTACGCGCTTGATTGGCGGACACAATAGGTGGTTGACTGGAAGGCTTCCTTCCACGGCGGACTTTCTTCTGTCCGGAGGTTTTTCGAAATGAAGCGTTGGACCTGGTCCTTGGCCATTGCGGTGCTGCTGGGCGGGACGCTCAGCTTCACCAATGCGGACTACATCATTATCGTTGCCAACCTTGGCGTGGCCCAGGGAAAACCGAGTGACGGTGGCAAACCGGGGCCGGGCGGCGGCGTTGGCGCGGGCGGCGCCTTCGGCGCGGCCGGCGCGGTGGGCGCGGCCGGTGCTTTCGGCAAGGCTGGACTCCCTCCGGGCCCCGGCGCAATCGGCGGGCCCGTTCCTCCGGGCGGCGGCGCAATCGGCGGACCCATTCCTCCGGGCGGCGGTGCGGGCGGCGGACCCTTTCCTCCCGCCGGCGCGATGGGCAATCGCGGCGGGCCGTTTCCTCCGGGCGGTGCCTTGGGTAAGGGCGGCGCCATGGGAATGGGCGGCGCTTACGGCGCGAGCGGCATGGGCATGATGGGCGGTCCGGATGGCGGCTTTTTGCCCGGCGGATCGGGCGGCGGCAACATCGAAGGCGCTCCCTTGTACGTCCGCGCCATCATTGAAGTCGACGCCAGTATCCGAACCGAAAAGGAAATCGATCTCGGCAACAAGGCCTGGGTATTCACGAAATGGGGCCGCACCTGCCTCATGGACTCCTCTCCGAATCTCTTTGTGCGCGTGGTCCACCTCGACAAGATCAGCAAGATTTTCGACAAGAAGAAAATTGATCTCGCCAAGGACTCCAAGGCTTCCGCTCAGGCGTATGTCGATCTGGCGAGCTGGGCCTTGCGCCACGGCCTTGTGAAACAGTTCGAGGACACGATGAAGAAGGCCGAAGAGCTGGACGCACAGCACCCGGCCGTCGTCAACTTCAAGAGGATCGACGCTGACATCAAGAAGGAAGTAAAGGGTCAGGACGTTTCCGGCGAGTGGAAGCGTAAGCTGCTCGACAACTACGTGGTCCGCACGAGCGATCACTATGCGCTGATGTACGGCGCCAAATCCAGCGAGGGCGACGTGCGCTCGCGCTTGGCCCATTTGGAAACGAACTTCAAGATCTTTTACTACTGGTTCGCCCTCCAGGGGCAGGTGTTGCCCGTGCCGGAAAAGCGCCTGGTGGCCGTCCTCGTTCCGGACAAGGACGAGTTTGAACGCCAACAGAAGATTTTTGAAACGTCCGCCGATGTCGCGGACGGCTTCTATGTCAGCCGGGACAACCTCGCGGTCTATTCCCAGATCCGCCTCGACGCTCCGTACCTGGCGCTGCGCACCAGCAAGGAGGGGCTGTGGCAGAATTTCGATCGCGACCAGATGTTGCGGGGCGACACCAAAAAAGTCAAAGTGAACGGCGAAACCCCCTCGGCGGACAAATTCGCGGAAGCCATGACTTACGCGTTGCTGGAAAAGGCCCTGGAGCAGGACGCCGAATTGGCCAGCGTCAGTCATGAAGGCACCAGGCAATTGATCGCCGCCGCCGGCTTGACCTCCCCGGGCGTGATCGCGCCGGATTGGATTCAATTCGGCATGGGCAGCTTCTTTGAGACCCCGAAGGGCGCTCCCTGGACCAGCGTGGGCAGCGCCCACTGGGACTATTTGCCCATCTACAAAGTCATCGCCAAAGACGCCAAGGAGTACAAGCCGGCGGAGGCCCTCAAGGCCACCATCACCGACCAGTACTTCCGCCAACTCGTCAAAGACAAAGACAAGGCGAAGGACAAGCCCAAGGATAAGCCCAAAGACACGACCTCCGTCAAACCCGAGGCGGCGCCGGTCCCCACGGTCGACAAGGCCCGCTCCCTGTCGTGGGGTCTCGCCTACTTCCTGGCCACCAAGAAAATGGACGGCCTGCTCCGCTACTACAAGGAACTGGCCAAACTCCCGCGCGACATCGATTTCGATGACGAGATTTTGATCGGCTGCTTCGCGCGTGCCTTCGACTTGCTCGACCCCGCCACGAAGAAGCTGGACCAGGGCAAATTCGGCCGCTTCGCCAACGATTGGGCCAACTTCCTCAGCTACACCACTCCCGAATCGGATGAGTTGCTGAAAGAGCTGAAGAAGAATCCGGAAGAATCCAGGCCGCCGCCCAAGGACGGCGGCAAGGGTCCGGGCGTGCCCCCGGGCGGCAACCCGCGCGGACCGCAGTAGGATAAATAGAGACTTCCGTTGTCTTACAAGGCCCGGGGAGATTTGCTCCCCGGGCCTTTTTCGTCGCCGCACCCGCTACGACCTCCGCCTTGACGAACGCTGCAACGGCTTCCTATCATTGCAACGTACGGGGCGATCTCCCCCTCCGCGAATCGCCGAAGTGGCGGAATTGGCAGACGCGCCAGGTTCAGGACCTGGTTCCCGTTAAGGGAGTGCAGGTTCAAGTCCTGTCTTCGGCACTCACACGCGAACAGGGTTTACGTCGCAAGGGGCGTAAACCCTGTGTGCGTTTATTCCAGGGGGCCGTTCGGCTCAAACCTGCAATCGGACCCCGGACCGGTTATCCTGTAACCTTTCCTCTGCCGCTGCGGACCTAGTCGTAGGGGGATGCGTGCCATGCCGCCGACGCCGCCGGACACCGACGATTTGCTCTGCCAGGTCTCGCAAGGCGACGATGGCGCTCGCAATCAACTCCTGCTCAGGCATCAGGCGCGCTTGCGCAAAATGATCGCCTGCCGCTTGCACCGGCAATTGTCGCCTCGCGTCGATCCTTCCGACGTGGTGCAAGAAGTACTGGCGGAAGCCGCCCGCCGCTTGCCGGATTACCTGAAGGCGCGACCGATGGCATTTTATCCCTGGTTGCGGCAGATCGCGCAGGACCGTCTGGTCGACCTGCATCGCCGGCATGTCCAGGCCCGCCGGCGCAGCGTGCGCCGGGAGGAACCGCTGCCCCTGCCCTTGCCGGATGAATCGGCCGTTGAATTGGCCGGCCGCTTGCTTTGGCGCGGAAGCAATCCCAGCGCGCGCCTCCATCGCCGCGAGCGCAGCGAACGCCTCCGACGCGCCCTGGCGCAACTCGGCGAACGCGATCGCGACCTCCTGGTGCTGCGCCATCTCGAGGAGCTGTCGATCCGCGACATTGCCGGCGTGTTGGGAATCTCCGAAGGTGCAGTGAAGGTTCGCCACGTGCGCGCCTTGCAACGGCTCCGCGCCTTGCTGGGCGACGATTTCAACGAGGAAACGCCATGATCGAGCCAACCACCGCGTCCCGCCCCAGCGTTTCAGGCGACCCCGCATTCGCCGACTTGATCGAAGAACTGACCGCCCAGTTCCAGCGCGGCGAGCCGGTGGATGAGGACGCCTGCCTCCGCGACCACCCCGATTACGCAGACCAGCTCCGGCAACTGCTCCCCGCCCTGCGGCTCTTGGCCAATGCATCGCGCTCGGGTGATTCCGCCGCGCCCGTGGACGGAGCCGACCCGTTGGCCGGCTGCCTCGGCGACTTCCGCATCCTCCGCGAAGTCGGCCGCGGCGGCATGGGCGTGGTTTACGAGGCCGAGCAAATCTCCCTCGGTCGCCGCGTCGCCCTAAAAGTCCTCCCGTTCGCCGCGACCATGGACCCGCGCCACTTGCAACGCTTCCAGAACGAAGCCCGCGCGGCGGCGTCGCTCGAGCATCCGCACATCGTGCCCGTTTACGGCGTCGGCTGCGAACGCGGCGTTCACTATTACGCGATGAAATTCATCGACGGCCAAACCGTGGCCGCGCTGATCGCCGACCAGCGCCAGGATTCGGAGTCGGCCCAACAGCCGACGCAGACCTTCACCGGGGCAACGTCGCGTCCGAACACGACTCCCCGCGCTCAAGACACCACCGCATGCGCCCCGCGCGACGCCGCCTACTTCCGCCGCGCCGCCGAGTGGGGCATCCGGGCCGCGGAAGCCCTCGAACACGCCCACAGCCTCGGCATCGTCCACCGCGACATCAAGCCGGGCAACTTGATGATTGACGGAAGCGGCACGCTCTGGGTAGCCGACTTCGGGCTGGCTCGTACCGCGGCCGACTCGGGCATGACGATGACCGGCGACCTGATGGGCACGTTGCGCTACATGAGTCCAGAGCAGGCGCAGGCAAAACACGGCCTCGTGGATCATCGCACGGACGTGTATTCGCTGGGCGCCACGCTCTATGAACTGCTGACGTTGCAGCCAGTGGTCCAAGGCGAAGATCGGGCTGCCCTGCTCCAGAAGATTGCCTCGGATGATCCAATCCTGCCGAGGAAGTTGAACAAGGCGATCCCACCCGAGTTGGAGATCATCGTCCTAAAGGCGATGGAGAAGAAGCCTGAAGATAGATTTACGACTGCCCAGCAGATGTCCGACGATTTACGCCGTTTTCTAGAAGACAAACCGATCCAGGCGCGACGACCCGCGGCTGTCCAACGAGCGAAGAAGTGGCTTCAGCGGCACAGGTCCGTGGTAGGCGCAGCGGGTGCCGGGTTGGTTCTGGCCGTGGTTGCGTTAGCCGTCAGCACCGTGGCCATCGTCGTAGCTTATCGCGAGGAATTGAGCCAGCGGCAGAAAGCAGAGCATCAAGAACAGTTGGCCCGGGACGCGCAAGCTCAAGAGGCCGAGCAGCGACAAGTTGTCGAGAAGCAGCGCGACGCCGCGAGATACCAGCTGTATATCGCCGACATGCGCCTCGCGCGAGACGCGATAGAGATGGCCAACCTCGCGCGATGCCAGCTGCTGTTGGAAAAGCACCGCCCCGAGACAAGCGAACGCGACCTCCGCGGGTGGGAGTGGTACTTCCTACAGCACTTATGCCATCTAGATCTCCTTACCGTGGAAACGGATTTCGAGGAGGTCCAATCGATGGCGTGGAGTCCCGATGGCAAGCTGTTGGCTGCCGCAGGCGCGCAAACCAAGACAATCACCATAATCGAAGCGGAATCGGGGAAGCAAAAGGTCCTCGTGCCCGGTCCTAAGAAAGGATCACTCGGCTCTAGCAATCTTTCGTGGAGCCCCGACAGCAAGCGACTAGCTTGGGCAGACCACTCAAATCGTACCGCAGTCATCTGGGACATAGCCGCCGGATGTGAGGTTGTAACCCTCCCTCAACATGACCAAGAAACAGAGTCCATTTCCTGGAACCCTGATGGCAATCGGTTGGCGACCACCCATCAGGGCGCGGACAGTCCAATCAAGATTTGGGAAGCTACCACTGGGAAGGAACTCCGCTCAATTCCCCTTAAGGGAGGGCCCGCTTTAGCGCTGGCATGGAGCCCAGATGGCACCCATCTTGCCGCAGGCGGTGAAATCGTCCGCGCCTGGGATTTGGCCTCAGGGGAGCAGACCGACTTGACCGCCGACGCGAATGGAGATGGCTTGGCGTTTAAGGTTGCGTGGAGCCCAGATGGCAAGCGCCTGGCTGTGTCGCATCCGACTATTGTTAAAGTTTGGGAGATGGCGAAGCGAAAAGAAGTACTTTCCGTTCCCGGCGCCGTCAACGTGGCTTGGAGTCCCGATGGCACGCGCTTGACGGCGCCCAGCAGCGTTGATCGCCTGGCGATCAAGATCTGGGATGCTGATAATGGAAAAGAACTCTTCACTCTTTGGGGCCACACGGGCAAGAGCGACCGAGCGCGCTGCGTGGTCTGGAGCCCCAATGGCCAGCGAATAGCTTCCTCCGCGGGCGAGGTGATTAAGATTTGGGATGCGACAAGTCAGCAGGTTTACTTGGCTTTGCAGGGCCATACCAAGCCCGCTTGCTCAGTCGGGTGGGATCGGAACGGAGAGCGCGTGGCTTCAGCTAGCGTGGATGGTAGCCTCAAGGTGTGGGAACTCGCGACAGGAAACGTACTGCTGAATCTGACGACGGTCGCGCCCGCTGGTACCTTCGCCTGGAGTCCAGACGGACGACACCTGGCAACCACCGCTGTTGATCGTATCGAGACCCGACTCTGGGATGCCGCAACAGGCAAAGAGATCCAAGTATTGCGCGGCTCCAGAAAGGAGGACGAAACGCGTCAAGGTCACACTTTTGGGGTACGGGGCGCTGGCCTGGTCCGGCTAGCGTGGAGTCCAGACGGCAAGCGGCTTGCTTCGTCGTATAATGACATGACAATTCGTATTTGGGATCTCGTCGCTGGCCAGGAGGTTGCCACCCTGCCTGCGCCCATGATGACGCACTTGGCGTGGAGCCCGGACGGCCTTTGGGTGGCTATTGGCGCACCTTTGAACGGCGGGATCTCCATTTGGGACACTGGGACGTGGCAACAGCCAATTCTCTTTTCCGACCCCGAACACGGGCGAGCATTGGCCTGGAGTCCAGACAGTCAGCTTTTGGCGTCCGCTGGAATGGACGGAATAACTAAGGTCTGGAGCCTCGCTACCCATGAAGAAGCGTTTTCCTTGAACGGGCACGCCGCCGCGATCACTGCCTTGGCATGGAATTCCGATGGCAATCGCCTGGCGTCCGCCAGCGAGGACGGTACGGTGAAGCTTTGGGAACTAGAAACGAGACAGGACGTCCTTACCTTACCGGCCCAGGCCCTCGCACTCGCATGGAGCCCGGACGGCCGTCGTCTCGCCATTGCTGGCAATAATCTTGAAAGTGTCGTTCAGGTCTGGGACAACTCCGCTGGCCACGAAGTGCCAAAGCCGCGGCCCGTCACGACGGCCAGCCAACAGATTGATTTGGTAACTGTTTCTATCCGCTTGGCAGACTCACTCCATAGAAACGCCCAGTATCTGGAGGCGGAAAAGGCCCTTGGCAACGCTCAGGCTCTCCAAGAAGGACTAGCAGCCCGGTTCCCGTATGAGCCCTGGTACCGCCAAGGCCTGGTTGAAATTCGTCTACGCATGGTCGACTTGTTCCTGGCAGCCGGGCGATTTCAGGAAGCGCAACAAGGCTACCGCCACGTGCTGGAGTTGCAAGAGTCACTCGAAGGCGATACGCCAGAGCTACGACTGCGCTTTGAAAATAGGACTCGCACGTACCTTCAACTCGGTATATTGCTCGAGCATTTGGGCCGGTATAGCGAGGCATCCGACGCGTTCCGACAAGGCCTAAACCTGTACACGATCCTATTTGCAGGCCTTCAGGATAACACCAAAATCGATCTGGAGAATAACCTTGCCTGGCTCCTGGCCACTTGTCCCGAGCCGCAACACGCCGACCCGCAGGATGCGCTCAGACTTGCAAAGCAGTATTCACCAAAAGAACAGCCATCTGCCCCCGACTTCTTCGCAATATATGCCGATTTGCTGACCACGTTGGGCACAGCCTATTACAGTGTGGGTGATTGGAAGGACGCCGTCACGACACTTAATACCGCCAGTCAATACTACGCAAAGCGCCAGGCGCCTGTCTGCCACGAGAGGGAGGGCATTACCCTGTTCTTTCTATCTATGGCTCATTGCCAGTTGGGCGAGAAGGACGAGGCGCGTGACTCGTACGACCGAGCGGTCCAGTGGATGGAGAAATACAAAGTCCTTTATGGACAACTGGACCACTTACACCCAGACTTGCGACATGAACTGACTGGCAAAGATGTTGAGCGATATCGGAAAAAGATCGAAGAAATGCTCGGGCTTAAGATCACGGAGGAAAGCCCATGACAAGATGGTTCACACAGATCACGGTTTCTGCGTGATCCCCAAATCGAATTTGCTCTGATATTTCGGCTAGGCGGCCGGTGAGGTCTCGCCGCCAAGCAAAGCCCTCACCGGCCTCGCACCGCCCCGGCGCTCGGTCTGCGCGCCCGGTAGCGTTGTTGACGCCATCATATCGCAGACCCCACCCACTGGAGATTCTGCGCCATGTCATTTGCATCTTGGCTCCGAGCAATGAAGTCTCTTCCTGAACTCTCCGAAACCAGGGGGGCCCGGAAGCGCTCAAGGCGTGGAGGCGGGCTAACCAGCCGTCCACGGCTGGAGGTCCTTGAAGACCGCACACTCCCGTCCGTTGTTTCCTGGGTGAACGGCTCCGGCAACTGGTCCGATTCGACTCATTGGAGCACCGGTGCCTTGCCCACGGCAGCGGACGACGCGATGATCGCCCCATCCGTGGCGATTAGCGTTACGATTTCCTCAGGTAGCTTCGAGGTCCACAGGTTGACCACCAACAGCAGCACCGATCTTGCCATTTCCGGCGGAACACTTCAGCTCGACGCGGATTCCACAGTCAATGGCACACTTGAGCTTGCTACTGTAGGCAACAATCCAGGGGGTCAAATCACTGGGGCCGGAAATGTGACAGTCGGTGGACTGTTTACCTGGACCGCAGGCACGTTAGGCGGCACTGCGGGAAGTAGCTTGACTGCCACAGGTGGCATGAGCATCAACGGCAATCCCAACCTCGATTTCCGTAATCTGATAAACGCCACCGGCAATACAGCTCAATTCACTGGATTCTTCAACATGACGAACGGTGCAAACATCGAAAACCAAGCCGGCGCGACCTTTGCCATTCATTCCAAACCAGACGGCTTCGGCTTCATCGGCTTCATTCCGGATTCAAGCATTGGTAGCGAGTTCATCAATGAGGGGCTGGTGACAAGCGACGCGGTCGTCTTGAACCGGATTCAGATTCCGTTCATCAACACCGGGGAGGTGGATCTGCACACGGGCGAGTTACAACTGGAGCTTGGCGCGGTGAGTCAGTCCTCCACGATCGCGACAACGACTGGTAAATACATTGGTTCCGCGAACACCACGCTTAACCTCGGTGCCGGCGTCAATGTGACTGGACTTACCTTTGACCAGAACTCAATTATCAGCGGTGATGCCATCGTGTTTGCCGCCAACTCTTTCCAGGTGGAGGGCAGTTACACTGCGAACACCACCACCCAGGAGGTCGCGGTAGGCAACAATTCTGCCGTCACCTTCACAAACACCGCCGTTCTTCACGAGGAGATTAGCGGCCTCGCCCCTGGCACACAGCACAGCCAGATTACCGTGAAAGGTACTGCCAATCTCACACTTGGCGGCACGCTGCACGTGGACCTCAACCTGACCAATGGCTTCACGCCGCAGGTCGGCGATGTCTATACAATCGTCAGCGATCAAGGTGTCAACGCAGTCGTGGGATCCTTTGCCAACCTTCCAGAAGGGCAGACGTTCATCGCCGGGGGATACCAATTCAAGATCAGTTACATTGGCGGCGTCAGCCACCAAGATGTGACTCTGACGGTAATCATGGTCACGGCCCAGCAGGAAGACGCGCTGATCGTCAGTCAGGTCAACACCCTGGTGAGCGCGGGCACCCTGAATACCGGCAACGGCAACGCCTTGACGACTAAGCTCAACAGCGCCACGGCCAGTCTCAACGCCGGCAACACTACCGCCGGCGTCAACCAACTTAACGCCTTCATCAACCAGGTCACCGCCTTCCAAAGAACGGGTAAGCTGACCAGTGCGCAGGCGCAGTCTCTCATCAACGCCGCTGACTCGGCGATTGCTGCCGCTCAAGGAACCGGCGCGCGCCTCATCAATGACACTGGGGCGGGCGCTACAGGTGCCGGGGATTCCCAGCCGGTTTCGGACGCCGGGCAACTCGTCACCGGAACCATCGGGGTTTATCTGGATAACGCCAATGGGACTCCGGTCTCGGCCGACGAACAGGCCCGCTTCGACGACGCCCTCAACGTGCTCGACACCACGTTCGGGCCTTATGGCGTTGATCTCGTGGATGTGGGCGTTGGTGACGCTTCCGGCGCGGTGGTCCAGGTCGAGATAGCGAATACCAGCGCCGCCGGAGGCGCTGCCGACGGAGTGCTCGGCTGCACAGTCGCGGGCCAAATCACGCTCGTGACCGGCTGGAGCTGGTACACGGGCGCCGACCCCAGAGTCATCGGCGCCGGCCAGTACGACTTTGAGACTATCGTGATGCACGAGCTGGGACACGCCGTCGGCCTGGGACACAGCGGCGACACCGGGTCAGTTATGTACCCGACGCTGGCGTCCGGCACGGCGCGGCGGACGGTGACGGCCGCCGACCTGAGCGTGCTGGAGGCGTCAAGTACGACTCCCGAACCGTTGCTGGCCGCGCCAACCTTGCCTTCACCCAGCGAAACAACTGCAATCGCGCATCAAGAAGGAAACGGCGCTGCAACCGAACATTCGCCGTTGCCCGCAGTGATATTCGACGTGTTGCTCGGCAACGCTCCCTTGTCATCCCGCACCACGAACATTTCGCCGGCGGAGACGATCGCCCAGGATTCCGCTTGGTTGGTTCAAGGGCCACTGGCGTCTTCTCCGACCCTTAATGCAATTGGGCCGAACGCGGCGTCGGAAGCCCCGCGCGCTCGCGATTGGTTCTTCGCCCAATTCGGCGACAACGATGAGTTCGATCGGATCCCCAACTCGAAACCCATTCCGCTGGTTGAGGTTGACGCCACGTCCAGCGCGGGGATGGGTGCATCCGCTGACAACGTCGAGAATCCAGTTCCCGCGCCCCCGCAGGACAAGCCGGCCGTTGGCGACGAGGAGACGCTGGACCGCCTATACGACGAGGCCGGCATCGACGGCTATTGGACGAGCGCCTTCAACGCCTCCGAAACCCCGCTGCTCACCCAACCATTCGTCGAAACCGCCAAGCCCGACGCCTCGGCGGCGCTGGCAGTCGCCCTCGGCGGCTTCTGGGCCGCCGCCATAACAGAAACGAAACGAAAACGTCTTATGGCATTCTCACCTTCCAGACTCTAACGGGCAATCTTGGTGTCCGTTCATCCTTCTCCGCCGTGCCGCGTGAGGATGAACGGACACCCGCCGCACCCCGCCAACGCCAATCGCCG
>Ga0207158_1118_pt2 | contig 17655 bp, 16 predicted proteins | sample Alteio_BWMinHeat_22_FD_153512 | JGI IMG/M metagenome (GOLD analysis project Ga0207158, IMG submission 153512) | Enriched cells from forest soil in Barre Woods Harvard Forest LTER site, Petersham, Massachusetts, United States -... | ecosystem: Environmental > Terrestrial > Soil > Temperate forest >... | reverse complement strand
GGTGGTGGCGATGGTTACGACGGTTTGAACGCCGGCGGCGTGGGCGCGGTCGAGAACGGCGGGGAGGTCCTCGCGGAAGCGTTCGTCGTTCAGATGAGCATGGGTGTCGATCAGTTCAAGCGCCACGGCGGATCACCGACGGTTCGGGGTGGGCGGCGGCCAGGGCCTCCACGGCCGAGAGGTGCTGGCGCTTCTTCTCGATCAGCGCAGTGACGAGAGCACGAGCGTCGACATCCTTGATCGCGGCCAGATCCTGGTCCAGCCGTGCCAAGCCGTCGCGCTCATGCTTGGCCACCTTGGGCAAGACATAATCGAGCGACGCGTAGTTTATGGTCGTGAAGCCGGAGGGATAGGCGCCGAGGTTTGGAACCATCAGCCGGTTTCGCGCCAGCCAGCGTCCCAGCGCGGCGGCGCTTTCGCGCTCTTCCTCCGCGAACTGGCGGAGCTGGGCGAGCGCGGATTGTTCGTTCTCCGGCGTCCACGGAAACGAATCGTGAATGTACTGGAGCAGCGAACGGCTTTCGCGCCGCACCATCTCTTGGAGAACGGGAAGCGATTGGGCATCGATCACCGGCTGGCCTCCCGTGGTTCGTGGGGCGCGGCGGCCGCTTCCGGGTGTGGCTTGAATCGATCCACGCCCGCGTCGCTGACTTTCAACAACGGGTTCCAGAATAGCAATAGGAGAAAGAGCGTTAACGCCAGGACCGCCGCGTAACCGAGGGAAGCGCCCGGGACCTGCAAGGGCGGCGACGACCGGCCTTCGACTTCGTCAAGCGAAGTATCGATGCACATCACCTTCAGGACCTTGATGTAGTACACCGCGCTAAGGACCGTGTTGAAGCCGCCGATGGCAAGCAGGGCGTAAAGGGTGACGCCGAGGCCCATTTCGCCTTGGCCGGCGTAGTATTCGCCGCCGTGGTAAATTGCCGCGAAGATTTTCAACTTGGCCGCGAACCCCGCCAAGGGAGGCATACCGAGGAGGCTGAGGAGAAACATCGCCAGCGCGAAGACCAGCACGGGCGCCCGGCGGCTGAGGCCGCGGCAGTCGGCGAGGTCTTCCGAGCCGATTTGATTGCGAAGGAACGCCACGCAGGCGAAGGCGCCCAGGTTCATGAACAGGTAGGCGATCAAGTAGAAGAGCACGGCGGCGGCCCCTTCGCGGCTGAGCGTGGCCAGCCCCATCATCATGTATCCGGCGTGCGCGATCGTGGAATAGGCGAGCAGGCGTTTGAGGTTGGTCTGCATATAAGCGGCGAGGTTGCCGAAGGTCGCGGTCAGCGCCGCCAGGAACGAGAGGGCGGGGACAAGGTAGCGGGCGACTTTATGCCAATCGGGGGCCGCGAGGTGCGCTGAGGGGTCCAGCACCAAGGCGTCCAACCCCTTGTCCAGCCCGCCGAACAACAGGACGACGCGGGCCAAGAGCGCGAGTGCCGCCCCTTTCGACGCCACCGACAAGAATCCTGCCACCTCCGCCGACGCGCCTTCAAAGACGTCCGGGCACCAGAAGTGAAAGGGCACGGCCGCCAGCTTGAACGCGATGCCGATCAACAGGAACAACATGCCGAGGATAAGGATCGAGTTGCCCGCCGGATCGTTCCCCATTTCGGAAATCTTGCTGACGACTCCGAGCGCCACTTTGGGCAGGTAGGCAGTACCGAACTTGCCCGCGAGCAGGCTGATGCCGAACAGCATGACGCCCGACGCGCCGCCGCCGTAGACGACGTATTTCAGGGCGGCCTCGCTGCTTTGCCGTTTCCCCTTGAGGAAGCCGGCGAGAGCATAGCTCGGCAGGCTCGCCATTTCGACGCCGATGAAGACCATGAGCAGGTGGTTTGCCGACGCCATGATTGACATGCCCAGGGTCGCGCCGAGGAGAAGCGCGTAGAAATCGCCGGAGTCCTCGCGATCCGGAATGCCGGTGAGCATGGTCATGCCGATGACCAGCACGGCGAACGCGAGCAGGAAGATGCGTATGAAGATGGTCAGGTTGTCATACACCAGCAGGCCGCTGAAGATATTGGGATTCCCCGCAACTACGAGGTCTGTCGGATTCTTTAGGCCGTAGTAGCCGCCGTGCCACTGATCCAGTGCGAGCGACAATGCGGCCAGCGAGGCGACGAGCGCCACCCAGCCCAGGTGCAGGCGATTGAAGACGTTGAATAGCCGCAGGACCAAAAGGAGGACGATAGCGCCGCACAGCGCCATTTCCGGCGCGAACGCCATGACATCGCGCGAGATCGCGCTTTGCAGGCTATCCATAGTCGCGGTATCGAGATGCATGCGTTCCTACTCAACCATCAGTTGTTGCTCGAACAAATACGAAATCCGAAGCCCGAAATCCGAAACAAACTCAAAGCCCCAAATCCAAATGAACTAGACGGCACTTGATCCTGTTTTGAGCATTGGTGTGAGGTCATTTGAGATTGTTTCGAATTTCGAGCTTCGGATTTCGGACTTAGGGGCCTCCAAGGCGCGACAGTGTGCTGACCAGGTCATTTACGCTCGGCGACATCCAACCGAGGACTAATGGCGGATAGACGCCCAGCGCAACCGACAAGATGACCAGCGGGATGGCGCAGGCCTGCTCGCGCCAGGTGATGTCGGGGTAGTCCTTGTATGCGGCGTTGGTGCCGAGGTAGACCCGCTGCAAAGTCCAGAGGATGTAGGCAGCGGTGATGATCACGGTCAAGGCAGCCAGGACGGAGAAAATGACGCCGGCGTGGGGGGCGCCGCGCGGCGCGAAGTTCCAGGCCGAGAGTATCACCATAAACTCACCGACGAAGCCGCACATGCCCGGCAGGCCCATTGCCGCGAAGAAGATGATGGCGCTGATCCCGCCGTAGAGCGGCATCGGCTCGTAGAGGCCGCGGAAGTTATTCAGGTTGCGGTGATGGGCGCGGTCGTAGATGACGCCGACGAGGAAGAACATGCCGGCCGAGGTTATGCCGTGGGCGATCATCTGGAACATGGCCCCGTTCATGCCCCAGTCCCAGAAGCGATTGCCGTCGCCCGCGGACCAGACGGCGATGCCAAGGATGACATAGCCCATGTGGCTGATGGAGCTGTAGGCCACCAGTTTTTTGAAGTCGTTCTGAGCCATGGCCGCGAACGCGCCATAGACGATGTTGATGATGCCGAAGAGGGCGATCCAGTACGCCAGGTACTCCGCCGCCCAGGGACAGATGGGATAGGCGATGCGCAGGATGCCGTAGCCGCCGAGCTTGAGCAGGATGCCCGCGAGGATCATGCTGATGGGCGTCGGGGCCTCGACGTGGGCGTCAGGCAACCAGGTGTGGAACGGGAACAACGGCACCTTGATGGCGAAGCCGACGAACAAGAGCAGGAACATGGTGATCTGGAACGCTGGGGAGGAGAAGAACGGCTGGTTTTCGAGGCGATCCACCTTTGCCTGTGCGTTCTTCTTGGCCTCCTCGTTCTTGGTCTCTTCCGCGTCGGCCAAATCCTTTCTGGCCTGTTCCAGCATGTTCGGGGACTTATCGTTGAGAATCTTCGCCGCCTCCTTGCCCGCGTTCGAGAGCAACACCAAATCGAACGAGTTCTTGGGTTGGTGCTGGCTGGAGGTGAAGTCACGCACATCGGTGAAGTAAAAGGCGAGCAATGCGATCAGGATGAACACACTGCCCAGGAGCGTGAACAGGAAGAACTTGATCGCCGCGTATTCCCGGCGCGGGCCGCCCCAGACGCCGATGAGGAAGTACATTGGGAGCAGCATCAGCTCCCAAAAGATGTAGAAGAGGAAGAAATCAAGCGCGAGGAACGTCCCAAGGATGCCCGTCTCCAGTAATAGAAACAACATGCAATAGCCGCGGACATATTTCGTGATGCCCCAACTGGCGATCATCGACAGAAAGCAGATGACCGTCGTCAACAGCACGAGAGCCATGCTCATGCCGTCCATGCCGACGAAGTACTCGATGTTGAACTCGGGAATCCAGGGATAGCGGGCGACGAAATCATCGGGTAGGCGCGGCTCGCTTTTGGCCAAGCGAGTGTTTTCCGTGTCCACCCGTTCGGCAAGGCTATTCTTGACAGCGCTGGCGTTGCGCGAGAAAAGATCGCCCTTGGTGAAGTAAATGAACATGCACAGGCTCACGCCCAAGGTCAGTGCCGTGCCGAACAATGACCACCAGCGCATGCCTTCTTCCCAGCCTTTGGGGAAGAACGCCAGCACCAACGCGAAGACGGTGGGGATGAAGATCAACGCGGACATCAGGAGTACGTCGGTTTCTGCCATGCCTTCAATCCCACTCAAGTAGATGATCGTCAAAACTTCCGAAGTCTTTGGAGACAGCGGAAGTTAGTGCTATCGGGCGGCGGCCATTGACACGAACCAGGACAGCAGCAGGAACAGGCCCACCGCCGCCAACACGAGGAACAACACATAACTGCGCAGATACCCCGTCTGCACCGTGCGGAGGCGATCGCCCACGGCGTGAATCGCGCGGGCCGTTACGTTGACCAACCCGTCGATGATGCCCAGATCGAAGCGGCCGCTAACCCATGACACCCACACGGTGAAACGGCTGGTCGTGTGCAACACGCCGTCGAGGCAACGCAGATCGAATGCGCTCAACCACCCCGCCACCACCAGCGCCGGCCGCACCACGATCGCGCTGTAGAGTTCATCGAAATACCACTTGTTCGCGAGAAACCGATAAACGGCGGGGAATTGCTCCTTCGATTCTTCCGGGTCAAGCACGCGATAGAGATAGATCAACGATGCGAACAGAATTCCCAATCCGACGACGCCGATGGCGAGCACCCCCGCGAACTCATGATTTTCCTCGGCGCTTCTTGCGAGCGCATCGTCCGCAAGATGTAGTTTGGCAAGCTCCTCTCCCGGCTCTGAAGCGTGCAGGATGCCGCCGTGTTTGCCTAAGAAGCTCTCATGCGCCTGCCAGGGCGGAAAGCCCCACGCCACGAACACGCTGCCAATCGCCAGCAGAACCAGCGGGACGGTCATCATCCACGGCGTCTCGTGGGCGTGCTCGTACACGTGTTCATCGCGCGGCTTGCCGGTGAACGTCATGAACCACATGCGGAACATGTAGAACGCCGTGATTCCCGCCGTGAGCAGCGGCAACAGGAACAACAGGAAATGATTCTTGTGCGCCAACCCGAACGCCAGCGCCTGGGCCAGGATGGCATCCTTGCTGTACCACCCGCTAAAGAGCGGAATGCCGGCGATGGCCAACACGCCCGTTAGCATCGTGTACGCGGTGATGGGCATCTTGGAGCGCAGGCCGCCCATCTTGGTCATCTCTTGCTCGTGGTGGCAGCCGTAAATGACGCTGCCGGAGCCGAGGAACAGCAGTGCCTTGAAGAACGCGTGCGTGAGCAAATGGAATAAGCCCGCCACCCAGCCGCCGACGCCCAGCGCCAGCATCATGTAGCCGAGTTGGCTCACGGTGGAGTAGGCCAGGACCTTCTTGATGTCGGTCATTACGATGGCGATGGTGGCCGCGACAAAGAGCGTGATCGCTCCGGTGTAGGCGATGACCATTCGCGCCTCGGGCGTGAAGAGCGGGTAGACACGTCCCACGAGATAAACACCCGCCGCGACCATCGTGGCCGCGTGGATCAGGGCGCTCACCGGCGTCGGCCCTTCCATCGCGTCCGGCAGCCAGACGTGCAGCGGAAACTGGGCCGACTTGCCGACGCAGCCGAGGAAGATTCCCAAGCCGGCCGCGACCAGCAACCAATACGGCAACTGTCCGGTCTCCACCAGGTTTGGCAGTTTGTTGAATATTTCCTGGAAGTTGAACGTACCAATGTAGGTCCAGATGATAAGCAGTCCGATGACAAACCCTGCATCGCCGACGCGATTGACGATGAACGCCTTGTTCGCTGCGTTGGAGGCGCTGCGCCGTTCGTAGTTGAAACCGATAAGCAAGTAAGAGCAGATTCCCACAAGTTCCCAGCTCAGGAACACCTGGAAAAGGTTATCGGCCAGCACCAGGTTGAGCATCGAGAAGCAAAAGAGCGATAGGAACAAAAAGAACCGGCCATAGCGACCGCGGCGGTGCAAATACCCGTCCGCCGTGTGGACCTGATGGTCTTCGACCGTCGGCTGCAACTCCTCCTCCATATAGCCCATCGAGAAGAGGTGGATGAGCGTGGCGATAAAGGTCACCATCAGGAACATGACGACGGTGAGGCTGTCGATGCGGTAGCCGAGCTTCAAGGTGGAGGCAAACCCTTCGGAACCGGGCCTGGCTTGCGCCCAAACGAAACTCCCTTGCCAGCGTTCCTCGACGGCTATGCTAACCCCGTGTTCCGCGCCAGCGTGTTGGGGTTCTCCCCCTTCCGCAGCGTGTTGCGTGGAAGAAACCCATTCGATGGGATGGTCTTGCAAGAAGAAAGCGAACCCGATCACGCTGAGAATGAACGCGCCGCCGATCGCGCCGATGGCGAAGTAGGAGGGAACCCGCCCGGGGGCGCCTCCGCCGAAAAAGATGTAGATTGGCTCGCAGGTAGGCGAATCCCGGTAGGGTCGCAAGGCGCAGCGCGCGTACCCGGCGAGTAGAATGAGCGTAAACGAAGCCAACGGCAGAAGCGTGGCCGCGACGTACAGCAGTCCGGGATGTTCGCGCACCACTTCCATGTTTATCCCTTCAGCTCTTCCGCCGTGTCCACGTCCACCGTCATGTGGTTGTTGTAGAAGTTGAGCACGATGGCGAGCGCCACCGCCGCCTCGGCCGCGGCCATGACGATCACGAACAGCGCGAACATCTGCCCTTCCATCTGGAAGGCGGGATTGAACCGCGCGAACGCCACGAAGTTGACATTCGCGCCGTTAAGCACCAATTCCACACCCATCAGCACGCCGATAGCATTGCGCTTCGTGGCCATGCAAACGGCCCCGCAGACGAAAAGCAGCGCCCCCAGGTAGAGGCAGTGATTGAGTCCGATGGGGTCGGTCATGATGCGCCTCCGCGACGTCGTTTGGCGCGGGCAAGGTACGCCGCGCCGATCAGCACCACCAGCAGGTGTACCGAGACGATTTCAAACGGCAGCAGGTAACTGGTCCGTACCGGCGGCGTGGCCCCCACTTTATCCGATGGTTCGTGATACTCCGGCCCGACTCCCAAACCCAGGAATCCCATCCCCAGTTTCACGCTGTTTCTTGAGTCCGCCGGATCATCCGCGTGCGGCGGATTAGGAAAGTACAACGAGGAGGTGAAAATGCTGTACGTCAGAGCGCTGTACAGCACAATGCCGACGATCGTCGAAATCACCCACTCCGCCGCACCGGTTTTCATGCTGATGAACGGTCCCTGTGCGGTGAGCATCACGCCGAACACCACTAACACCAGCGTGCCGCCAACGTAAATGAGCAATTGCGTCGCACCAACGAAATCCGCGTTGAGCAGGAAGAAGATTCCCGCCGTGCCTGCCAGGGTGAACAGCAGCCACGCTGCCGACCGCACGATGTTTCGCGTCACCACCACGCCGATGGCGCAGATGCCGGTCAAGATGGCTATCAGATAGAAGAAGAACGTGTGGAAGTTGATATCCATCGAGCTTCAGCTTTTCTTGGCCATTACCACGGGGGAGGGACGCGTCGGGTTCCAAATACTCGCGGCGCCGGATGCGGGCAACTGGCTTCGGGTCGAAAAGATGCGATAGATCGTAAGCACCACCAATGCGACGCAGGCGAACGCACCGAGGTACTTGATGAAATCCAAGTAGTACAGCACGCCGTGCGGCAGGACCTGCCAGGCGCTCACGCCAATCAACAGCATGCAACTAATCGGCAGTAGGTATTTCAAGCAGGTCATCATCACCTGGTCGATGCGCAGGCGCGGCAACGTCCAGCGCACCCACATCATGACGAAGACGAGCAGCCACCCCTTGGCGATGAAGACGGCAACGCTCAGCACACTGAAAAGAACGAAACCGGTTGTTCCCGCGTCGTTTTCCAGCCAGTTCGACGCTTGCTTGGGCAACAGCCCTGTGTGCCAGCCGCCCAGGAAGAGCAGTGTGGCAATGCCGCTGACCGCGAACATGCTGCCGTATTCCGCCATGAAGAAGAACGACCAGCGCAGCCCGCTGTATTCCGTGTGGAACCCGGCGACCAGTTCACTTTCCGCCTCGGCCAAGTCGAAGGGGGCGCGCTTGCAGCTCGCGGTAGCGCACGTGAAATAGGTCCAAAAGGCGCAGAACGTAAAAGGGTCGTGAAACAAGTACCAGTTCCAGATGATGCCGGTTTGCTGCTGGCCGATGAGGTTGAGATTCATCGTCCCAGCCACGATTACCGGAATGAGGACGCAAATGGCCATCGGCACTTCGTAGCTCACCATCTGGGCCGCTTCGCGCATGCCGCCGAACAACGACCACTTGCTCCCGGAGCCGTAACCCGCGAGAATGATGCCGAATACCTCGGTGGACATAACCGCCAACATGAAGAAAACGGCGATGTTCATGTTCATGGCCACGAGGTTGTTGCCGAACGGCAACGCCAGGAACGCCAGGAACGAGCCGCAGAACGCGATATACGGCCCCAGGCGGAAGAGCATGTGGTCCGCGTCGCCCGGAATGATGTCTTCCTTCACGAGGAGCTTCATGCCGTCGGCGATGGTCTGGAGCCAGCCGAACTTGCCGCCCACCCGCGTCGGGCCCAGGCGATCCTGCATGCGGCCGGAAACTTTGCGTTCCAGCCAGATGAAAAACACGGCGGATGCGGCGACGAAGCCGACCAGCACCGACGCGACAATAACGGCGATCACGACTTCGGCGGGATTCCCGCCCAGGTAGGGAGAGAGGAATTTCGTGTAGGAAGAGAGGAAATCCGTCACGTTCGGGGCCTTCCACCGAGAAAAATCGATGCGAGGCGGTCGCGCGTTGCGACTACTGTATATAGCCGTACAAACCTTGGCAAGCAGCCGCGTCGTGGGTTACGATTCCAATCGTGACGCAGGCGGAAATCGTCACGATTGGAATCGTAACCCACGCCCGAAAGATGGCCACCATGCACTACGGCAGGACGCCGCGCGGTCCCCTGGCACAAAGAGACCGACACTTACTCCCCGCCAACTGCCGGGGACGGTCCTTGGACTGGCTTGCCGATTCGCGGCCTGCCGAGCAAGGCGGCACGGGTGAACTCGCACGCGACCCGCGCGTCGCGCTGGTGGAAGCCGTCCTGTTTGCCGCCGAGGAACCGCTCACCTCGCGACGGATCGCAACGGTTGCCGGTCTCGCCGACGCCGCCGAAGCGGTGCAACTCCTGCAACGTCTACAGGACTTGTACGAACGCGGCGACAGCGCTTTCCAGATCGAGGAGCTGGCCGGCGGCTACCAGTTGTATTCACGCCCGGAATTGCACCCCTGGCTCATCCGTTTGCGCCGCGCCGGCGGCGAATCCCGGCTTACCGGAGCGGCCCGGGAAACGCTCGCCATCGTCGCCTACCGCCAGCCCATCCTGCGCGCCGAGATCGAGGCGATCCGAGGCGTGCAATGCACGGAAGTGCTTCGCGTTCTCATGGAGAAAGGACTGATCCGCATCGCCGGCCGCGACGACACGCTCGGCCGTCCCGTCTTGTACGCAACGACCAAGAAGTTTTTGCAACTCTTCGGCCTCAAGAGCCTCCGCGACCTGCCGCAAGGCGATCACCTGCGCTCCCCCGCCCGCAAGCCGGCCGAGGACGAAGGAGCATCCGATGACGGACCGTAGCAGGCACACTCCGTGTGCCGTGGCGCGCACGGCGCACGGAGTGTGCCTACTACAATCCAAAAGCGCACGCCGCCCCGCATCGACTCCTCTTGCGAATCGGCGGATTGTCTCTTATAAATCCGATGGTTGAGCCCCGATCCCCGATAGCTCAATGGTAGAGCAACCGGCTGTTAACCGGTTTGTTGTAGGTTCGAGTCCTACTCGGGGAGCTTCCCTCAGGCGCTATCACCGATACGCAACCGGCTTCAAGCCCTTGCAAAACATGGTGGTTAAGGCCGGTTGTGTTTTCCCCTTCAGCCTCGGCCATCCCGTCACCCACTATCATCCGCTCTCGTCCAATGTCATTTCTCAGTGCAAACCCTGTGCAAACCGGCCCATCAGTGGGCCTTGATGCATCGGTCCCGGTCGCGCGAAGTGCCTTTCCTTGGCGGGTGGGTCCGGCGTCCAGAATGGACGGAAGGCGACGAACGGCGTCCCCCAGGTCGTGGAGTTGGGCGCGTCCGTAGACTGCCATCGTCAGCTTGGGGTCGGAGTGGCGGGCAAGCTGCATTGCTTCCTTCAGGGTCGCCCCGCTGTGATCAAGAAGGCTGATGAAGGAGTGCCTCAACGCGTGGAAGTCGGCGTAGAGCGGGCCGTCCGGTCCTTCGGTGGCATAGGGGATGCCGCAGGCGTCCAGTTCAATGCGAAGCATGTCCGCGGCCTTCGTGAACCAGGTCCCCGGCCATATAGGAAGGTCGGCAGGCTTGGCGTTCAGATAATCCCGCAAGGTCTCGACGATATCCGGTTGCAGGGGCTGCACCGCCGTCCTGCCGTTCTTGGCATGCTCAGCGGCGAGGGTGACGGTTGGCGGGTCGCCGTCCAGGTCGAAGACTGAGGGGCAAAGGCTGGCCAGCTCCTCGGCGCGGAAGCCGCTGGCGCAGGCAACGGCGTAGAGGACGGCGCGATCCTGTCCGGCCAAGCCGCGGAAGGTCCGGTCGCTTTGGCCCGCGGCCGTGATAACAGCCCGGAGATCCTCCAAGGGGATGGACCGGCGGTCATGCCGCCGATCAAGCTTCACGTTGCCCCCGGACAGGTGAGCGAGGGGATTGTCCGGCATCCGGCGGTCCTGGACCAGCCAGACGGCGAACTGCTTCACGGAGTCAAGGTAGAGATTGCTTGTCTTGATGCTCCGCCCCTTGGTCCGCAGGGCACGGAGTGCCTCGGCAGTCTCCCTGGGGTAGCGGCGGGCCTTTCCCTTGCCAGTCGCGGCCAAGCGGTGGCGGCGCACCAGCGTTGTCACGGCGGTAGGCTTGACCCCCAGCAACTCGGCCAACTGCCTCTTCGTGTATTCCGGCGTGGCAAGGTTGAACGGCGGCAGGGCGCGACGTTCCCGCAGGCCGGCGAGAAAGTGTTGCACGCGTGAAGCGGACAAGTCCGCAAGGAAAACGAAGCCGCACTCCTCGACGACGCGTCGTGCACAGCGCTCGGTCTGCCGCACGTGCTTCGCGCTTGCTCCGCTCGCATGGAGGGAAGATGCCCACTCGGCCAGGTGCTCGACCAGTGGCCGGGCGCGGTGACCATGGCGCTACGCCTGGTTGGAAAGCTGGCTCACCACTTCACCGGTCATGGTGGTGCGGTCAGCCGTCTCTTGTACCTCCGAGGCGGCCCCAGCCCTGCTCGCCTCGACAGCGGCCCGATCACCGGAACGCCGATCTCACGTCGGCGCTCATCAGCACGATGAGCGACCAGATACCCACGCCTTCGCCGACGCCACAGCAGTCCATCGGGGAGACGGAAGGAATGACGGCCAGGACCGAGGCGAAAATCGCTAGCCCATATGACTTGAACGAGAGCAGGCGCATGCGCGGCAGTCACGCGCTCAAGAGAACTCGCCGAGTAGGCCGAGCGTGCCTTCTCAATCAGAATCTTTGGCATCGGTGCTCCTGGGCTCGACCACGGTCGTTTGGACAAGCCAACTGATCTCGCCCCCGTTCTTACTCAGGAATCCCGTCTTGCCGGGTCCGTCCGGGTAAATGCGCCCAAGACCCGACGCACCCACGGCCGGCGGATACTCAAAGTTGGTAAGAAATCGCATGAGAAGCTCTGGCATCCGCTTTGAGTGGAACGAGATGGTCCTATAGCTCCAGTGGAATCTACCTTCGCTTGCACCGAAAGCTGCGGGGGAACCGTCGTACCATTCGCCGTTGGCATGGCCGTACTTTTCATCGTCAATGGGATCAGGCACCTCCATCTTGAAGGTGGCAGACTGCCCCGTCGTCCGGTTGGTCACCTTGAGGATTCGGTCGTCCCACATACATTTCACCTCTTGATTGAACCATTGCGTTCCATCACGGCTTTTGGTCGCGGGTTCCATCCGAAAGGAAATACTGCTGGTTTCCACCCAGTAGCGCCGATGCTATTGCGGCATCGATCTGAATGCCAGATCCATGTTCTCGCCTAAGCCTGACGAAGCTGGCTTGTTCCTCACGACACTCCCAAAATCGGACACTGACCACGAAGACGCGGCGGAATTCAAGGGCACGCCTAAAGCCCAAGGGTCGCCCATTAACCCGCGACATTCGGCGAGACGGATTGGTTGTAATTCTGCGGACCGTTGGACGCAAGCGAAAACAAGGCTGCCGCTGCCTCAAGTTGTGAACTCCTCGTGCGCATGAGGACGCCCCCGGTAGGCAGTCGGGCCAGCCGGGGGCGGGAATCTTCGCAACTGCTGCTGTCGTCCCTATTGCTGGGGCGGCCGCGTCATGTCCTGATGCAACTGCTTCGCCTGGGCTCTCCCTAGTCCGAAATGCCCCGGCCCGCTCACTTCTCAAGACGCTTTACTCGTGTCTTTCTGGCGCTCTCATAGGCGATCGCGCGATCGAACTGTTGCCCGGCGATGTGGAAAGGGTTAAGGTCCTCCTTGCCGGCCACGGTCGTCTGCTTCTTCGGACTCGCGAGCTTGGCTGCCATTGCGATCTCCTTGGGAGAGGAAAGGAATTCGCGCGACCCATGGGAAAGCTTTCGCTCTCCCTTGTACGTTTTAGCCGCATCTGTAGTTGATTTCGACCAGACGCTCGTCACAGGAATACGTTCGAGCGTTATTCAGCGGCTCCTATCTGCCAGGTTGGGTGAATTGGTGTTTCCGACCCCGCCTCAAGTGGACGCGAGGGGGCCCTTGTGTCCACTCGAACTAGGGGATTTACGTCTATCGCGCTCACACGGGAGCGGAAATCGCTGGGACGCTCGGCATCGAGGAAGGCGCTCCAGAGGCCCGAGGTATTCGGCGTCTGCGAGCAAACATCTTGCGACTTCCGGGTTGCTGGACCATGGTCACCCAAATTCAGGCTAAGGAGATGGTGCACCAACAGCAGGCGGACCTAACGATCCTCTGGTCATCGCTTGCCGAGCATTAAGTCCACCACCGCGCGAATGCTCGCCGCGGGAGCAGCAATGAGCCAAGATGTCTTCGTTGGTGCAGTCGGCGACCACCGTCGCGTAAGCGAAGATCGGCAGACCGTCGAATGGGCTGCCCTCGAGAAACAGGATCAACTGGTTCCGATAATGGCCGTCGCAAAAAAGACGGTGTAACTGCAACTGTTGGAGACTACAGGGACGGAGGGAAAGCCAGCAGAACTCGGCATGCCCATAGCACTAAGGTCTGTCATTACTACCACATCGCCAACAGTCCACTTTTCGTCACCGCAAGCCGAACACGGCAGACCCGAACATTCTTGATTGATCCAGGTTTTTACTTTTTGACGCTGCGCAGTATCAAATGGCATGGTGGCACCTCGTCTTGTCGGACCGTCCGCGCCCGCTCGCCGCGGCAACGGCCGGGGGCGGTCCGACGCCAGGAGCGACCCAGCTAGACCCGACTAGTAGCAGGGTCCGGCTGCCGAAAGGATTCTTCAAACGGTACAATTACCCGACCGCTCTCAACCGGCGAGCCAAGTTTCCATTGGCGCCGAACGCCGCGCCTGTCAATCACGGATGCGCGACCGGCTTCGAAGGTCGCCGCGCCGGGGCATGCCTTTCATATGACAGGAGCGATTTCACGCGTTCCCCGGCACCAAATCCACCACCCAGCACCCGCGCACATACTCGTCGCCAGAGCGGCAATGGGCCAAGATTTCCGCGTCGCTGCAGCCAGCACGTTCGAGGGCCTTCGCCAGGGCCGGCATGCGGCCGAAGGCCCGGCCTTCGTAAATGGCCCGCGCCATCTTTGGCACGGCGCCGCCGTGCCACGTGAGCCAGGTAGGTGCAACGGCCACGGAATGGAAAGGGTTGCCGACGATGTCTCGGAGTGCGGAAGTCTGCTCGGCGCGCTCGGCATCGAGAGCATCCCTCTCGCACTCACTTGATTCGGCAACGTCCTTCGGGTTGACAATCCCCTGGGCGCCAAAGACAGCAGTGCGAGAGGCGTCCAGGCCGCCCGCAATCGAAGAGACAACGGCATGTGCGGCCGCGTGGCCTCCCGCCTTGGTGTTGCAGGCGCGGTAGGCGACTTCCGCGCAGTCGCTGGCATCCTCCAACTCTGTTTCGCTCGCCGCCTTATCCGCATACCGCTCCGCGGTCTCTACGGCCGTTCGAATGCGGGAGTCGGCGAGTAGATGCCAGGCGCGCCTGCAGCATGCGCAGGCGAACAGCCTTCGCTTACGCTCGCCAGCCTTACATCCCAAATGGCGCAGCATCGGTTGCGGGTCATTACACACCAACCATTCCGACTCGATCATTGGGTTGCTCATCCTTTCATTCTACTCGGAACTTGGCGAGCTTGCCGGTAAACTACCCACGGCCTATCCGCACGTAGCCCTCGAGGTTTGGCGACCGCCGCAAGCGGACCACCATTCCTCCACAAGAAGATGGAGGGTCGACATGATCTTGAAGACACAGAAGTTCCGGGACCAGACACTTTCAAGCGATGCCTTCAAGGCATGGAAATCGTCGTTGACTGACTTGGGAGCGCAATTCATCGCGAAAAAGCGGTACGGGATGAACACCGTGCGACTTGAGGGTTGCAAGGTCACTTTCAGTCGGCCCGAAGAGCTAATCACGGAGGGAAGCACACGGACAGCTTTTGACCTTGCTGCCCATTGGAAAATGATTCTCAGCGTGTGCCAGGAATTTGGGTTCAAGCCACAATAAACGGATTGGCCAGCACAGCCTCTTGCGACCGCGTTAGGAGCCGATCACGAAAGTCAAAGTCTTCAACCGAAGAGGAGAACTCGTCGGTCCCCTAGAAACGGCCCGCGTCGTCAAAACCGAAGCACAATGGCGCGCGCAACTCACGCCCGAGCAATTCCAGGTCGCGCGTGGCAAGGGCACGGAGCGCGCTTTTTGCGGCACGCTGCTGGACAACAAACGCCACGGGATCTACACCTGCGTCTGCTGCGGGCTGCCGCTTTTCGCGGCGAATTCCAAGTTCAATTCCGGCACTGGCTGGCCCAGCTTCTTCAAACCCGTTGCCGACGAAAACGTGGCAACGGTAGTCGACCGCAGCCATGGCATGGTCCGCAGCGAAATCCTATGCGCCCGCTGCGATGCCCACCTTGGCCACGTCTTCGAGGACGGCCCCAAACCCACCGGCCTGCGGTTCTGCGTCAATTCGGAATCTCACGTCTTCTGCGACCAAGATGAAATCCCCAAACTCGCCGATCCTGTGGCCGAGCCCCAATGACGAGGACGTTGGCGGATGTGTCCGTCAGCCTCCTGGAGAGAGATGGCGACTCTGCATATTTAGACGGTTGAGCGGGTCTGTCGTGTGCGATAATCCGCCACACCTTCGAACTGTATCGCCGCGACGTGGAAAAAGTGCCGCTCCTCTTGGGACAGTACACCAACCTGGGACCACTCGTGCCCAGACCACGTCGAGACGCCGGGAGCGTTAGTTTTCACTTCGCCCCTTGCGGGTGACAAGACCTTTGTCCAAAATTGACAACCGTTGGGCAGGTCGGATCGCTCCCGGCAACCGCCCGCGCCCGCCCGTTTCCGCACCGCCCGGAGGGCGGCCACCGGAAATCCGACCTAACGAGGTTCATGATGTCCAAAGATCCAGTCGGCGCGTACAAGGACGCGACGGCGAATCTTGCCGAAGCCACCCAAAAAGCCGAGACGATGGTCGCGGATATCGGCAGGTTCGCGCATTTACTCCAAGACTGGAAAGCCGCTGGCCTCGCAAATAGCCCTGGGTTCTTGGCCGAAGGCGCGGGACCCGTTACAACGACGTCCATCAATATGCAGAGTTGGCCAAGCGCCCAGCAACTACAAAACGCCCTGGTGACCTGGAGGAGCGCGCTGCAGGTTGTAAACTCGGCTTGGTTGGCAGTTCCCGAGCATCTAAGAAAATGTCTGCCGGCTCCTCCTCCGACGTGACCAAGGCGCATCGAGGGCATGCGGCCGGTTGGAAGGGTCCAATCCTGGTCGTGGTCAGCTCCGCCAATTCACGTTTCAGCGATGTCCCTTGCTCCTTCGTTCAATTCCTCTAGACGCAAGGGGTGGGTCGCGTACACCTGTCGCAGATCCGCGTCGGCGACTAGCCGTCCAAGGCAAGGTATTCGGCCGCAAGACTCTCGCCGCAGTTGCGACGCTGGTGCCGCAGGACGCGCTGCTCCGGAGCACAATGTTAACCCCCTGTTAATTGGGTTTACATTTTGCTACTCGAGGTTATCAGTTTTGGCGGCAGCAAAATGGAGCAAGAGTGCATAATTCCCGTGAGAGCACAAGGACTCTTGCGCGACGGGAAGCTCGTTCGGACTGTGTGGTAGTTGATTAATGCATTGGCACTTATGTCAACATACGTAAAAAGCGATGGATCTTGCGCACGGCTTCCCGATGGAATGGGCGACAGAAGCAATGGCGTCGATCTCACACTTCGGCACGGAATGTGCAAATCCCTTTCAACTAGGAACAGTGAAAAGTCTGCTTTCCCCCTGGGCCAGGTTTCCTTCCTTCCTCTACCTGCCCGATCCCCTCTCCCTCCGATCACTCCGTCGGAAATGACCTAACTACCGTGGGCCCGGCACCGTCGCCGCCCTCGCTACTAGCAGCAAGGATTTCTTATTTAGGAGAATCGAACCATGGCCCGATTCACGAACTCGCTTGTCCGTTTTTTGAAAAACGAAGATGGCCCTACGGCGGTCGAATACGCCGTCATGCTTGCCTTGATCATCGTGGTCTGCATTGCCGCCATCGCCACCCTTGGCTCCAATGCCAACTTGACGTTCAGCACGGTCGGCAGCGCCGTCGCCACCACGGGCTCGTAAGTTGGGTTTTGTTTTTCCAAAACATTCTGCCACTCCACACAACTTGCCGCCGAGTCCGCCGGTGACGTTGCAAACATTCGCTCTACCCGCGCGATTAGACGAATTGGGAATCAGGTTTGCATCACGCATCAGTGAGGCTTCAACTTTCTTCCGAGGCTTGTCATGGACCGCCGAAAAAACTCGCGCTTTACGTGCGGAGGCGAGGCCCGCGTTTCTTCGGTGGGTGCTCATCCGCGCATTGAATGGTCGGCCCTAGTTCGGGATTTTTCGCGCAAAGGGATGAGCCTGACGGTCGAGCGCCGCTTCGAGGCGCGCACACTGCTAATCGTCGACTGGCAACCCAAAGGAGAGGCCGAGCCACAGTATCTCGTTAGCCGCGTCGTACGGGTGGCGTCGAGGGGGAACCGCAAGTGGTTGCTTGGCTGCACATTTCTTCGGACAATCACCTTCGAGGACCTGGCGGACCTGATGGTCGGCATCCGTTCGCCGCGACGATTCTCAGCACACCTTTCGTCCGCCAAGGCCGACGAGCGGTTGCAAGTAAAGGCGCAAGAAACCATAGACAGTGCGAGCAGGATGGCCTCGAAGGATTCGATGCTCGTGGCTATGGATGGCGAAACGCTTGTCTTGAGCGGATCGGCCGCCGATGAACGGGAACGACGGCTAGCAGAATCGGCAATCCCGGCGATGCCGGGCATGGACAACGATTGCAGCGCGGAA